>ERZ761609.437-NODE-437-length-48919-cov-44.397737_pt1 | contig 48919 bp, 58 predicted proteins | sample MGYA00511163_ERZ761609 | MGnify/ENA primary metagenome ERZ761609 (study PRJEB28899, sample SAMN02445070) | bioreactor sludge metagenome | biome: EBPR sludge | place: Australia: Brisbane, Thorneside Wastewater Treatment Plant | collected 2011-12-16 ... | reverse complement strand
GCGTTGGTCATGACCAAAGTGTATGCCTTTTTTGCCTACTGCGTAAGGTGAGTTACTTATTAGAACCATATCCATTTCCTAACAGAATTTTAATTGATAGCAAAGGAAGTGTGTGGTTGGATAGCATTGCTTACAGAACTAAAAGCGGGGAATGGTATCAGATTCAGCGTTCACCGCTTTTTATTTCAGGAGTTAAAGGGTCTTTTGGGGATTTCCAATATCAAACACCTGAAGTGATTTTAGAGAGCTCTGACGGCAGGATATGGTTTTTACATTCTTATAATGGCATGATTACTCTTGATCCATCAACAGGCACGTGGTGTTGGTTTACTACCTATCAATCCAATATTGTAGAAGATACTGACCATAATCTTTGGATGATTGCAGATAACAAATTATATAAATTGCCGTTGGGTGAGTAAGAACTTAAAAAAATAGCATGCGATGCACTGAGCGCGACAGGCGCATCTTGGAAGCCGTTCACGACTACGATGGCACCTTAAGTTCCCGGAAGATCCAGCACCTATTCTTCACCGGCAATAGCCAATTATCTCGCGAAACATACGCACGATTAGTGGCATTATCGTGCGTATGTATAAATTTTCAAATGACAATATTGAGTGCAGTCTTGTAGGCGCAGTTATTATCGAGTTTCCTTGTTTGCCGTGAAAACTTAAATAGCAGTACAATTACACCACTTAAGAGTTTAAATGTGATGTCGTGTTTACAAGTAGAAACTACTATGTAATCGGGAACATGAAATGGACGACGCCAAAACTCTTGCTTCAGATCAATCTCCCCTATTAGTTAGAGACGTGCTGCCGCGAATACCGCCAGGTGCGGAATGTGTACATGTACAAAAGAATCTAAAAGGATCGCTATGAAGAAAAGATTGTTTTCAATCCAATATTTTATCGGGATAATTCTGTTTTTTGTTGCAGCCTGCACTTCTATAGCAACACCAGAAACACAAATTGCCGTGGATACCCCGCAACCCGTAAAAGAACCGACATCAACTTTTACATTCGTGCCTGTTCCAACGACAACCCCGGAACCCCAACCATGTACGATAACGTTTGATTCTAACCGCGATGGGAACTGGGAAATATATAGAATGGACCCGGACGGAAGCGATACAATCAATCTCACTAACAATCCCGAGGATGATTTCAATCCCGCTTGGTCACCGGATGGCAGCCAGATCGCTTTCGTTTCTACTCGTCCTAACGAATTATCGAGCAGGCAAGCTATCTACATCATGGACGCAAACGGCGGTAATGTATTCCAGTTGACTACAGATTTTTACAGCGATTGGCCGGATTGGTCGCATGACGGTAAGCAACTCACATATACAAGCAATGATGATATCCACGTGATAAAGGCGGATGGCAGCAGCCAACCTATAAATTTGACCAATAGTCCTGAAAAAGATACCCGGTCCACCTGGTCACCGGATGGCAGCAAAATAGCCTGGTTATCCGGCAATAACGGGAATTGGGATGTTTTTGTGATGAATTCAGATGGCAGTAATATTCAAAAAATCACAGACAATGGCCATGTGTTTGATGTTAGATGGACTGGGGATGGAAGAATTTTCACTGGTTGGGGCTGGAAAGATCAACAAGAATTGTGCCACAACTGCATTGTGAATGCTGATGGCTCCAATATTGTGGATGCGGGTGGAAAAGGTGAGGTAGAGCGTCACTTTCCATTCTGGACTTTGGATGGAAACATGGTGGGGGTTGCAAACGTAGATCTTTTTACCGGGGATAATGAAATCTATCTGGTCGGTAGTAGTTTTCCTGATCCTCAGGGACTCGGCGCTGGCTTTGTCAATCTTACCAACAGCCCCGCCGATGACCGACACCCCGACTGGCCAGCGAATTGCGCGTTCAACAGGGAAACGGAGTCTCCAATCGGGGAGGAGCAGGTCAGCACCATACCCAAAGAGATCCTCATAGGCTATGCTGGTGATAATCAATGGCAGCAGGACAGAAAAAACAACTTCCAAAAAGCTTGCGATGAATTGGGCATCCGTTGCATATTCGGTGAAATCACAGAGTTGATAGACCAGGGCGTGGTGGCTATCATACAGAACTCCAATGCTGTCGCTGTGGATGGATTATTTACGTCAATAACGGCTGCCAAGGAGAAGGGGATTCCGGTGTTTATCCTGGATGCGGAAACAAATATTGATGGCGTTTATAGTATTACCATCGACCATGATTTGTGGGCGAAAACCAGCTTGAGATGGATGTTTGAGAAGATTGGTGGAAAAGGCCAGATTGGTTATTTTGACCTTCACCCCTTTGATCGCTACACAGACACAATCAATGATTTGATAAGCCAATACCCGGAGATTTCAGTCGTCGATAAACGGGATGGGAAATATGATCCCATGAAGATAAAGCCGGAATTCACGCTCGACTTTGTGAATAAATTCCCCGATCTAAAGGCTCTCTGGACCAGTTACGATAACACTCAGGCTATCTGGGGTTTGGAAGAAAATGGAATACCCTATGAAAAATGGCCTATAGTAGTGTGCGAGCCCACCTTGGACGGTCTTCTCACCTGGGAGAGGGTGCAGAAGGCATATCCGAAATTTGATTGCATCGCACCAGCTAATCCGTCCGGAATCGCCTATAACGCTGTCCATGCTGCTTACTATTTGGTTACCGGCGCTCAAATTAATGAAGCTGCCCTGGCGGGTCAGTACGGTAACAGTTTATATGTTGATATTCCAGTAGTAACCAATGACAATCTTCAGCAATGGCTGGAAATAATGAATAAAACCAATACGCATAGTGTGGATCAATTGATGACGCCTGAAGAGGTCATGGAAAAATGGTTTGTTGATTGACCTATATTCACCGGTGAAAGAGAATATTTATCTATTCGTCACAGTACAGGGTATCCAAACCATTGATCACCGGGATCTGAAACCAATAAGCCTTAAGAGTAGGAATCGGATTTCACACAAAGCGGGTCCCCAACTGTGAATAATTGCCTCGAAAAGGTCTGAGGCAAGACCTGCCAGCAGGATTAATTGCTAAAGATTTTTCCAGGAAATCGGCACCTCGCAATGCTGTGCCATTTGCAACATCCCCCGATGCATAAGTTGCCAAAGCGGCAACACCATGGATATGGTTACAACATCACAAAGTATCTTTTTAAATGCAGAAATCAGGGTGAGGGGGGCACCCTGATTTCTGCAAACGGGATTATACCAAAAATCCCCAAAAATCACTATTCCCTATTTCTCGAGAACCCACAACCCTATAGCCACCACCACAAGTAACGCGGGGAAGGCCAGACAATACAAAAAGCCAATGTGAATGGATAATTCGTTGAACGCAACCGCAGCAGCAACAGCGGCGTAAAAATACCATTCTTTCGGTTTCATGCCTCTATTGTATATCAAGTTCTTTCAGTGTTTTTGCGATATGTGTCATCACCTTCCGATCGCGCACAGACAAATCAAGATATAGGGTCACCAGTTGGTGCAAATTTGAGTCACCGGCTATTGTGTCCATAATCACCGCGTCTTCATTGTTTGGTTCTTTCAGCCACCCCAGCATAAAATACAATTGTATCGCCGAGGTATTCAATGCCTGGGACAATTTCTGTACAACAGCCGGGCTGGGATTTTTCTTCCCGCTAAGAATCTCCGATAGATAACTTTGACTGATTCCAGCCTCTTTCGCAAATTGTTTGATCGATCTTCCGTGTAATTGATACAGCACAAGATGCGCCAGATTATTCGTCATTGTGTTTCTCTTTTTTTCATCTCGGGTTTCCAATCATACCCACAAATTTTTTGATCACCATATCATATGTATTTATTTTCGAGGCGATGTGATCGAGCTGTGCCTCCAGCTGCCTGGTGAAGTCCAGGGAAAACAGGTCCGGAAATTCAGAAAGAAGAAACGTCAACACCGCCTGCCCGCGCCCGGTGATCAGCAACGCCCCATCCCTGTCCCGGCTTGCATATCCGCGCCTCAATAACGTATCCATGACGACTGCATAGGTGGCCGGTCTGCCGATCGCGCTGGACTGCATCAAACCGATCAACTCCGCCTCATTCAACGCCCGACGACGCGCTCGAACCCGCCGCGGCTTTATCTTCTGCCCCTTCTTCAAGTTACGTAAGCGACTTTCGCCGGGCATCGCAACCTGCTCCTGCGCATCTCCTGGTCGGATATACACCTTGCGATAGCCCGCCTCCAGCAATTCCTGCTCAGACACTTTGATCCGCATGTGACTCCAACTCCACCGTGATGCGCCGGTAGCGGGCGGGCTTCAAAGATCCGGCGATCGCCCGCTGCCAGATCAGATGATACAGATTTCCCATATCCTCCCCGATATCTGCAGCGAGATCACCAGGCAGACGTGCTGGCGAGGTCGGGCGAATCGCCTCGTGCGCGCCAGGATCCAGATCCATGCTCATGCGCCGGTCTACGGGTAATACATCTGCACCATACAATGCCAGGGCTACCTTGCGGATCTCTTCGGATGCCTCCGGAGAAATCCGGATTGAATCGGTACGGGGATAGGTGATCAATCCATTCTCAAAGAGCAGCTGCGCCACTGCAATTACCTTCGAGGAAGACCAGCCCAAATGAGTGACCGCATCCTGCAGGAGATCCGCGGTTGAATATGGCGGCGGGGCAGATTCTTCGATGATCTCCTCGTGCTTCTCCACCACCGTGAACTCCGCCTCCTGAAGTGAAGAGACATCAGACGCCTTTACCCGGGTCGTGATCATAGATCGATCTCCACAGACACTTCATCGCTCGAAGATTCCGCCAACAAACGCAAGGCTGCGGTTTGCACGCGTCCTGCGCTCAAGTCCTTTCCCTTTACAGCCTTCCATAACCTGGGCGAGATTTTGTATCCCACCATGCGGTCCATCACCCGACGCGCGACTGCCGCCTGCACCAGCGCCAGGTCCAGTTTGCGCGGATGGCGCAAGGCATACTGCACAGCCCGCTCGGTCACCTCCCGATACGCCGCCCGCCAGAGCGGCTTGCCAAGCAACTCTGCCTTGAAGACATGATAGAAATGCCAGGCGACCGCCTCTCCCTCCCGATCCGGATCAGTGGCGAGATAGACCACCTCCGCTTTGCGCACCAGCGGACGTAACTGCCCGATCAACGCCTTTCGGGTGGCGAGGATCTCATAGCGGGGAAAGAAACCGTTCTGCACATCGATGCCCAGGTCTCCTTCCGGCAGATCCCGCAGGTGGCCCAGGCAAGCCCGGGTGACCACATCGCCCAGGACCGCCTTTGCATAACGTCCCACCAGGCGCGCCTTGGTGGGCGATTCGACGATGATCAGATATTTCATCTATTATTTCGCAGGAAACCCGCCATCACCGGTCCAAACTCAGTTTGAGTAGGCTGCCCGCGTAAAAACCGCACGAGATCATCGCCAACAATCTTGCTATCCGCAGAAGGCTCAAAGCCAAGTCCGTAGGCCCGCTGCAGGAGGGAGTCTCTTAGATTTTCCTGCAATGCGTGCAACGCACTTATTTGCAGCGCCCGCATTTCCTCCTCGGTCGCCATACGTTCCGCCCAACTTGCCAAACTCTTTGTATTCACTGCGGACAGAACGCCAGATCTCGGCGCACCTGTTTGCAGGTCGAATGTCACATACTGGACCTCGCCTTTTTTGTACAGGTCAACCGAAAGAATCAACCGTAGCGAATCCCATTTAACCGCCCCGGCTTCGGATTTAATTTCGCTGTTACGAACGCTCATGGTATTTACTCCTTTTCCTTTATGTCTGGATGTGTGCTTTCAAGATCTTCCGCTTCCAATTTGGAAAAAATATTCGCGATGATCTGATGATTCATGGGATCGTTCCTCTGCCTGCTTCCTCGATAGCCGGACAGAATCGCCACCTGATATCGTGGATACCCAAACGCATCCGCCAGGCGGTTGGAGATCTCCCAATAGGCATCCGGGACCAACCCGCCCCGGATCAAGGGCTTGATCGCGCCGCGCTCGATCTTCTCAAGGATCCCGCGCGGCAGACCGGACCGCAGGGACAGATCGGAATAAGACCAGCCCCTTTGGATGCGTTCCGCCTGCAGCCAGGTCCCAAACGCACGGTGCCGGTACAGGATCCGGAGGAAGGATAGAACGCGATACCCATGTTGCAGGATCCGGTTCCGCAACGCGATCCCTTTGGCGCTATACACGTTGAAGTTCCTTCAGTCCTTGCAGCGCACATAACTCGCGGCGCACGGACCCGTATATGCCCTCGATCCGCCAGGCAGTGCTGGCAGGATCGGTTGGAAAGGTCAGCTCGAGATCCGCGACCGCCACCAGGCTGGTCACCGCCAACCAGGTGTCGCGCTGTACCTCATCAGCCAGCACCCCCGCCACCAGGCGTGCCAGCGCCATGCGCAGTGGCAGATTCACCGGCTGGATCTCATTGGGCGGATACGGCAGAGCGATCTCATTACTGCCGCCATCGAGAGCCGTGGCTGCCCACATATGAGCAGGTACCTGTCCGTCCACGAATTGCATGTATCCCCAGACGGTTCCCCCATCCAATTGCCCCTGTGGACCGGACAGGCGCACGCGCTGTGTCCAGGCGGATCGGAACCACCAGTGGGTCACCATCGGAAACGACCCGGCAAAGTGCAGTCCATAAAAATATTCGTATGCACTTGCCGTCTGATGGCTGTTGCGCAGGAAGGGTTTCCCGTTCTGCCACAACAGCACCTCCTTTTCCGTCCATTGGATTCCAGACCCCAGGGCTGGCATATAGACATGCCCTGGGGCCATCAAGGCGAGTTGTTGATCGGTCATCGAAAATCTCCTTTTTTTGTTCATGTAATCCGCATGCTCAGCGCATGCTCTTGAAAATGGACGCCAGGCGCTGTGCCACCAGTTTGGGCATATCGCCCAGGGATTGGATCGCCGTCCAATTCCCGCGTCCATACAATTCATCCAGCCTGTCCTGGTTTGCCCCCGCCCCCAGGAAGATCCCGAACGTCAGCAGCCCGTTGCGTCGGGCCTCCCGCAGGATCCGTGCAGTCTCGTTATGATCATCGAGGGAACCATCGCTCAGGCAGATCATCATCTTGTTATTCTCCTCCGTCGCCAGCAGGGAGGAATGCGCCAGACCGGCAGTGTCGCAAAGCGCGGTCCCGCCCAGATCCCCCTCCGCCAGATAGGCGGCACGATCGGGATCGAACGGTTCATGCATGGCTTTCACCTGTGCGGAAGATGAACCGAAGGCCCGCACTTCATAGGGCATGTCCAACAGATCGAAACAATCGCCAAGGGTCATGACCGAATCGTACAAATGCTGGTGCGTCACCTGCTCGCGCATGCTGCCCGAGAGATCCACCATCAGGCTGGCCGCAAAAGAGGTCCGCGGTCGTTCCTTGATCTGTGTGCGGACATCCTCCATGCCCTTATAGGCATTCACCAACTGACGGCGATCGAGCCTGCCTTCAGTTTGCCTGCGCAGGCGCTGCTCTGTTTGTTCGCGGATCGCCTTCAACGGCTTGGCCATCATGGCAGCCACTTCGCGGTGACGAGCGCGCCGGTCCTGCAGGCTGCGCGCGAAGCGCCCTTTGGGCAATGCGACCCGCACACGCTTGGGCATCCCGCTGACCGCGCGATAGCGTTGTTCCATCGAGTCCTCCCTGGGCAATGCCTGGTGCAACGGTTTGCCTATGGTTGCGGCGCGGCTGCGGGAGCGCACACCGTTCTCCAGGGCGGAAGCGGCATCCCGTTCCACGGCACGCATGGCGGCATCCACCACTTCATGTCCGAAGAGAAATTCATCTGTGTTTCCGTCCGCGGACGAAGGCGCGGATTCTTCGCCTTCGTCGGAGGCACCCCTGCCGCTGCCCTTCTGCTCTTCGTCTACTTCGCGTTCTTGTGCGCGTCCTTGCTTCTCATCCTCTGAAGACCCGGAGGCACCCCTCCCACTGCCCTTCTGCTCTTCGTCCGGCGTGCCTTTTTGTGCGCGCCCCTTTTTCCCCTTCACTGAAGATCCGGTCGGTCTGCCTTTCCGTTCGTCGTCTTCAGCAGCTGTGCTGGGTCTGCCAGCCGGGTTCCCGGACGGATCTTCACCCGACCCGGATCTTTGCGGCTGCCCGCCCCCCGATTGTCCTTGCTGTGGCTGTCCACCGCCGCCTTGAGGTTTGGGCATGGGCTGGGAGTAATCCTCCGGTGGCAATTGCAGGAAGCCCTCCTCTTCGAAACGTCTGGCGATCCGCACAGCCGCATCGAACGCCTCCTCGGGAGTGCCGCGGACCGCCCGGATGACCACCGGCTCGAGCTCCTCGAAGACCTGACGTGCCCGCGGGGTCATGCCCTGGCGGACCTCCTGACGGACGCGAAAATACGGCAGCCCGGTGTAGAGCAAAGCCCAAAACACCTGGTCGCTTTCCGAGACACCGGGACCCACGGTCTCACCCCAGCGTGGCTCCAGGCGACAACTGGCCGCCAGGATCTCGGCCGCACCCTTGTAACGGCGTGCCACCTCACGCTCCATGCGTCCATCCTCCACGATGTTGTAGAAACGCGGCAGCATTTTTTGCGCAACCTCGCCCAGTCCGATCGGCGGGCGTCCCTGCGCGGCCTCAAGCACCTGCCCCCAAATGGGTTGTGGAGTGAACTGCTCATGTCCCAACTCATGATAGATCCCGGCACGCGTCACGATCAGATTGTGTCGGGGATCGGCCCCCCGCCCAAGCGGATACGGATCGGCATAGATCGTGCCCTTCATATCCGTGGCAAATCCCTCGCCTTCCCGCAATACCACCCGGCGCGGCTTGCCGATCAACCCGCTGGCGATCTGGCCATACATGCGTGCCAGGTCCTCATTCGCCAACAGATCCTGGCCCTCCTCCTGGATCAAAGCCTGCACATCCTGCAGCGCCTTCCCGCGACGCTCCCCGCGCCGGTTGACGCCCATGTTGTTGTAGCCGGTGCGGTCGTACCCATCGCGGTCGTACCCGAACACATCGTAGCCCACACGGTCATAGCCCTCCCGGTTGAAGCCGCGCTGGTTGTACCCAAGGCGGTCATAGCCCGCGCGGTCGAACCCGGTCCTGCTGCTGTACCCATAGCGGATGTCGAATTCCGGATCGTAGTCCGGGTTGTGCGGGGTGAACAACGTTCGTCCGCGGTCATCCAACACCACCCCGGAATGCAGCGCACGCACATAACCGGATTCTGCGAAGGAAGGGCAGGCATGCGCGCCGCCCCCGGTGAACTGGCCGCAATGCGGACAGCGCAGCCGGATCCCGCCCAGAACCTTATTCTCCAACGCGCCACGCCGCTGGCCCACGGTCGGGTCCGGGTTCATCCGATCCGAATAGCGAACATGCAGATGCTGTTTGCCTGCGGGATAATCCCATGCCGAGCCATTGATCGCATTGTAGATCTCAGCGGACACAAATGCCTGTGGATCGATGGGCGGAGGAGGTGGTGAGGGCAGATAGGCATCGCTCACCACAACCAGGCGCTTGGTGCGTCGAGCCAGGCGAATGCGTTTGAAGCCGTTCTTCATCCGTCGGGTGGGGTCCTGCGGGTCGTAGCATTCCCCGGAAGCACCGGCGAGCGCATCGAGTGCCGCTTTGTATTCCTCGTATCCGAGGCGTCCAGCGAGATGGTCCTCATCCAGTTTTTCCGCCCGCACGACCGGATCACTATCCTCATCATAGATCCAGCCGTAGGTGTTGTAGCGCCGCCCCTGGTCATCCGGTGCGGTCAGGCCGCTGTCCCGGTGATAACCGCGCTGGTCATAGCCCTGCTCATCAAAGCCTTCACTATCGTACTTGGGGCGTACCCAACGCCCCTTCTCGTTGAGCACCTTGCGCGGCTGCCCGCTGGCATCCTTCAGATCGCGATCAAAGCCGGTGAAGGATCGTCCATTCTTGAAGCCCCACCAATCGTAGCCACTGCGGTTGTAATTGTTCTTGTACCCGTTGCTGTCGTATCCATCCGGGGCTTTCAGACGATGATGGAGGTCTCCGTTGCGATCGTAGCCGTTGCGGTCCCACCCCAACAGGTTGTACCCATCGCGCCCAAACCCCCAGCGATCCAGTCCATGAAGGTCATACCCCTCGCGGTCGTATCCCAGCAGGTCATATCCATCCGGGTAATAGCCATCGGCATCCGGCAGGAAATCCGGATCGGGATCGCCCTTGCGATCCCGTCCGCGGCGGTCATAGCCATCACGGTCATAGCCGTCCGGATCGTACCCGTTGCGGTCAAAGCCATCCGCATCGCGACCGGAAACCGGGTGGTAACCGAACTTGTCGAAGCCCTGTTGATCCACCCCGTCCTTGTTGTAGCCATCCCGGCCGAAGCCATCTGCCGCCCGCATATATGCGTCCAGTCCCTGGCGATTGAAGCCCAGCCGATTCCAACCATCGCGATTGAAACCCTCGCGGTCATACCCGGCGGCATCGAACCCCTCCGGATTAAAGCCCCAGCGATCCATTCCATTTTGATCACGGCCGTCCAAGCCCAATCTGGGATCATTCGGCGCGCACAAAGCCTGATCATCCCGTTTCGTGTTGCGCGCCAGCACCGCCGGTCCACTGCTGCCGATCAACTGCCTGCGCCGCAGCAGATCATAGACCGCGGCATACCCGGGCTGAGACTCACTCTTGGGCAGTCCACTGGTGGCATGGGTGGGCGGACGCAGGCCCTGCCCTGCGAAATCCGCGAACAACAAACGCGTCTTGGCTTCACAGGCCAGCCGCTCGACCTCATTACCGGGCATGTGCCGATTCTGTTGATAAACGCGTTCAAGTTCCTCGGCGCTCAGCACGCCGCTGGCAGATTTGCGTTCAAAATATTTATGTCGACTCTGTTCACAGGACATGGCGCTGATCCTTCCTGTTTAGTCCTGCTCGGGCGCAGGGCGGGAGAATGCCAATCCGTCCGTGCCAAAATGCGCTTCGAAGCGCTCCCGCACCAGGCTCCACTGGTTTTCGAACTGTTCATCCTGGTCACAGACGATCTTCACCGTCTCGAGCGCATCCTGCCAGCCAGCCGCCTTGCCCAGGGCGATGAAGCGATTAAGTTGCCGCTGCCCCGGGGCTGTCGAAGTGTCACTGTTCAACCCGATCTGACGTTCGCCCACGCCGCCGCCTGCCAGGGTGGCGATCTCATTAAAGAAGCGCACGGACGCATCGACCTCCTCACGGGAGGGCGTGAGATCGGACGGCGTGTTGTACTCGCGCGCCAGGATCTCCCGACGCCGGGCACCGATCGAATCGACTTCGCGCTCCTCGCCGCGCAGCCCGGCAAAGAACGACTCCACCCGGCGGGCCTGTTCCTCGGCGCTGGGACGATCGAGGCGGAAGGGCATGATGCGCGAGAGCGGCGCCTGCCCGGGACGATCGGCATCTCCTTCATAGCCAGGGTTCCAGGTCACCACGAAGACCGTGGACGGATGAACCGGGATGCGGATCATGCCCTGCTCGGGACTGTCGATCTGGATCTCCCCATCCTCCACCATCGATTGCAAGGCGGTGGCCAATTTCGGATTGCGCACGATCTCATTGATGCATACCACGCTGCCCATGGCTGCTGCCAGACCGATCTTGCCCAGTTTGGTGCGGGAGACCGTCGCGCCGGTCTGTGGATCCTTTTCCAGAACGGTCGTACCGATCAACTCCTGCATCGAAGATTCAGGCGTAATGTTGGCTTCGGAATAGTTCATGCCCTGACTGCGATTGCCTTCCTCATCCACGGTCTGGAGCGAAGCAGCCAGCTGCCGCGCGATGGTGTTTTTGCCGGTGCCCGCCGGACCGTACAGGCCAAAGGAACGGGACCACGAACCGTTCTTCCGATTGGATCCCATCTGGATCGCGCGCGCCATCATGCCCATGATCTTGTCCGCCTGCTCGTTGATCTCGAAGTTTGGATCCACGGGCGGAATGAATTCCTCCAGTGCCTGGACCAACTGTCCGCCCACTTCCACCGGCACCTTCATTAAGTAGGGATCCGGAGCGGGCAGCGTGATGTTCGCGAAGATATGCTCCTGCCCGGTGCGCTGCTCCGCCGCCGTGACCGGCCTGCCCTGCCGGGCAGCGCGCGGTGGACAGGTATGATCCTCCGCCATGAACTGTCCGCACTTCGGACACCGCTCGGCGGCTTGTGCGGGTCTGCTGGCGGCGGGGTGGAGCGCAGATCCGTTGGCGAGGCTGGCCGCCAATTGCTCGGTCACTTCGAGGAAGCGGTCCGGGACCGGGGCGGATTTGGAGGGAGCGCTCTTTTTCGCCAGCGTCTCGATCGCCTGAGCCATTTGGGTCATGGCTTCCTTGAGCTCGCCCATGTCCTGGGAACTCACGGCGGCCTGCACAGTGGGCGTCGGAAGGTTGAGGGAACCCATGCCCTGGACCAGCGCCTGAGCGAAGGCATCCTGGTCGAGTGAGACCGACTGGGCGGGCGAGCTGCGCAGGGCATCCGCGATCGGGGTGGTATCGACCTGTACATCGATATTCATTGAAGAAGGAGGCTGGGTGGTGGTGCTGCCCGAGGCGAACACCGGCGCTGCAGAGACATCCGCGTCCTGGGCGGGACAGATGTGAGCGTCGCCCATGAAGCGTCCACATTTGGTACACCGTTGCGTGCCCACGTTGCCTCCCAGGGAGATGGTCTGTCCACCGGCCAGAACATTATTCTTCATGACCAGATAGGCGCTGTCTGCAGCGGCCAGTGGCGTCCCACTGCCCCGTCGCGCACGGGTCAGATCAGTGGCTAATGCAACATCGAATTCATTTTCCGGATGCAGGGCGCGCTGTGCCAGAACTGCGGCGACCTGCATCGCGGAAGCGTTCGGGGTGCCAAGGGTGTCACCGGCGGTCGCCGTCGCGGGGTCGTAGACCGCCAGCAATTCACGGCGGTTCGCGCTGTAGACCTGGACCTTGCCATCCTCCGTCTCCACCACCTCTCCATGACTGAGCACGCCCACCGCCTCGACCAGGGTACGTCCCACCGCCACGCCGCCCTTGGGCTCGGGCTCCAATTGGGCCAGCCGCGCGCTGGACCAGTCCTCCTGTTCCTGACTGCGTTGTCCCACCGTGTAGGTATGTCCATTCACTTCGATGTCCAATCCCTGGGCATCCCGTTTGCGATATTCCGTACCGATGAAATGCGCGAGATCATATCCCTGCCCGCCCTGGACCGTGGTTTCGGTGCTGCCGATCACGCTGTGATAGGAGATCGGCGGAGTGGTGGTTGCATTGCCCACGATGGTATTGGGCGTCAACGCCAGACCATAGGCGGCCGCGGCGGAGATCAGCGGATTTTGGGTGGGCTGTACGACCTGCAAACCGTGCGGATCCAGCACCGCCACCACACGTCCATCCGACAATTCCACCGGCGTGGCTTTTCCCTGCCAGGATTGCGGCGTAAAGCCGGTCGCCAGCGCCAGCGGCAAACCGTCCAGGGACGCCTCAATGGTCTCACCGGTCAGGCCGTGGCGCATCTGGATCGAACCGCTGCTACGGGCCTGGCTGAGCAGATCTCCCAACGCATCCCCATACGCAGAAGCGTTCACCCCCAGTCTGCGCTGCAGGTAGCCTCCCAGAGCGGCTTTATCCGCGGTGGCCGGGCAGACATGGTCCTTGGTGGCGGACGCAAATTGTCCGCAATTGGCGCAGCGCAGGCTCCCACCCTGATCCTGCCGGACCGCACTCACGAGGCATGTGCGCTGCTGTTTCTCCAGGATCTGACGAGCCAGCATGGGCAGGCTGCGTCCGTTCCGGGCGGCCTCCAGGGTTTGCTGCACGGCGGCATACCCAAATTGTGCGTCACGTTTGGGCAGCCCATTGGCAGAGTGTGTGGGCGGTTTTAACCCCACAGATTTCATTTCATCGAAAAGCTTGCGAGTGCGCGCCTCCGATTGCGCGGACTGAGCCCGGTCATGGGTGGCGGCATTGGCTCGTGCGGTCTGAAAGATCTGTTCCAATGCCTGCTGTGCGTTGGGGGCGGACCCGAAGGTGTCGAGGACCGCCTTATGCCGGACTGCCTGCTCAAAGTATTTGTGTCGATTTCCATCACATGACATCGTCGTGTACCTCCATGGTCCTGTACTAGGTGTGCTTATAACGAGCGGATGATGCCCAGGGCTTCCTCGGCGTATCCACGCCAGGCATCCGGTAGTTTTTTTAGATCCTGTCCGCCCAGCAGAACGTGCAGATCCCCCAGCGCTTGTTGGGCGGTGGTCGCGGCTTCCAGCAAACGGATCACCTGATCGCTGATGCGTTCATCGATCGGCTGGTTGTCGGTCTGCATCCCGGACGGGGGATCGGTGGGCGTGACCTGGCCCCTGGCTTCGGCGATCGCATCTGCCATGCTGTGGGACCCGGCGCGGACCACGCGTGCAATGCGGCGCACCTTGCGGATCAGGTTAGGGTTGGCCTGGATCTCGCGCGCCAGATGGTTTTGTTCCTGGATCTCCAGGCTGCCGATCGAACGCAGGGCGGCTTCGGTCAACCCAAGATCGCGCACCTTCTCCTGCACCTTGGGATCCACCGCCAGGACGCGCATCAATTTCTTGCGGCGCTCCGGACTCAACTCCACCCCCAATTGATTCAAGGTTTCATCCCATGACACCGCGGGATGCGTGGAGACAAAGGCATGCTGTTCCAACAACAGTTCCAGGGCGGCCAGGGTGTGTATCTGGGGCTGTTCCCTTGCCAGGATGCTTTCCACCTCGGTCTGCAGACCGAGCGCATCGCCATTGACGACCAGCCAGGAGATCTTCAAGGCTGTGGCCTGATCAAAGGGATCCAGATCGCGTCGGTGCAAGTTTTCCACCACCCGCACCTGGTGGATCCCATGGGCATCGAGGTCATCCCGGATCTGACACGGGATGCTTTGCCAGCCAGCCAGCGCGGCAGCCCGCACCCGTCGTTCGCCAGCGATCACGCGATACCGATCGCCTTTGATCCTGCGCAACAGGGGTGGATTGACGATCAGAGCGTGCTTGGCAGATCCCATACTGGCTGCCAGTCCCTGAATGTCCTCCTCCGTTTTACTGCGCGGGTTTCCCAATGAGAATTCGATCTTGCGCACCGGCACCTGGATCACGGCTGGAATGGACAGGGTCATCTCCATGCTCCTTCCGCTTCGGTGGATGCAGGCTGTCCGTACACCAACGGCAGCGCCAGATCCTCCATGCGCACACGCACCACGCCAGGGCGGACCACCTGCGGCTCGGGCGCACTTTCCACCAGCCAGAACAAGGCTTCCAGATCCGGGACGTCATGAAAGATCAATTGCATGGGATGGATGTTGTCTGCGGTCAGGTCGAGAACTTCGAGGCGGGTGATCTCGCTGTTGTGGTGGCAGCAGGTCCGCCGGTCCGGGATCGGGGCCTTGGTCAGCGCACAGGTCCGCCCGGCGAAATGCCTGCAGGTTGAACAATCCTCCTGTTCCCTGGCGTAGCGGATCGCGCCCGGACAGTGGAAGCAGGGATGATCATTGTTGATGATCTGGCTGCGGACATGGCACCATTGCAGGCACATGGGTCAGGCTCCTTCGTCCCGGATCTGGATCAGATTCGCCAGCGGTCTCAGGCTGTTGATCCAGGTCGGATCGGCTCGTTCGGCGACCTCGAGAAGGATGGAATAGGGCAGGGAGATCAGGTGGTCGGTGTGCGGCTGGGCGACACGCAATCCGGTCCCGCCCATTTGCAAGCCATTGACCACCAGAACCGATTGACCGATCGGGCGTTGCACGGCATGCGCCTGTTCGAGGATGCGGGCGGCGACATCCAGATCCAGACTGCGCGGCCTGCAGAACAGCAACAGCGTATGGACCGGCCAACCATGATGACGCCCGATCTGCTCGATGCCCGCTTCGTTATCAATGAACGCCAGGTCATACCGATCCTGAAGCGCATCAAGGGCATGACCCAGCAGACTGTTCACCACGCATTGGCAGCCAGGCTGGCGGGTTTCGCCCATGACCAGCAGCTGTCCGCCGGGCAGATCGATCAGGGCTCGCTCCACCAATACCCGGGCCAGCTCATCCCGGGTTGCGTTTTCCAATCCACGTCCGGTCCGCAGGGGGGCGTCCTGTTCACGCTTCAGATCCCCCAGGGAACGCGGCGGTCTGAAACCGTATTCCTGGGCGAGCAGCAGGGTCAGGCTTTGATGGGGATCGGCATCCACGACCAGGATGCGTTTCCTGGCATGCGGCAGGATAAAGCGGATCAGCAGATGTGCCAGTGTCACGCTCTTACCCGTGCCACCCTTGCCTGCTGTGACAATGGACTTCATTTCGTCTGTCCTCCCGGCAGGATGTTCTCGCGTTTCATGCCTTTGGCGATATTGACCCATTCATCCAGGTTACCTTCCAAAACGGATTTGAAGGTCTTGCCGTAGTAGACGCAGTTTAGTTTCTTCCCTTTGGTGGCATTCTGATAGCCTGCACCAACAATCGGTTTGAGGAACGACACCAACACAGGGGGAAACGTTTCCACTTCCCATTGTTCGCACCAGTTGCCATCGCTGAAGGCGCGTTCGTATTTCTCCACTTTGAAGGCAGCGCGGGTCTGCCAGTCTTCATTGTGATACTCGAGCACGAAGGCGCCATCGCCGCCATCCTCCCCGTCTTTGCGAAAGCGGATCACGGCATCCGGCTCGAGGATCGTCCTTCCGGATTTATCCGTGAGGGTGGCTTCATACTTGCCCAGCCAGTCCACGGTCCAGCCGCGGCTGCCGATCATCTCCGCCAGGCGCAGGACGATCTCATTGGTGGCAATGTCATGCATGATGCGCATGGGGGTATAGGCTTGATAGCCGCTGGGCGGCAGCGCCCCATGCCGAATGGCGGCGATCTCCACACCCACCGGTCCGAGTAAATAGATCGATTTTTCATCCAGCAGTTTGAACTCGCCCATCTGTGCCTGTAAATCTTCCGTTTCCACAGATAATCGTTCAAACAGACGAATCTGACACCACTCACGCATCTTACGATCGCTAACAGTTGGAAGTTTTTCTCCAGACAATACCCCGCCGGTGGAGAGTAGATCCAGAATCCGCCAGACGCGTTGGGACAGTCCACCGGACAGGATACGTCCCGCTTCAATCTTGATCTGCTGCGGCGTCATGGCGACATGCTCATTCTTGTCGTCTTCATTGTTGCGCCGCGCAAAGGATGGTGTATTGATGACGGAATTGCGAAGTTCAGGTTCAGGATATAAAGTGATCATAGGGTTTTGTCTCCGTTTCTGGAAGGAATGACACGACAAACATGATGTGGAGATTGGAGTGAAAAATGTGGATGACGATAGCTATGGTTCGGTTGGTGTTGGATGTTGAGGAATGAGGCGGACGCGGGACGCGAGAGCCGTACCTCTCCGAAGGAGAGGTAGTTGGCTACGTTTTTTGAGACAAATTTTTTGGAACACCAGCGGCCCCCCAGCGGAATACCGACGGAACACCAGGTGACACCTCGTAAAAAAGACCCTATTTTTGATGACCACCAACGGACCACCAACGGAATAGCAGCGGAATACCAACGGACCACCAGCGGCTGACCAGCGGGCCACCAGCGGTTCATGACACCAACTCCACGGCCTGCTCCAGATCCTGGTTCAGATCCTGCTTGCCAGGCGTGATGTAAATATGTAATACCTTTTTGAATTCCACGGGAACCTCCTTGATAAAAAATTTGCGTTGGAATACCAACGGAACAGGAAATCATTCGGCTTCACCATCCTTTGCTTCAACCGCACTCCACCCCTGATCGGCTATTCCACGGACCGCACGGGATAACAACTCCTGGGAAGCCAGTCCGCCGAAACGAGAACCATCCACCTTGGAAACGCCCTTTGCCTCACGCCAATAATGTGCCTCGCGCAGCCACCAGGGCAAGCCATACAAACCGCGGCTGATCTTCTTCGCGCGCGTGATGCGATCCGGTTCGAGGCTGGGATCGGATAACAGCCTGGATACCTGATAGCGGTTCCAGGATCCTGCATCCGCCACCACTGTCAGCCAGTCCATCTCGTTCAAGTTGCGCAGGAAGGTCACCACCTCCCTGGCGCTCATGGGATCGTCCGGATCGGTGGCAGATTGCGCCAGCTCCCGCACGCGTTCCCACAGATCCGAGACCGGCGGGCGTTCCAATTCGGATGCGTATGATTCTTCCTTCCAGGGCGGGATCCCCAGGCGTTGGGGCGGCAGCATTTGAATCATGCAGGGTGGCTTGGGCGCTTTGTTCACCATGGCCTTGATGTATCCGTGATACTTCGGCAGCGCGCGGATATCGGCTTCACTGATCAGATCGCTGCCCAGAATCTGGGCTGCCTGGCGTGCCTCATCCGGATCGCTCACCAAGAGGATCGCCTTCAGATTGGTATTGATCTGCACGCGCCGCGCCACCTCCGGGGTCAACTGGGAAGCGGACTGGGTCGCCAGGATGATCGACGCCCCAAACTTGCGGGCCTCCGCCAGCAGCACGTTGGTGATCTCCGCGACTTCACTGCCGCCGGTCTCGGCGCCTGCCATGGCGGCAAATTCATCGATGATCAGGACCGCTTGTTGGCGCTGGTCCTTCTCGACCCGCCCCAAAAATGCGGTTTTGGCCATCTGCATGAAGAGCATCTTCGCCAACCCGGACGCCTTGTCACCCAGGCGGGCGGAGTTCACCGGCAGGAGCACCAGGCGCGGCCCGGACAATAACCTGCGCAATTGGATGGATGGACCCAACGGCGGCAATGCCATGGAACGACGCAAACGTCGATCGGTCACGAAGACCTCGAGTCTGCGCTGTGCGCCCAGAATGCTATCCTTCATGCCTGCCGCCTTCTTGTCCCCTTCCAAAGCCGCCGCCACTTCATCACGACAGAAATCGCGCGCTTTGGTATTCTCCTCCGAGACCTGACTCAAAACCTGTTCACGAAACTTGCCTTCGCTGGCGGTCAGGAAGCGATCCAGCGCGATCAGACTGGACTGCCAGCCCATGACATCCAGGATCACGCGCGCGACATTGCGCAGCACCTCGCGCATGCGGGTCGATTGATCCCACGAAGCAGGTTCCGCCATGCGGATCACGCTCATGGCTGCATCCAGCGCGGTATCGAGCCCGGCATTCAAGCCGAGAGTCATCAACGGAATGGAGGGCGGTTGCAGGCTGTCCAACTCCAGATAGACCACCTGATCCAGCATCGTGTCAGGCACTGCGGACAACAGATCCAGACACAGATCGCCGTGCGGCTCGAGGATGGCAGTCGCCGCTCCCAAGCCATAAGTCTGCACGGCCAGATTGCGCAGGAAGGTCGACTTGCCGCTGCCGGTCGTACCCACCACAAAGCCATGCGTGGTGAAATCCGGAAGCGGCACCCCGATCTTCCAGGCATGCCCGGTCTCATCCGTCTGTGTGCCCAACAGCACCATGGCCAGCCGTCGCAATTCGCTCATGCGGCGCCCTCCAAAAAGGCGGTGCGATGCAGGTCCATTACCAGGCGCATCTCGGGATCGGCAGGCAGATAACGGGCCGGGGCGGTCATCAAGCGCGGCGCCAATTGGATCAGGTCGCTGCCCGCCAGATGCGCCAGATATGCCAGATCGGACGATGCCCAGGGACTGTGTTTGCCAGGCAGGCGCAGCAATACAGGTTGTGGATCCCTGCCCTGCTGCATCGGTTGAACCGGATTGTTACCGCCAAAGGAAGCGGCGATCGAGCGCGCCAGTCCACGCGCAATGCCTTGTGCGCGTTCCTCGGTATCCGCCATGCCCACCGCACGCAAGGTCACATCCAGATACGCCTGCCCGGCCCGCTCTTCATACCGTTTGGCATCCTGTTGTCGCAGCGCACGCACCCCCTTGCTCCTGGTCTCCTCATCGCGGGCGGCAAAGGCTTTTTGTCCCAGCGTTTTTTTCATGCCAAAGTTGCGGCGGGCGATGACCTGCACCAACCCACGCCCCTGCCCCAGGACGCCATTGACCTCGATCAACATCGCCCGCAATGGATCATCGGAAACCGCCAGGACCGCCTGCTCGGGATCGGCAGGCGTCAGCTCGACCCACCAGACCTGCCAGCCGTTCGGCGCTTGCGCGGGATCGGTTTGCACCGCTTTGGAATGCAGCCCGGGCCATTCGGACTTGAACTGCGTCATGGCAGCGCGCAGCCCTTCCGTGGAGGCATGCAATCCAAACGCCAGACCCTCCTCACTGCCGGAAATCTCGAAGGACAAGTGCTCCTCATGTGGCAGCGCATCCGCCATGCGTGTCCAAACCTGCACATTGGCAGGCTGGATCGGACGCCAATCGGCGCGCGGTAATAACAACAAGGTCGGTCCACTGGCAACGCGCGCAAGCATCTGTTGTTGCGCCAATGAACGTTGCCAGCGATTCCAAAACAGGAAGACAAGTCCGCCCAGGATGATCCCGCCAGCGCTGACGTACACCGCGATATGCCAGGTGTCCCACCAGACCTTCCATGCAGCTGCGGCGGCGTTCAGCCCGCCTGGCGAGAGCCATCCGCTGTTGCCAGCGAAGACCACCGCAACCGCCAGCAAAGCCAGCAGGATGATCTTGCGGTTCTCAGGATCCAGCATCGCGCCCTACATCCATGAATCCGGCTTGTCCTGCGGATTCTCTGCGTCGATCGGAGAGGCGGCGCCATCTTCGTCCAACCGGGTCGTCATCAACTCCTGGTCTGGTGGTTCCTTTTCCGCGCGGCGTTTGGCGCGCTCCAGTTGATCCCGGGTTTCATTTTTTCGGGCATCCAGGAAATCGATCCAATCGCGCAAAGCCAGCACGGCTTCCTGAAAGGCTTCGTCTGTTTTGGTCATGAGTTCACTTCCTTTTGAATTTGTTTCACCAGGCTCTTTGCCAGAACGCGATCCTGCAGGCGCGAGGAGAGCACGACCCGATCGAGCGGCGAAGGCACCACATTCACCATCAACAGATCCCCATCGGCAAAGTTGGCCAGGCAGGTGCCGCGCGGCAACGCGGGCAGCGCATCGACCAGCGCGGAAGGCAGACCGGGAAAGTGTTCCTGGATCATGCTGCGTTCCCCATCCTTCTGATTGAAGATCAGGGTATTGGCGGCATTGGCCAGGATCGGAACCCCATGATGCAGCCCCTTCTCATCCCGCGGGCCGAGCAGGGAATGCAGATCCTGATCGGCAACGATCATGCCCACCAGGCGCGCGCGAGAAGTCTTGTACTCGGAGGAAATGTAATTGGCCACGACCGAGTCGCGCATCAGGATCCCCATCTCGTCCACGAAGAACAGGATCGGCGCACGATCGCCCTTGCGGCGTCTGCGGCGGATGCCTTGATTGATGTTCGCCACCAGAATGGAGAGCAGCGCCGAGCGCAGATTGCCGCCCAGGCCTTGCTGCGGCAGATTGGAAACATCGAAGACATTCACCGCCCGTTCCAAACCGAAGTCCATGTTGGTGGGACGGCCGAACAATTCCGCCCGGCTGCCGCTGACATAGGCTTCAAGGGAGATCGTCAGGCTGTCCGCGGTATCGCGCACCACCCCGGAGCGGGCGCTCTCGACCCGCTGTTTCATCCAGGCATATAGATCGGAGATCAACGGAGCAGGCGCTTCCGCGCGTCCCCAGATCGGTTTGTACAACGCCATCAGGGCTTCATCCAATAACGCCCGTTCGAGCGGTTTGTCACCATGCACACCCAGCAGGCGCAGCATGGCCACCGCCATCTCGACCTGCGCACCGATCTCGTCGTAGACGATATCGAGCACATTCACGGCGGCCTGGCTGGTGCCCACCATGCTGCGGCGATAGACTTCCCCGCCCAAGAATTCCAGATCCACATTGGACTGGGGATCGATGATGATCAGGCGCACGCCCATCAGCAGATGGCGCAGCATCAGGAGCAGCGTGGCGAAGGTCTTGCCCGAACCGGTCTGCCCGAGGATGACCGTGTTGTAACTGGGATTGCGATCATCGAAGATATCCAGGATGACCGGCGCCTGATTGCGATCGATGCCCAGCATGACCCCGTTGGTGGCGGTGCGCCTGCGATACGACAACGCCGAACCCGCCAGCAGGGCTGCCCCGGAGGTGGTCACGGGCGTGCCATCGGTTTCCTCCAAGGCTTCCGCGGAGAACAGGCGGGTCACCGTCGCACCGGGCGCATAGACGCGTTCCATCTTGAACGGCAGCGCCCCGCGCACCACCTCCAGCCGCGCTTCCAATTCCCGCCGATCCTTGCCAGGCACCAGCACATGCAGCCGAAACGTATGCAGCGCTTCCCCGGCCGAGATCGCATCGCTGACGATCTGGACCCCGCTTTGCGCCACCTGGGCTTCATGAATGCTGTCCATGGTCTTGCCCGCGCTGTACAAGGCCATGGCGGACTTCTGATTGAGCAGGCGCATCACCTCTGCCTGGGGAAAGGTATAGAAATGCAGCGAGGTGTAAACCGGGAATTCCTGCGCGAACAGATTGTGCAAGACGCGCGGATGGATGTTGGCCTGTCCCTGGTCCGCTGCCGAGACCAGGGCGCCATAATGACCGCGATCCGTTTCGATCGCCTCCCATACGCTTTGCCCGGCCGTGAAGGGTCTGGGCATTTCATGATCGAGCTGTTGGGCGCGCAAGCCATAGGCGCCCAACAGTCCCAGCAAACCCTCCGGATCCACATTGGTATTGATCGACAGATATGCGCGGATGTAGCGCACAGACTGCACCATGCGCTTCAGGTAGTTCTCGTAATCGATGCGATAGGCCAGTACGCCTGGCGGCAGCATGGCTTCCGGGGTGGCGGCATTGTGGAAGAAGTCCATGAATTGTTCCTTCTCCAGCGTGTCCGCCACCAGGATCAAGCGTCCGGTAGCCAGGCTGTTCCCGCACAGGCGCGGCAGCGACTCCCACAACCCGGCCGTATTGACCAGCATACTGGGCGCCGCGGTGGTCAGATCAAAGGGAAACAACTCCACGATCATGCCCGGCCTCCCCCATCCAGATGGATCAGGTCGTTGCCTTCCCAATCCTGGACCGTCAGATGCAGATCGTCCCCGCTGGGCAGGACACGCGGCATGAAGACCTGTTGCGGGCGATAGCGATGCCAGAGCCATAGAGCGAGGTACACCAGCGGACTGCGGCTGCCAAAACGCTCATAGCGCTTGACCGCCAGCAGCGCCAGCCCGCCCAGCAGCAGACCTGGCAGTACGCCGAAGATCTGAATGCCAAACAACATCGCCATGCCGGAGATCATGATGTCCTGGGCGGTCAACCCGAACAGCAGTTTGACCTCGTAGTGGATCACGTCCGGGGGGATGCGGTAATTCATGATCGCCTAGCCTCCAAAGGAGCCCACCAGGAATCCAGCGACCGAGACCAGGATCAAGCCGATGAAGACATCCGGCAGCTGGCGTTTGTATTTGGCAGCCGGTTCGGGAAACAACATCGAACCCGCCATGATCGCCCCTGCCAGTCCCACGCTGACCAACGCCAGCGCACTTGCCAATCCTTGAAAGTTTATCGCCATGCTATTTTTCCTTTTCTTGTTTTTCACATTAGGTTTGCGCGAAGATCAAGAGACCCGCGGCTACCAGGTTCAACAGGCTGACGAACGCCGCCCGCTTGCGAGCCGTCGGTTCCTGGACATCCGACCACCAGGTGCGTACTTCGACCGCGGTAGTCATCAGGATCAACAGCACACTGATCGCAACGATATATTTTCCGTCCATTGCATTCACCTCCTTTCCATCAGGGGATCGAGACCATCTGCTTTGCCACCCAACCGTAGCCATAGGGGGAAAGCACATAGACCCAATCGACATCGTCCACCCGCACCGGCGGCGTGGACAGGTTGACATACAGCGGTGTATTGGCGGGCATGCCGATCAACACATCGCTGTCCAATCCAGGGTTGTTGCGCAGGTTGGTACCGCCATAGGTAATGGCGTTGGCCTGCCCGCCGATCGAGGAATCCGCCGGAGCCACCTGCACCTGGATCTCCTCGATGTGAGCCTCGCCAAAGATCAGGACCCGCTCGACGCTGTTGACATCGCCGCTGTTGAGCGGCAGCGCCACCACCAGCGATGGGCGCAGGGAGAAGAAGGTCTCGATCTGATTGGCCTGCAGCCGCACCACATCGCGCACGATATAGGTCAGGACATGCCCGCCGCGCGTACGCACATGGATCTCATCCCCGGCTGCAACATTGGCATCCACCAGGGATTCATAGGGCACGGCGAAGACCCGCCGCACCTCGGTCCCGGACAACCATTCCGGTCCCTGTGGTTTCCAACTGCCATCCTCGGGATTGACCTCCCCGCGCGTGACGATGAACAGCTGCCCCGCGACCTCGATCGAAGCCGGATCGCGGTTGCTCTCCGCCGGTCCGCCCAATCCCAGCATCAAGGCACTGGTAGCGGTGGGCGGGGGCAGGGGCGTGGGCGGCAGCTCGGTAGGCAGCGGAAGCGGGGTCGGTTCCGAGGTCAGGGTGGCCTCCGGCGTGGGGGTCAGTTCGGCTTCCTTCTGCTTGCCGCTAAACAACTGCATCAGCAACAGCGGCAGGAGGACGATCCCGACCAGGATCCCGATCTTGGCTGCCGTGGGCAATCCTTCCAACATGCCTTGCGTACGGTTCCTGACCGTGGCCGCGCCGAGCGAAACCTCCTCGCCGCGCAGCACCGCCTGAACAGCCGGATTGTCCACCGGCACCGTGGCCACGGAACGTTCCCCGACCGGCACGCGGCCCTGCTCGCGCGCTTCCTGCTCAAGCAGATCCAGCACCTCAAGTTTCTGCCCCGGGGTCAAGGCCCCGGCTTTCTGGTAACGATGTTCCAGGTATTTCTCAAAGATCGAACGGTCACTCATGGAAGTCCTTTACAAAAATGGATCAGGCGCGCTGGCGGGCCGCCTCCACCGCCTTGCGCAATTCCTGTGGATCGGCACGTTCGAAGCCGAGCGCGCGCTGCAACTGGTTCAAAGCCTCCAGCGGCGAAGCGTTGTTGCGTGCGGCTTCCTCGATCTGGCGCATTTGGACCGCATCCCACCCCTGGCGGGAGGAAATGGCGTGCAGCGTGGCCTGTGGCATGGCGGGATTGGCGGTCTGGACCGGTGTGTACCCTGGTGTATATCCAGGATCGGGACGGGCAGCCGTGGGCATCGATTGCGATGACGCCGGGGTGAGGTCGAACCCATTCCGGGCAAAGACATTTCCGCGCGGAACCTCTGCCGCACGGGAGTCGGAAGACGATTGTGGCGCACGAGCGGGTTGGGCATTCGCGCCCAGGGCGCCTGCCACCGCCGCCACCTCCGGCCTCCCCGCCAGGAACGAAACCGCGGCCACCCCGCCCGCCACGCGTGAGACCATGCCCCCCAGGCCTTCGCGCACCTGCTGTGCGGGCGACTCCCCGCCAAAGAGGTTCAAGGTACGGGTGAAACTTTGTCCACTTTGCATCAGCAGGCGCAGGGAGCCGTTCATGAACGCGCCGGTCACCACGATCATGACCACCAGCACCACCAGCCAGATCAGGGCATTCGAAACGGTGTTGACATCCACGATGTACCCCAGTCCGCCCGATAACCAGCGCAGGAAGATCGCCAGGGTCAGGGATTGGATCACCACCTGAAAGTAGCGGCCGATCAGATCATTGAGGATCATGCCGCCGGTCTCGAAGAACCCCAGGGGCAGGGCCGCAAACAGGAAGATGATCAGCAGCAGTGCCGTAAAGGCCAGGATCACATAGGTGAAGGACACGATCAGCAGCAGCCAGGCGCCAAACCCGGAAATGAACGCGAAGAACACCCCCTCCCCCGCCTTGGCCAGGCGTGACTCGATCCGCTCAAGTTGTTCGATGTTGGCATTGCCGAAGCCCAGCCCGCCGCCTTCCGAGATGGTCACCTCCAGCAGCTCGGGCTCGGGAAAGTAGAAGCTGTCAAAGACCGGCGGCAGGTCCAATAGATCCCCGCCGAAGCCCAGATCTCCGCTACCGGCGCGCATCGGTTGCAGGATCAGGTTGTCCAGTGGAAGGCTGGAGCCTTGCGCGATCCCGCTGACCAGATGGTGCCGATACCCCTCGACCTGACCGATGAAATCGTATCCAAAGGACCCGGCCACAAAAAACAAACTCAGGACCACCCCCCAGCTCAGAACCCGCTCCGGGCGCGCGAAACGTGCGCCGCCGCCCAGCATCGGCAGCATCATCAGCAGACCGGCGATCGAGAGCGCGATATACATCAAGCCACCGCTGCCGAAAGCGATCTCGCGGATCAGGCCGGGCATCATGTCCGCAAACAGGTTGGTCATCTGGGTCTTGAGGTTGAGCAGCCAGCCGTTGTCAGTCACGGCTTTCGAAAAGATGAATGCCGCGGCTCGATCCAACAGCCAGAAGACCTGTGCCATGCCCTTCATCATCCCGATGCCCAGTCCCGCGAACATGCGCTGTGCCCAATTCTCCATGACCTGCATCAGGCTCAGACAACGGTCCGGGGTGAAGGTTGGAAAACAATAATTGGCCTGATACCCGGCGCGCACGGAGGGAGGCAGCACAAAGAGCAGCAACACCAACGGGATCGTGACCCACAAGCGGTTGGGTTTCATCGGCGCGCCTTTCGATAGGCAAACGCGGTCCAGGATGCGACCAGGAGCGCCATGCCCAGCCAGCCCCAGGCCGGTTGGCGCGGTGACAGGATGACCGGAGCCTGATTCTGTCCAGCCGAATGATGGTCATATGGACCCTCCTCGACCGCAAGAGACTCGATCTGGATCTGCAGGCTCAGCTCGCCGCCCGGCCAGAGGATGGAGCGCCTGCCGTATTCCCCCACCACCAGGTACCCGCGCACCAACCCATCCTCCCAGGGGGAGGTTTCCCCATGCAGGATGCAGGTACCATCGAAGCTGGTTTCACAGCGGCTCAGCGGTTCCTCCCGCCAGCCGCCCTGCTCTGGATGGAAGACCACCAATTCGATCGGCAGTCCTGCGATCGGAGGCACCAGGGAGATCAGGATCAGAAACGCCAGACTGTTCATGCCCACACTCCCGGGAGATGCCGCAGGACATATGCTCCCCACAACACCATCCACACCAGCCAGCCCAGGGCGGGCCGCTCCCGGTGGCGCAGCACAAACAGCACAAACCAAAGCGACAAACCATACAAGCCGAAGTAGGGCGACAGCGCCAATGTGGCGCTCACACCCAGAAATTCATCGGCCGTTTTCCAGGCTCGGAACATCCACCAAAGACCAAGGGGAACGGTCCAGGGGAAGAGCGAGGCATTCCAATCCATGGTGATGACGCCCGACCCATTCAAACTGCGGGCGTTCTCGAAGACCTGCAGCGGCCACCCGCCGTACAACAGGAACGAGATCGCCAGGAGCAGGAGGGTGGGCAGCAGCAGGATCCAGCCAGCGCGGACCGTGCTGGCTCCCGATGCTGCAGACGTCTCGCGCAGCCAGGCCAGGGCCGCCAGCAGCCCGGACTGAGGTTTCACCAACAGCAAGGCCAGACCGATACCACGCTGCCCGACCAGGAAAGCCAACGCCGGGATCCATTCAATATTGAGGTTGGCAACTTGATACAAGAGCGGCACGGAGGTGAAGACCAGCAGCAGATGGCGCCAGTCTCCGCCGCGTTTCCATACCAGCAGGGCGAAGACGACCAGGGTCAGCAGCCGCAGCAGACCGGTGGAATAAGGCAGGCGTGTCAGGGGCGCCAGGATCCAGATCGTCCAGGGCGGATTGAAAAAACCTGGATACTGATACGCCCGCCAGGGATCCGCCAGCGCCGCGCGGAAGACGTTCCAATCGAGCGCCTCGAAGGGCAGCTGCTCAAGCGCCAGCACAATGCCCGCGCCAGCCAGCAACAGAAGCGCGATCAGCAAGATGGATGGGGGTGATTTGAAAGTTGTGAAATGGGGGCGTTGGGATGCGGTCATAGGGGTTACCTCATGGTGGGCGCCGGGTCCACGGCGCCGTCGGAAGGCGAGTTGATCTGATAATGCAGGTGGGGACCGGTGCTGTTGCCGGTGTTGCCGCTCAAGCCGAGGGGATCCCCGCGATAGACGATCTGTCCCTCCTGCACGCGCGTCTCCTTCAGATGCATGTACGTGGCGCGCCAGCCGCTGTCCGCCCAGCAGGCGTCCGCCTCGGGATTGCCGCCGTGGTCTGCGACACATTCGTCATAGCGCAGCACCCGCACCTGGGCTTCGATCTGGACATAGCGCCCCATGCCGTAATTCCAGCAATTGGGCTGCTCCTGGCATGGCTGCACCTGGCGGACGATCGCGCGTTCGGTGGTGCTCAGCACCCGGGTTTCGGGATTCTCTTCCGGGACGCCCAGATCGATGCCCCAGTGCGGGCTGCCATCCGGATAGATGTTGCAAAAGTAGAATGTGATCGTGCTCCAGTCATCGGGGCGATAATCCACCGGCCAGCCCGAGAACGGGTTATCGGGGTAGATCACCCCGGCGTTATCACAATTACCGCTGCCGGGCGGCACGCCTTCGCCGGGTCCGCTTCCATATTCGTACTCACCGCGGTAGCCCAGCATGGTTTGCGTGGCGATCGTGCCGGGCGTCAGGGCGCAACAAAGACAGAGAAAGGGAAGCATGATCCAGGCTGCCTTGCGAAACGTCATGGGATGTACAGGGGCAGTTGGGGCGCGTCGAGTTTGAAGACGCTTTCCAATGTGCTGATCACGCCATTGGCGCTGTTCCCCACCCCGCCGTAGCCATAGCCATCATTGCTCGGGACACTCAGGGCGCTATTGCGCAGCAGGTAGGGCATATCGACATACACGGTTTGTCCTGCCAGAGAGGACGGGACGCAAAATTTGGCGATGCCGTTCTGGGTTTTCGAGACACCGATCACCCGGTAATCTGCGTCCATCAGGTAGACCGCCAGCCCCTCGATGCCCTCGCCGCGCAAGGCCATCATGCTGTCGCTGTTGACATCCACGTAGGACACCACGCGCACATAGGCAGCGCAGGCGTTGTTCCCGAACAAGCCGTAGGCATCCAGGGCTGCGGGTGTCGCGGTGCTGCTGGCGCCCGAACCGCTGCCGCCCCCTCCGGCGCTGCCGGTATTGGCGCTTGTGTCCAGCCCACTTGCGGTTGGGGTGTACGCCAGGGCGGTCAGGGTGGCGCGTGTATCGGGCGTGGTGGTGGCTGCGCTGCCGCCTGCTCCACCCGCCAGCGCTGTCTGAGTCAGGTACAGGGCGGCGATCGTGGCGTTCAGATCCGGCGTGGCTGTGATCACAATCGGGGTCGGAGTTCCGCTGCTTCCGCCCCCGCCTGGTGTGGTGGTGCCTGTCCGCGTCGGAGTAGCGGAACCGGTGGGAGTGGGAGTGCGCGTAAAGGTTGCCGTTGGAGTGGGCGTCCGGGTAAACGTGGACGTTGGGATGGGCGTATTGGTGGGATTGGATCCGCCACCGCCACCGCCGCCATTGTCACCGCCGCCGCCCCCACCTCCCCCTCCATAGTCTGTCGTGGGTGTCAGGGTGGGTGTCGAGGTTTGGGTTGGAGTGCCGGTTTCCGTGGGCGTCGGGGTTTCGGTCACCGGGGGCGTGGGCGTTGCCAGGTTGGGAGCGACCAGCATCAGGAAGCCGTCAACGCGGTCGTCGACATCCATGGCCATGCCATCGCCCGCGTCAATGTAAAGGGTGTTACTGGCGCCGCCGCTGCCAAGACTGGGCGCTGTTCCGGAAAAGGTCAGGTCGTAGGTCCATTCACCGGACGAGATCGGATACGCCTGCTTTGCAGACTCGGAAAAGATGGTGGAGAAAAACTGGAAGGTGCGGCAGCAGGGGCGGTCGATGCCGCCGCGGCGGATCCCGGAGCGGTGGTAATGCAGCGTGCCCTCGATCGTTTGCCCAACCACCGCCGAGGTATAGGCGTACCGGAAAACGAATGATGGCGACATATCCTCGAAGGTCCACAGGATGTAATTGCTGCCCGCCTCGCAATCGATGCCAAACGGCAGTTCACTCGGATAGGGATACCCTGCCCCGATGTTTTCGACGTTGACTTCATGCGGATCATCGCTGAGGTACCCCAGATTGCCAACCGCGCTGCAAAAGAATGGAGACTCGGGCAGATCCATGCCCTCCTCCCCCAGACGGATCTCGAGTGTCCCCTCGGTGCGGTGATTGGGTGGCAGGTAGGAGACATGTCCATCGGAGCGGCCGATCTGCAGGGTTTTGGTTGCGCCGGGCTGCAAGGTGAAAATAAAGCGGGTATCCTCTTCGCCCGTTACCATTTCCCCCAGGGTGTACGCCGGACCGTAGTAATTCCAGGCGGAATTAAAGTCGGATTGCGTGCCGCTGATGATGTCGGTATAGCGGGCAATGATGTAGCGGTTCATCAACCAGCTGGGATTGTTGCCCTCGCCTGTTTTCTTGGTGAAGGCGACATCCACATGGAGCGTGGCTGGCTGGGCTGAGCCGGTGTAGCTGTACCCAAAATTCAGGGACTGACCTGGCAGTCCGCTGAAGGTCCAGCGGATGTAATCCTCGCCGGTTTCACAGCTGATCGTACCGGTCCAGGCGGGATTGCTGTCCTTGCTGGTGGTCCCGCAGGTAAACGGGCTGGCCGCCTTCACAAACGTGGCACCCGGCGCAGAGAGTGCGCCAAGCGAGACCACCAGCACGACCAGGATGGAAAGAAATCGTTTCATGTCATTGCTCCTTGGAAGATCGATCGGAGGTGCCGCGCTGCATCATCAGCATGGCATCGGACAGGCTGCAAAATTGCCAGCGCAACGCCTGCTGGTCCGGGCTTAGCCAGATCAACAGGACCGGGATCTTGAGCAGCCAGGTCAGCGAGTCGTTTGGATTTAAGAAAGGGATGTCATTCATCGTGCGCTCCAGTCCGGGGTACAGGCAAACAAAAACGGCGCTCCCGGAAAAGGAGCGCCGTTGAACAGGCACAATACACCCAGTGATTCACTTGTGAGCCCAAGTATAAAAGTTCATGAATCCGGCGTCAACAAACAATTTTGTTAGCAACAATTTTGAAAGGCGTCAGGAGGCGCGAATGCGCGCGAATGGATCTGGTTGATATGGAAAGTCCCCGCTGCCGCCTTCAAGGATGCGCAGGATCCTGGATGCAGCCTGTTCCCGCAGTCGATTGGAGGTGAACCAGGTCACTTCGGAGACCACCACATGGGGACCGCCCTGGGTGTCCGTAACGAGCACGCTGGTGATCCTGGAATGTATTTCCTCAATGCCGTGCTCGAGGGCGGCTGCACAATAGGCAAAGATCTGACCCGCCTCCTGCCCGCTGGCCAGGAGCGGGTAGGTTTGATTTTGTTTCAATGTGAACCGCACGGCAGGAACACTCTGATCGTTCAGAAGGAGTGAACCCACCTCCAGGCTGCGGACCTGAAGGGCGCCATGGAAGTCGATGGTAGGCGCAGACCGAATCATGCTGCGCGAACCTTTTTGATCTGAAGGCAATGTTTGTGCATATGCTCACCTCGCTACTGCCGCAATATTTTACAGGATTTTGTTGCAAGGGAAACGTTTCCCCTGCGCAGTCCAGGCGGGATAACGTTCGAAAAGAAGATTTAGCGCCCCCCAGTCTGCCCTGCCTGTAGTTATTTATGCCATATTGGCGGCTCGCACGAATGCATGGCGTGTATCTGCAATTGGAACTCGGCGAAAGGGTATCGCTTTTCCCAATATGCCACAATGCGTTTTGCGATATCAAACGGATATAAAACACAATCCGCGACCCTTACTGCATGTTCGTAGTAATGCCACGTATTCAGTTTCAAGTCAAATTCTGCGGCTTGTAATTGCCACTCAGGAATTTTTTCAAATTTATTCGGGGGACGTGTCCATTGCAGGATTTGATACATCGTTTCTCCTTTCGCTATCAGGGAAACACTTTTGATTTGATCGTGACTGTATGTTGGGGATGATCGGGAATGGATATGGCGGCGGGCAGGCAGGGAGCCGTACCTCTCCGAAGGAGAGGTAGTTGGCTACGTTTTTTGAGACGAATTTTTTGGAACACCAGCGGCCCCCCAGCGGAATACCGACGGAACACCAGGTGACACCTCGTAAAAAAGACCCTATTTTTGATGACCACCAACGGACCACCAACGGAATAGCAGCGGAATACCAACGGACCACCAGCGGCTCACAACAACAGCCCGGCAAAAAAAGCCCGAAAGAGCGCGGGATCAAAGCACCTCCGGTTTTCGCGGAGAATCCGATAAGCCTCGGCGGACGAATACGCGCCGCGGTACGGTCGTGGACTGATCAGCGCGTCATGAAAATCCACCAGGCGGATGATGCGAGCCTCCCAGGGGATCGCCTCCCCGCTCAACCCCATCGGATAACCGCTGCCATCAAAATTTTCATGGTGATACAGGATCGCATTCCCGATGATCTCATCCAACCCCAAAGGCTGGATCAGTGCATGTCCCAGAACGGTGTGTTGTTGGATGATCCGGAACTCATCTTCAGTGAGCCGGGTTGGTTTATTCACGATCGCATCCGGGATGGCCACCTTGCCAATATCGTGCAGAAACGCGGCTTTCCCAAGCAGGATCAGTTTTTCGGCGGGGAAACCGACCCGAACCCCCAAGCGGATCGCCATGACCTCCACTCGTCGGGAATGCTCCCAGGTATATGGATCACGCAGGACCGGCAGCTGCCCAAGAATTCTGGCCAGGCGATCGATCTCGGATTGATGAGCATCGCGTCCCGTCATGAACCCCTCTAAGCAGCCTTGAACACTGCGAAGGGTTCGCCTTCGAAGGGTGGATAGACCTCATCCCCAGGAACGTCCCCGCCCAGGATCGCATTGACCACATCCGCACAGCCATTGCGAAACTCCCCGGATAGATACCAGGTGATGCTGGCGATGACCGGAACCAGCTCCCCGCTCTGATGATCGCGCACCAGATAACATGGCGCGTATGCTTCCAGTCGTTTTTTCCCCTGGCGACGGCTTTCCAAACAATACGCATAGATCTGCGCGGCATGGTTTTCATAGGCCAGCACCGGATACTGCAAAGTCTGCTGGATCAGGACCCGAACGGCCATCGTCCGTCGAGCGTGAATCTGAAGGCTTCCAACGACCAGACTCTGCACCAGGAAAGCGCCGTTGAAATTGATTAAGGGGGCATTCAGCAGCATCGCCACCCCTTACACCCTTGCTATATTCGTTTCGATCACGAGCATATCGCCATCCCAATACTGGGTCTGAGTCTGGGTCTCCTTGGCGATCTCAGCATCTTCGCCCATCAGGACGCGCAACACCCGGATGGCTGTGTCGCCCTGATTGCCCATCAGGTCAAACCACAGGCGATACGCGTCATCGGCGGACCCCTGCCACGCCAGGGCGGAGATACCCCGGGCAAAGTTGTGCGCAATCTCAAGCAATTGCTGCGGGGGAAGATCAGCCAACCTGTCATAGCCTCCACCGGCGCCGCCGGTGGGATCGAGTTCGAGACGCGAGATCGCGTAATTGACCGGGGAGTTGATTCCGGAACCGTCGCGGCCGATGGCGTACAGGATCCACGACACGAAGGACTGCCCACTGGCCTTCAAGGCGCGCAGCGCCCTGGCTTTTTTGGCGGTCACCCGGTTTACGTTCAAAAGGCGATCCAACCCCCACGCCGCAGGCGTTCTCACCGCCACCTCCCGCCCCTGCGCGACGGGCTTAGTGGCGCAACTTGCAGTGTTGGTAGGTGGTGGTTTAATAGAGTTAAGAGCTGGTTTTAAAGAGTTAAGAGCTTTAACTGTGCAAGTTGCGCCACTAACTTCTGAAAGTTGCGCCACTACGATACTGAAAGTTGCGCCAATATCTTCTGAAAATCGCGCCACTACGATACTGAAAGTTGCGCCATTATCTTCTGAAAATCGCGCCATTTGGTCATCAGGAGGGCGGACAACAGCCGCCTCCAGCAGCGCCTGCGGGATCTCGTTCAGGAGCACTTTATAAAACCGCGGCTGGGCGGCAAAATTCAACTGCTTGGACCCGCTCGCGATTTCCTGGAGAAACAGTTTCAGGATATCCTTCCCTTTCGCCTCGGAATTCAGCCATTCCCAGATCGATTTAGCGCGGCTCATCCCCATCCATCCGGCGATCTCCTGATAGCCCCCGGGCACGGTCACCAGATCCCGAACCTCCCCGGTATCCGGGTTGGTGTAGCACAGATCACGCAGCAGGGTAAGCATCCAGGCTGGTCCTGCCCCCAGGTGTGGAAGGATGGTCTCAAGAAAATACAAGGTGATCTTGATCTGATCGTGGGGAGGCATAATGTGGTTTTGAAGTCCCGCTGCCAGACTGTCCAGGAGGTTGCCATCCAGGTCACCGCCATCAAAGATCTGTCGGACCAGTTTTCTCACCGTGGCGGCATCGGTTGTCTCAGTCGCGTGATTGGGCAGCAGATCCTCCAGCGGTGTGCTGGCTGCCGCGCGAAGCACGCCCTCGGGTCCTCCGCATCGTTCGATGTTCTCCTTGATCCAGCGCAGCAGGCTCATGGTATCCACCGGCGTCAGCGCCAGGGTCATCGCGACCGAATACCGTCTGGCCAGTCGTTTTGGCGTGCTGGATTTTTCATCCCACATGGCGCCATGATCTGCGAACTTCACAAGCCCGGCCAGTTTCTCCCAGGTCGCAGGGCTCTCGGCCCGATTCCAAAAGGTTCGTTCCGAGATGCCTGACAGGGCGGCGATCTGTTTTCCGGTAAAACGACCAGCACCATGTCCCTGCCGCGCACCCACCACATACGCCATCTGCCGAAAGGCGACATACATCCAGGCAAGGTCCGGGCCGAGGTGGCGCAACCAGCGTCTGAAATATCCTGGCATATACACAGCACGATCCGGGCGCACGACCTGTTCGTAGATCGAGTCGTAGTCCTCCGGGGCGATCCGAAAATCCTTTTCCGAATTGCCACTTCCTGGATCAGGAAGCATGGCAATCTGTTCCTCCAGGATGACATCCTGATCGACGGAAGATGCCTCCTCCCCGGAAACGACAAACCGCACACGAACAGGGTGTCCCAATTGCGAGGATAATAATTGCTTGACGGAATCATTCATGCGCGAATCGAGCCAGTCCTGGGCGTATGCATTTCGCGTACCAATGACCGCCTCATCCCCAGCCACGCGGAGCAGTTGAGTGTCACGCATCCAGGTGTCGAAGGACGCGCGCGGTATAGCCAGTTGCAGATTCGTCAGTGTGTCAGACCAGATGGAGTGGAGATCAATGTATGGGGTTGAAGTCATAGGCATGCACCTCTGGAGTGTGGGTGGGTTGGCGTACAAAAATAGAAAAACGAAAACGCACAGGCAGCCCTGAGAGCGCCGATGTTTTGGCGATGACCTGTGGGTCGAAACCCGCAAGTCAGGCGCCTGAAAAGCGTTCCTGTGAGGGTGACCTGAGCGGTTATCTGAGCGTTATCTGAGCATCGCCTGAGCATTACCCGAGCGTCACCTGAGCGTTGACGCTCAGGAGGCGTTTCCGATCCTGAGGAACGTGACGGGTTTCCGCCAAAGCGGCCAGCTGAAATTTGGCGATTTACCATTTGGCGCTCACTTTTTGGGAGACGATCACGGTCTCCTCCTTCAATCTCAAGCGTCCGGACTTGTGCGCAGCCAGGGCATATTCAAGCAGTGCGACCACTACATCCCCCTTTGACAAAACCGTTCCTGCCAGGCCCTTGATCTGCTCATGGATCGCCTGACCCCAGCGGTAATTAAGGTAGATCTCCTGCGTCGCAGCATGTGCTGATTTCGTTGACTTCCTGGGTTGAATCATTTGCGGTTTTCCGTCGGTTACCTCCTCCCACTGCAGGGTCATTTTTTGACGGCTGGCATCGGGATGACCTTCCAGTCTCAAGCGGCCCTGGCGGACATGCGCAAGCGAAAACGAGATCAAGGCCGTTGCGACATTCGAGGTGCTGGCCAGATGCATGCGGGATAGGCCGAGGACCGCGGTGCGAATATCCCTGGCTTTTTCGCGCAGATGCGCGGGGATGTAATATGAATATCCACGATGCTCCAGATCCCACTTGCGATCCGTGCGTTTATTCGTCCCCGCCAGCGGGATGAGATCGACAGGCTGCCTGGTGGATCGGTCTAGTGCGCTTCGACGTGTCATGGCTGATTGTGAACCGTTCGCATCAAGAGCGTCTGACAACCAGGCGCCCCAGCTCTTCATACTCCCTGGAAGCACGGCTGGCGGGGGAGAACTCGAAGATGGTCTTGCCTTCCGCCGTACACTCGCGCAGGATCGTGGCGCGATGAATGGGCGGCAGGATCGCATCCTTGAAGTTCTCCTGCAACTCCTGCAAGGACTTGCTGCTTTCGCTGGTTTGTTCGTCGTAGAAGGTGGGCAGGATGCCGATCATTTGCCCGTTCCAGGATTTCTCCCGCAGGGTGGTCAATAGTTCCAGCATCTGAGCCAGTCCGTCAATCGAAAGATATTCCGTGGCGGTTGGGACCAGAACCAGGTCGGAGGCAAAAATGGCGCGTTCCTGAATGCCGCCCACCGATGGCGCCGTGTCAAAGATGATGTAGTCGTATTCCCGGCCGATGGCACGGAAGATCAGACGGATGGCATCCAGGGGGCGGTTCTCGGCATTGATCACGATCTGGGCGGTTGCAGTGGAGCGGTCCCCGGGCAGCAGATCCAATCCGGGTCGTCCCGTATCCCGGATCCACTGATGGATATCCGAGCGCGGATTGACCAGGACATTGAAGACACACGCCTCTGGATTGACCGCCAGGGAGGTGGCACATTGCCCCTGGGGATCCAAATCCACCAATAGGACCTGGCGACCCCGCAGGACAAGGTTGTGGGCGACAGAGATGGCGGTGGTGGTTTTTCCCACCCCGCCTTTTTGATTGACAACCGACAAAATTTTTGCCATGAAATTCTCCTGGTCAGATTATTGAGAAGGCTCACATAGATAGCGGGCATTGATCCAGCCCTGCACGGGGCGGTCCAATTCCATCCAACGGGCCTGATCGAGATCCTTGAGTCGACCGGTGATCGACACGAACTCACCCTCTTTGAGGTACCCGCGCACCGCATGTTCCTCACCGGCTTGCAGGCGCACATGCACCATGCCCGCAGGCACCCCGGTACAGACCACGCGCTGTTCGAGGATGGAAGCTTCGATCGGAATATCCGGAGGCGGAGCGGCGGTCTCCGGGAGCGGGGTGGGGATCTCCAACCCCGGCACATAAGATTGGGGATCGAACCCGGATGAGCAGGAGACCAGACCCGGCAGAAGCAACAGAAACAACAACCATGTTCGACGAAATGCGCTAGTGTTCATGCAGATCCAAGCCATCCAATGTTGTATTGCCTTCCGCATCCTCGCCAAAGCGAGCATCCTCGATCAACGCCATGGCAACCGGTTTGCCATTGATCCTGGCATTCAAGGTCTTCACGCCGGACGAGCGATTGAGCGTTCCCAATGCACCCAGCACGATCGCAAGGGACTCGCCGGGCGTTGGTAATCGTTTCTCGCCACGCCGCTGGACCTGAAGGAGCTGCGGAAGTTTGATGCTCCCGATCGCATTCAAGTCCAGGGAAAAATTGCGTGACGTCGCTGTCCGGCCGATCAAGGGGACCGGGGGTCACCTTCTTCGGGCTTGTGTCCATTCTTACGGAGCGGGGTCATCACGCCCATCCCTTGAGGGGACATCCATGGAGCGCCGGGGCGCTGTTGCGATTCCGCTTCCTGTGTATTGGACTCCTCCGTCGTCCCGTTCAGTCCAATTTGATTCTTCACTTTCTGGATCAGATCGTTCACGGATGGGGCGGCAGGCTTGGTCGTTGGTGGAGTCGGTGCCAGACCACTCCCTGTCAGCATGTTATCCAGTCCGCCGAGGGTATTGAGTTTCGCCATCATCTGATCCTCGATCTGTTTCATGGCTTGATTTTGTTCGGCGATCCCGGCAAAGGCGACCAGCATTTCCGCGCGTTTTTGGGTGTATTCCTGGGCTTGATTGAGCTGCATATTCATGCGGCGCAGTTCCAGGTCGCCCTTTTCCTTTTGCTGTGCCATCTCCTCATCCATCTCGCGGATCGCGCGACGGCGACGGGTGTCCGGGCTGGTCATGTGATAGATAAATCCAGCTAGCACATTCAAGCCAATGATGATCGGAATGCCGAACCAGGTCATGGTCTTAATGATGGCAGGCATCGTATCCACGCCATTCCCATACGCCAGCGTGTCCACAATGCTGGTCAGGAATACGCCAATGATGTCAACGACGAACATGCCCATGCTGGTCCAGTTCTGGAATTTGGTGGTCGAACCGAAGATCCAGGTCAGGGACCAGAACACCGCACCGATGTCCAGACCCCACAAGCCAACCAGCGCCATGATCTGAAACTCGTCCGCCACGGATCCGGAGAGAAAGTGCCAGGAGCGATACCCGGTATAGATCAAAAGCACCAGGTCGAGCACGAGCACCAGCAGGTCGCCAAAGTTGAAGCCGCCATGATCATCGCGTGCCGCCTCGGCGGCAGCCGGGAAGATCTTGGCAAAGATGTTGTCCATCGTATTTCGGAAGCGTTTATTCATAAGGGTTGATCTCCAAGTAATCTTGTGTAAACGTGTTGTGGTTCGTACAGCAGCGTGCTGCGATACGCGTGCAGTCGGTCGCTGCCAGGATGCTGGTGACTTCGGGTCTCAGCACCCTTGTTCATTTAAGAGGATGAGGATATCTCTGCGGGCGCACCTTCCTTCTGTAGTGTAGGATCCTGTGAATTGGTCAGCCGGTCGCTGCCAGGATGTTGGTAACGACTGGGCGAACGTCTTGCCCGAATGACCCGGCCCCAGCGTACTGTCATAAAGATCAGCAGACTGACCGACACAACCGCAGGCAGGAGATGGATGATCAGGTTGCCGTGGGTCCAGGCTTGCAGGCGTGGCGCTCCCCAATCGATCATCCAGCCAAGGGCTCCCCAAAGGGTCATTGTGCCGAACATCCTGCCCTGCTCCTCCTGCATCAGCCACCACATCACCAGTGCGATCGCCAGGATCACCGGCACGGCTGCCAAAGCGAACAGCGGCAGGGCAGGGGTGAATGAGCCGTATAGGAAGTGGATCGTTCTCCAGGTCCAATAGGTGCCTGCCAGCCAAGCCAGCAAAGCCAACAGGCGCAGGATCCAGGGCAGCAGGATGAGGAGTCCAGCCAGGGTTCCCAGCAAAATCACACCGATGAATTGCAGCAGCAGCGTTGCGCTGCGTGCAACTGAAGCGGACAACATCGAGAGCAGGGAGGCGGGATCGAGTTTCATGGGGATCGGGTTAGAGATCCGCAAACAGGATGCAGATGCCGTTGTACAACAGGGAGGCGGGTGTATAACAAAACAAACCACCGACCAGCCATTCCATAAAGGTCAGTTGCAGATCGGGCGGCTGGAAATAGGACACCACCCCGGTGATCACGTGAACGAGCAGGGCGAAGCCCATGTATGTCCCAAAGAGTTTCATGTTGTCGCGTGCCAGGAGGATCGTCAGGATGACGTACATTGCGATCCCAACAAAAACCAGTGCAGGCAGTCTCAGAAACCAGCCGAACAGAAACGCCAGGATCATCACGATGAGCCATCCCCATGCCAGATTGATCGGTTGTGACCTGGACTGTCCCAGTTTGTGCAGGTATGCCGCTCCTGAGATACCTTCCCTGATTTGCCTGGCTTGATTTTCAAGTTCCGTCGCCATATTTATCCCCTGCCTTAGCGTGAAACAACCCAAAAGGATTTGTTGATCCCGATGACACCGTTTTCTGTACACGCCGTGAGATTGACCCGGACGCCGGATGGGTGGGTCGCCTGGAAGTTGTATCCCTTGGCGTCTTCTCCGCAAGCCCAGTATTCGAAGCCGGTGTAGGTCACATCGGTATATCCCTGTGCCTCGACCGCCTGCTTTGCCTTTGCATTGAGGTTGCCTACGCTAAGTCCGCCGGAATAGGTGAGCCCCACCAGGATCAGAATGAGGATGACCAGAATGAACAGTAACGTACCATTTCCAATTCGCATGTGTTTTACAACTCCTTTTCTGTATTGGTTTGCGTTGACATTTTGCGCTGGTCCTCGATCGCCCAGCCGTATTCGCGGAAGGTGGATAGGGCCAGGTTCATCTTGCGGGCCTGCTGGTCAGCCGGGTGGCGCCGTAGATTGATCACCACCTGCCCATTTGGAAAATGGGCAATGGCATTGCTGCGCACGATGACCGCCATCGATTGGGGCAGGGGAGGTGGAGTTGCCTGGGTCATTGGGTCCAGCCTGCGGCACGAGCCGCTTCGAACTCCGCCCGGCTGATCCTGGCCGTGGGATCGAGGATGCAAAGGATCCCTTCCTCGCCAACTGGAGACAGGGCACTATAGGCATAAACATTGAAGAAGCCTTCCTCGCAACCCTCGGCATTCAGGATCTCGCCATAGATCGTTATGTCATCCATGAGATCGATGACGCCTTGCATGTCCGCAGCAAGTGCGCCGAGCATGGGGCGATCGATCCGATAGAGATCACCTGGGCGGAGCGCCAATTGCCAATCCGCGGGATGGACCGTTTCCCCGGTGATGAGATTAGTGAATTGCATGCGTCCTCCGGTTCGATCGCCTGCGTGCCGCCCTTCGTGAGATTCGCCGGGCAGGCTGGATCGCGCGCGCGATCCCGGTACGATCCGTGACGCGTCGTTCGCCAGTCTTGATATGTTGGAAGATCGTGCCTTGATCGAAACCGCCAGATATCAGATCCACGGTTCGGAATTGAGCGGACAGAAAGGCGCGCGAGGGGTCTTTGATCACCCGCCAGGGGCGGGCTTCCTCGCTATGCCTGCCCTTTTTCAGTGCGGGATTGCTGATGGGGAAGTGCCCAACATATTTCATTTGTCTCCTCCTTTCGTGAAATGGAACTCCCGTGTATCAACAGCCAGCCAAGGAAGGAAGGCAGATCCTGCAGGGCGACCTGCCCATTCCGCAAGTCACGCAGAATGGCGAAGAACTCAGACATGAAGTACCTCACGATGAGCCAGCGGGATGAGACTGTAGCCAGCGGTGTCCGGGTCATAGTCCAGGAAGCCTGGTCGTATCCCCTCCATCAGAATGAGGTCCTTGGGGAAGGCAATCACGGCTTCGACAACATGCTGATCCTCCAGATAATCGAGGATCGCCTGCAGGGCGGTTTCCGTGGCAGTGATGGCGCGTTGGGCGCGTTTCGGATCGAACGGTTGCCCATCCTGCGAGAACAGGGCATTGGCCAGTTGCCAACGCCACAGGTGGCAATGTTCCCATCGAAGAAACCTGCCTGGATCAGAGTCCTTCGGTTGTACATCCCCGTGGGAGTGGGGTCGTTCAACGCAAAGGAGTCCACGAACATGCTGGCGCGAACGCTCTTTGCCTGTTCCAGCAGTCTCTCGAGGCTGGTGTGCCCGACAAAATGACTGGCGTACATAGAACCTCCTGATTCTCAAGAAAAATCTGGCTGGATCGTCAATTCCCGCCAGAGGATGGAAGGCGATAGCCCTGTACTCACCAAACGAAGCGGACCGACCTGGCGCGCTCGTCGTAGATCAGGGGTTTGCCGCCCATTTGCCTGGATTGTTTATGCAGGTCGAGCCGGGTGGAAATCGGCAGGGCTGCCTCGTTGACATACAGAAATTTTCCGGATTCATCCGGACGCACCAGGGCGTTATCGCCTTCCAGCCCTGCATCATTGGAAACCACCAGATAGGCGCTGTTTTTGCCGCCGCGGAGATTTGGGTAGAACGCCAGGATCGGGACGGTGATGGTGCGTTTGTTTTGCTGGATGCGTATGGTGGGGAGTCTTCTTTTGATCATGCCTGCGCCCCCTCCATGATGTTGCTGGATGCGATCCGAGCCTGCTCCCAGCCTTGGGCACGTAGGTTGCGCGCCCATACACACAGGAAGGAGGAGACATCGTTATGGAAGTTTTTGTCTACGAAGGTGCCTGCAGCGTGATGGATAAATTTTTCACGGCGTCCGAGGAAGGCCTGGGTAATGGCAGTGGGGTACCAGCTGGGATGGTGCAGCTCGACCTCCGGGTCCTGGATCAGATCGCCGTTTTGTTCAAAGTAATGCGCGACCGAGATCAAGTCACCATGTCGTTCGATCACCAGCGGCATGTATTCGTCTTTTTCAAAGCGGACGTGGAAGTGCTCCCGGCTGTTGAACAGATTCAATAGATGGTGTTTTTCAAGCAGCCATTCGAGGGTCTTCTGGAAATTGTTGTTCATGTGTGCATCCTTTTGGTGTGAATTCCCCGATGATGCAGGGTGGGGTGATGAAATGAGTTGCGGGATGGCTGGGTGACCAGGAACCCAGCCGGTGTAACAATAAAGCCCTGGTCAATCTCGCCTAACCTGGGAGGGGTGGACGGGATTTGTGTATGTAATTTTCGTTGTTGGGATCAATGGATCGGGGAGAGATGTCGCAATTGCCACAGCGCAGTCTGGGATGGATTTGAATATCCGCCAATTCCTCATCTGACAAATCAACCAACCCTTCTTGATTAGCTCGCCCGCATGATGTGTGGAAAACCCTGTCTTCCGTGTAAAGTGCGAAATGAAACACATACTCTGTTCGTTTTCGCATCCAGCGCATTACTGGTTTTTGTGTCATCTGGGCGTCTCCAAAATTTTGATGCGCCTAGCATATCTTAACTCTACATGTGAGTCAAGTTAAACATGTAACGATTTATGATAAAATTAAACCACCTCAACCCAAGGTGGTTACCCATGCAGAGCTATTCCTCCCAAATCATTCGCATACTGGAAAAGATCACCGCAGCTGGCGCAGATGAAGCGCAGATATTCGATGACTTCCTGGATATGGCATATGACAGCTTGGAGCAGTTGCCCAATCATGTCAAATCCATGCGCAGCACAGGACAGCTTGCCCAGGATCCACCCGAGATGGTTAAGCGTTGGGAACGGCTGCGCAGTCGCTACAAAGGCAAATACTATTTTGATCTCTTTGCTAAAGCGCTTGCCATCTTGATGAGCAGCGCCGAAGATGATTGGCATGACACCATTGGCGAGGTGTATATGGAGTTCGGTCATCCGAGTAAAAGAGGTGGACAATATTTCACACCGTTTTCATTGGCGAAAATGATGTCGTCCTCTTTGATCAGTATGCAAAAAGAAGGCAGTGTTCCACAGCTTGTTCACGAACGAATCAAGATGGCCTACCAGGGTGATCCATTGGCAGAGTCTTTACTGCTGACAGGAACCCTGTTGAAAGGTGGGGATGCCGAAGATTGGTATTTCAACAAATTACTTCCAGCCATTGCATACAAAGTGGAACCAGTCACCATCCATGATCCTGCCTGCGGGTCCGGCGTGATGTTTCTGGCTGCCGCCTCGGAGATACCCCGGTGGATGTTGGACTGGGGTTTTGTGCGTTTCTCCGGACAGGATATTGATCAGACCTGTGTGCAGATGGCGAAGGTCAACATGATGTTGTATGGCTTGAACGGCTACAGTTTGAAATGCGCTGCAGCCGTGGGGGAAAGTGTAGACCCGATTGAGATTACGAATGAATGGAAAGTGCTGGCTGAGGTGCGGTAATGGATGGAGGCAGATGAATGCTGTCATTGTCAAAAAGTGAAACAAACGGAGACGAAAAAGATGGAACAGGAAAACAGCAAAAATGTTTACAGCAGAAGGTGCGGTAAAGAGGCGGGAGGGTAAATTAGGTAATGTCTCCCATGAACCACTCCGAGAACATCCTTTGTGCTGTGTGCGGCGCGACGGTGCCGCTGCCGTTATCTCATGTAAAACGTCGAAAAACGTGCAGCCAGCCGTGCAGACATGTTTATCGTGAAAAATTCCAGATATCCACCGAGCAGTTGCTGCTAGAGGTATGGAATCGACCAACCGTGGAGATTGCAAACGAGTTGAAGGTGAGCGACAAGGCGATCACGAAACGATGCTTGAAATTGGGAGTTCCGAAACCTCCCAGGGGATATTGGGCAATCATACGGGCTGGCGATGATCATAAAAAGGCGCTGGTATCCCTGGGTTGGTCTCACGAAAGAATTGATAGCCTGGATGCAAAAATTGCCAATGCAGAGACTGTACTGGGCAGGCATCGTGTGTCGGAAAAAAGTGCGTAAAAGGATATGCCTGTGTTTGGGACTGACCTGATCAAAACGCAACCTGTCACAGAGATGGTGGACCGTTACAACGAGGCCTCGACGCTGATCGAGCGCGCCTATCTGGATCTTGCAAAAGCTCAAGAGATCCTTGACGGTGCTTTTGGACATCAAGCCTATATCCATGTCGTGGACCGCCAACACCTGGACTTCGGACAGAAGGGCTACGCCCACATTCGCAAAGAGATCAAGAAGAAGATATGGTTTCAGCTTGTCAGGCTGTTGGACATCCGCCGCTTTTTGTCTGTCAAGCGATCGGAGAATTTGGACAAACAACTTGAAAAGAACGAGATGCCCGAAATTACCACCCAGGCTATTTACGAGACCATTGAAACCCTTCGTCAGAATTCCCCGGAGTTTGTGCGCGAGGCGGTTGTAGAAGTCTTTGAGCTGTTACGCCCTGGGGCAAAGAAGGCTGGATCATCCTGGAAGACCAACCAAAAACATGGGCGCTATGCAATCGGCAAAAAGGTAATTCTGTCTGGTTATCTGGAGCAGGTGTATGGCACCACGGTGATGCGCTGCAACTATAAAAAATCTGACGAGCTGCGCTCGATCGACCGCGTATTCCATGCCCTGGATGGCAAAGGCATGACGGATGGTTATCTATCTCCGCTGATGGACGCGATTAATACCAGTGAAGGGGAGGGGCAGACAGATTACTTCAAATTCAAGTGCTACCAAAATGGGAACCTGCATTTGGAATTTTGCCGGGTGGACCTGGTGAAGCAGCTCAACCAGATTGCTGGAAGTCGTTCTGAATTACAAGGGTGATGGTCATGTCGCAGAAAAGAACGAACGACTTTCAAACCCCGCCAACGATTTGCAACTATATGGTGTCGCTTCTGCCGCCTGAAACGATAGTATCTGTTCTGGAACCGACCCCGGGGCAGGGGAACCTGGTCCGGGCGCTGGCAGGATACCAGGTAACGGCTCCTGCAGAATTTTGGGATGTGTCAGGCAGATTTGACGCGGTCGTCATGAATCCGCCTTTTACCCCAATGACCCAAGGGTATCGAATTTTATCCGCAGTCATGGAAATGTCTGATGTCATTATTGCTCTCATGCCCTGGCTGACACTGATCAATTCGAAGCACAGGACCAGACAGATCTGCACATTTGGGTTGCGAGAAGTCATTCACCTGCCGCGCGAGGTCTTTCCGGGCTCGCGCGTTCAAACCTGTATCCTGAACATGCGAAGAGGATTTCGCGGAAAAACAGGCTTCTTCGCCCTGGATAAATAACAAAAATCGTCATTACATAAAAAAGGTAGTTGTACCGCTCTTGGAGAAATATGTTTACTTTGCCAACAGAAACAGGTCAGCGAATTGAGCAGGCATTGGCGCAACGTGTTTGCACCGCTGCCGATGGGTCTTATATCAGGCGTTCATTTGGGCGACGCCGCGTCGGGCGTAACTCAAAATATACCGTCCACATGGCGCAAGGAAAATCGTTTGTGATTACAGCCCCGCACGATGGCGCGGCTGTTGAACTTGCCAACAAACGCGCGGCACAACTACGGCTTGCACCGGACGTGCCTTCGGCGTCGTCCGTCCAGCAATAACTTACTACACGGTGCGCCGGTAAAGCGTGTCCGATTGAATGACAGGTTAGATTCGCTCGTTTGTTATGAACTATCCGGGATACAGAGATGATTCCGCGTGCCGTGAATTCATAAAGAAACTACACGCGGAAGGCTGCTCTTCTAAAGGCGCGATCCATGTTGAATACTACCATGGTGCATCTGCGCCAGTAGACGGTGTGCAATACGATTGTTTTGTCATCTATCCGTTATAGAGACAGATTGCGGATCTCTACGCGTTACAGATGGGCATCGCAGGGTGGCGGCGGCAAAGTTGGCAGGTGTCGCGTTGCTGCCAGCCTGGGTGTCGTATCGCATGGATACTGGCAAGCGCACAGTGGATGATCGACCCATCTACACGGCCTTGACATTCGAGGGCGCGACCAAAGTCTCGTTAAACCTGGAATTGGATGTTATGTGGAGGAAATATGGGCTACCTTGAACGATATCGAAACGAAGCATCGCAGAAACGGCTTTTTCGATGGTGGGATTTTGCGATTGTAGAAATCGAAAAGACCGCCGAGGCGAAGGTCATATTCCTGGCGCAACAGGGATATTGGAAATATGGAAAATGGATTGTTGCGTCCAACGAATTTCCTGATCTGCCCAAGACCTTTACAACCTATGATGAGGCCTATGCCTGGCTGGAGGAGAAGATGACAGACTACTTTGCGAAACGCATTCACGAGGCAAAGGAATTAATTCAGAAAGAGCAATGGGAGCTTTGTTCAGTGTCCCTGTTGCAGCGCCATATGCCACGCTGCGGCTATGCTGGGGCTGCCTGGCTCTTAGGGAAATTGCAAAACCAGGGTGTTGTCTCCAAACAAAGCGAATTGGAAAGACCCGGGTTTCGTGTTCTGCTAAAGCCACTGCAAAAACAATTGCGGCTCGAAAAAGCAAACCAACTGTTGAAGGTGATTGCCTCCTGCGGACGCAGGTTTTTTGCGCACCAGGGCAGGGTTTCGCGCTTCGAGCTCGATACAGGTGGGCGGGTGTGGTTTGTAGATGCCTACAATGAAGCGCGTATTTATACCCACCGCACCAATGGTCGTTGGCGTGGTTTCAGTGAAGGTGGGACGCTGCGTTCACTTGTGATCGCGCTGCGTGATTACATCCAGACCGGCGAGCCAATTCCTTCCGGGTATTTGGGACCATGGCCAGATTGGTACTGCGCAGGTGATCCCTGGGGATACGGGGAGTCCATGAAGCTGGTTGCTGAGGCGGCTGGTCACTTCATTGACGGTCGAACAACAACTGGTGGTTAAGCACGTACGAAGGATTTTACCTATGCAACACGACCTACAAAAAATCGAAAGAGGATATCAATGCAAGGTCTGCACCCGCACTTGGAAAGCCAAGCCGCGAGCTAGTTATCCCTGCCCAGGTGTGACCTGGTATGCAAATTACACAGCGCCAGAGCACTTGAAGACCGAGGCACAGCTCCGCAAGATGAAACTCAAGCCTGGCGCGCCGCGGCGCGCCATTGTGGAAGGAAGAATGAAAGGACGATGGGATCTCTTCGATGTAAACGAAGCCGTGCTACTTTCTGAAGAAGAAATTGCTGCGATCAGAGAGAAGGCGCGCCAGGCGCAATACAAACTCTGCATTCACTGCCAAACCCAGGTCCGTCGGGAGAAGTGGGATCGGGAATATGAGGTCTGCCATAAATGCCTACCTGCCGTATTGGAACGTGAAACCCGGATCGCCAGAGAACGAAAGGACGCGCAGGAGCGCGAATTCCAGGACATGTTAGTGCGTGATCGCAATGCGGCTATTGAGTGGGCGCAAGAGTTGCTCGCACGTGACGACTGGGTAATCCTTGATACGGAAACAACCGGGCTTGAAAGTGATGCTGAGATCATATCCATCACCATAATGTCTCCCGCTGGTGAAATTTTGCTCGATACCTTGTTGAAACCTTCCATCTGCATATCCCAGGACGCCTCCGCTGTGAATGGCATTACTGATGAGATGGTTGCCAACGCTCCCTTATTTTCTGATATTTTCACGCGGATCCAGCATGTGTTGGCGGGTAAATTGATCGTCGCCTACAATGCAGACTTCGACGAGCGCATGTTGATGGCAACATGCTACCGGTATAAAGTGCCTTACAAAGAAATTGTCGTACAAAACGGCATATCACCCTGGCAATGTGCCATGATCCAATATGCGGCATACTTTGGGGAGTGGAATCATTATTACGGAAACTATCGCTGGCAAAAACTGCCCAAAGGTGATCACACTGCTAAAGGGGATTGCCTAGCGACGCTTGGGTTGATACACAAGATGGCATGGAGTACTTAAACTACAAGGAGCTTCACATCGCATGAAGCTCCTTGTAGAAGACCGCTACCAAAATTATGCAGTTGCGTAATCGTTCGTGCGCGGGACGCCATTTGAGTCGAATAACCATTGTCCCTGTGTTTCGCTTAAGAGGTGGTAAAAATGTGCGCAATATGCAATATCCTGTTCATCAATCAGGACTCGATTTTTCTCTACGCCAACTTGTTTCAATAGTCCTTTTGCCTTCCATCTACTAATTGTTGGGCTTGGTATTTTATATTTTCTTGAGGCGGCGCTAAGGCTTATGCCAATACCCTGAAGGTGCTTGAGTTTCTTGTATTCAGGCACGTCTGTTTTGCGCGTAATGGACTTTGGTAAGGTTTTTGTTTCCACGTAAATCTCTCCATTGATCTCAACGCCCTTAATCTTACCTTTTTCAATAAGGGGGCGCAAGTCTTCAATGGTTGCGCCGCGAACTTTCTTCACGGCAGCTTTCAGAGGGATCATCTGGGGGAGAGCAGCCATAATAAACTCCTTAATACAACAAACCAATACCGGTTGACATCAACAAATAGTAACCATATATTCTGTTCATCCTGCTCCAAGAAGTAATCGCCATTGAAAATAAAATAAGTGTTAAAACCTCTATGGATGTTGGGTGCAAACTATCATCCTCTTTCGTCGCTTGTGTATTACAGCATACAAGCGACGCCTGTTTTAAGCGCAGTTGCCTTCAGACCTACCTGAAGGCAACGTTAGCGCCACATGGGTAGGTGGCATTTGCAGATGGTGCCGAGGGGGAGATTTGAACTCCCGACCAAGGGCTTATGAGTCCCCTGCTCTATTAAACGTACAAACTTGCTTGGCACCTGCCGCCTTCGGGTAAGGCGGTGCATACTGCTTGTCGGGGTGCGGGGATTTGAACCCCGGACCTCACGGACCCGAACCGTGCGCTCTA
>ERZ761609.436-NODE-436-length-49038-cov-53.715085_pt1 | contig 49038 bp, 59 predicted proteins | sample MGYA00511163_ERZ761609 | MGnify/ENA primary metagenome ERZ761609 (study PRJEB28899, sample SAMN02445070) | bioreactor sludge metagenome | biome: EBPR sludge | place: Australia: Brisbane, Thorneside Wastewater Treatment Plant | collected 2011-12-16 ... | reverse complement strand
GACGTGTGCTCTTCCGATCTAGCTCTACGACATGGTTGTCAAGAGGTTCCGAGCCGAAGCCCGAGCCCCCCGCTGAGCCGCAGATCTCCGCCGCCTACGCGCGCGAGGTCGTGGCCATCTGCATGCGCGCCGGGCTCCCGCAGGAGATGGTCGATGGGTTCCTCGATCGCGGCGACCCCATCGACGCTGTCCGCGCCAAGGCCCTCGATGTCCTCTGCTCGGCCCAGGCCGCTCAGGCGGTGGACAACAAGCGCCCCGTCGAGGCGAAGAGCCAAGATCCCCACAACTGGGTTGCCGCGTTGAAGAACGCCGGCGCCTACGCGAACTAGGAGGTTTGCGCTATGGCAGTCACGCCGGTTTCCTTCACGCCGCCGGTCATGGACCGGTTCTTCCTCGTCCGCGAGGCCGAGGGGCTCCGCTCCCGCGATCAGATCTGGGTTTCCGTGGGCGCCACAGAGCTGCCCAGCGGCTCCGTTCTCGCCGGCCCGATCACGCTCAAGGGCGCGACCGACGTGGCCGCCAACATCTACACGCAGTACAACCCTTCGGGCGTAGCCGGCGCCGCGACGGTCGCCGGCCTGCTCCTCGACGGCACGCGCAGCGACCCCTACACCGGCACCGGCGTGCCGCACAAGGCGTCTGGGCGCATCACCTTCTCCAACCAGCCCACCAACGACACCACGATCACCCTGAACGGCGAGGCGCTGACCTTCAAGGCGTCTGGCGCCAGCGGTGAAGGCCAGGTCAACAAGGGCGCGGACCTTGAGGCAACGTTGGTTGCCGCCGCGGCCAAACTCAACGCCGCGACCACCACCACGGCGTGGACCGTCGCCACCTACTACGCCACCGCGACGACGCTGGAGATCGTGCACGACACCGCCGGCACCGCCGGCAACGACTATACGGTCGTGGCTGGCGCCAACTCTAACGGCACCGCCCTGGCGGCCACGCTGGTGGGCGGCGGCAGCCTCGTTCAGGCCGTTATCATCAACACCGACGCCGAGGTGAAGGAGTTGGAGATCAAGTGGTTCTCCGGCGCCAACGCAGGGCAGAAGGCAACCGGGCTCGCCGCGCTCCGGGCGCTGGGGATCAAGGCGCGGCCGTACAGCACCACGCAGATCACCGCGTAGTCCCGGGCCAGGAGCCTTTAGCACATGCCACTGATCACCGACTTCTTCCGGGACGATGCGTTCTCCGCCGTCGAACTGACGACCCAGATCAACAAGGAGCCGTTCCTGCCGACGCTCAACGGCGAGAGCGTCTTCCAGGCGATCTCCGTGCCGACGATCGACGTCGCGCTGGAAGTCGAGAAGGGCAAGTTCTGCATCCTCGACGTCCGTCCGCGCGGCGCGCCGCCCCCGGAAAACACGCTGGTGCAGCCGGAGTTCTATTCGGTTCGCACCCGGATGATCAACGACAGCATCACGATCCAGTCCGAGCAGCTTCAGGGCATCGTCGGCATGCCCTACAGCACGCAGTTCCAGACGCTCCAGAGCCTGGTGGCTCGCGGCCAGGCGATGATGCGCCGTAACATGGTTGCGACCTACCGGCAGTCCTACCTGGCGTGCCTGCAGGGCAAGTGGATCAACAACGGCCGCACGATCATCGACTGGTACGACTACTGGGGCCAGGCCCAGGCCGCCGAGATCGACTTCGCGCTGACGACCGACACCACGGACGTGCTCGGCAAGTGCGAGCAGGTCCGCTACCAGATGTCGCGATCCAGCGACGGCATGGTGCCGGAAGACGTGATGATCCACGGCTACATGGGCCGGAACTTCTCGGCAGCGCTCCGCGGCCACAAGGCCGTGAAGGATACCTACATGGGGTTCGCCGACGCCCGCGAGTACCGCAACGAGCGGACGTTTAACTCGTTCGAGTACGGCGGGATCATGTGGCACAACTTCCGCGGCACCGCGGACGACACCACGATCGCCATCCCAGACAACAAGGTGATCTTCTACCCTGTCGGGACCGACATCTTCAAGGTGTTCTACGGCCCGCACGACAGCTTCGCGACCGTCAACACCCCAGGCGTGCCGATGTACGTCGTGCAGACCTTCGACCGCGACCGCGACCAGTGGGTTCGCTACGAGAACTGGACCTATCCGCTGATCGCCTGCCTCCAGCCGGCGTGCCTCCAGCGCGGCAAGAAGGCGTGACCCAACTGGACGTCATCGCTGCCGCGGTCGCCGCCGTGTTCTCGAACGGTCACCTCAGCCGGGCCGGGGTTTACACCCCGCCCGGCGGTGGCGTGGACGATGAGCTCGTGGTGCGCGTGGTCGTGGCCGCGCGTCGCGACGAGATGCTTGGCGGGCTCAGCGCTGACACCGTCTTCTACTCCGGCGGCACCGAGATCGATGTGAAGGGCGCCGTCGTTGAAGAGGGCGGCACGATCCGCATCGACGAGGAGGCTTTCCGCATCGTCGGCGAGCCGCGGCGCGACCAGCGCACGGGGATCTTCCGGTGTCGCTGCGCATAACCGCCGTAATCGCGGACTTCCGCAAGCAGATGGCCCGCGAGATCCGCGCGGGAGAGATTGCGGTTCACGGCGGCGTCGTCGAAGCCACGGACACGCTGAAGAAGCGGCTGCGCTTCATGACGACCAGTGCGGGGCTTGGCGTGCGCATCTCGCGCACCTGGCGCTCCAAGGTCAAGCCCGACACGCCGGCCAAGATGACGGCTGACGGGCTCGTCTGGAGCAAGGTCCCGCACATCATGCGGACCCACGCGTTCGGCGCGACCATTCGCGCCCGCAACGTCAAGTGGATGACAATCCCGACGCCGATCGCCGGCAAGGGCAAGCGGGGCGGTCGCATCACCCCGCGCGAGTGGGAGGCGAAGACCGGGCGCAAGCTCCGGTTTGTGCCTGCCGCCCGGGGCCGCCCGCCGATGCTCGTCACCGACCATTCCACGGGCGGCCGGCTCAAGTCTGGCGCCGCCCGCATCAGCCGCGCCGCCAGCCCGCGCGTGGCGAAGACGGAGGTGATCTTCATCCTCCGCCGCGTGGTCAAGCTTGAGAAGGTCATGGACGTGGAGAGGGCCGCCGCGATGGAAGTCGCGCGGATCCCCGAGTACGTCAAGAAGCGCTGGAAGAAGGCCGCATGAGCCGCCGCGCCGTCATGGACGCGCTCTATGCAGCCGTCTCCGGCGTCGCCGCCAAGAGCGACCGCAACTCGGCGATGCCGTCCCGCGTGCCCGCCGGCGGCTTCCTCGTCTTGCGCGAGGGCGAGCCGGGCGAGCCGATCACCTACCTCGGCAGGCCGCGCCCGCTGGAGCACTACGCCCACGAGGTTCAGGTCGAGCTCTACGTTCAGCGCCCGGCAGAGGGCGAGGCGGAGATCGACGCGCTGCATCAAGCCATGGCCGACGCCATCGCCGCCACCGCCTCTCTGGGCGGGCTGGCAGAGCGGGTGACGGTTGGGCAGCCGACCATCGACCCGCTCCTGGGCGAGGCCGGCGACGAGATCCTGGCCGCAGCCGTGACGGTGACGGTCGAATACACGGTGCCGAGGGCAGCATAGATGGCGAAGAAGTATCTCTCAGGCGCTGACGCGAAGTTCATCGGCGCCCTGGAGACGACGCCGGGGACCTTCCCCGCCGCCGGGAACTACCGCTACCTCGATTTCATGAGCACGACGCTGGGCGCCGACAACCCGTTCAGCGATCGGGACATTCTGGGCCGAGGCCGCAACCCCGGCGACCCGATCCTGGCCTCCAACGAGACGGTCAACGGCAACATCGTCATCCCGGCAAGCGCGCGCGGCATGGGCCTGTGGCTCACCGGCCTGTTCGGCGCGGCGACCGTGACGACCGTCAAGGCCAAGGGCTACTTCGAGTTCGGCGGCCAGCCCGCCAACAACGCGACGCTCACCTTCAACGGCTTCGCGTGGACGCTCAAGACCAGCGGCGCCACCGGCGCGCAGACCGACATTGGCCTGGATCTGGACGCGACGCTGACTGCGCTGGCCCTCGATCTGAACACCAATACCGTGGCCAACGCCGAGATCGGCAAGTGCACGTTCACAGCGAACACGACCCTCAACCGCCTTGAGGTCGAGTTCGACACGGCTGGCGTCGGCGGCAACACCTACACCCTGGCAGCCTCCGCCACTTCGGGCGCGACCCGCTCGGCTGCCACGCTGCTCGGCGGCGGCTACCAGCACAAGTTCCTGTCGGGCGGCGACAGCCTGCCGACCTTGGCTTTGCAGGTCGGCTTCCCGGGCGCTGAGACCCCGTACTACAAGCGCTACTCCAAGTGCTACATGAACACGCTGGAAATGCAGATCCAGCAGGAAGGCACGCCGGACATCACGCTGTCGACTATGGCCGGCGAGGAGACCTATTCCACGGTTAGCCTCGACAGCGACCCTGACGTCATCGCCGACGAGTACTTCATCCAGCGCGACGCCTACATCCTAGTCGACGGCACTGAGATCGGCGGCCTCATGGGCGGCACGCTGAACTTCTCGAACAACATGGAGCCGCTCTATCTGGTCGGCGGGTCCCGGATGGAGGAAGCCACGCCGACGAAGGTGTCGTGCCAGGGCGAGTCCACCGTCCGGTTGTCGAGCACGGCTGAGCTGCGCACGCTTGCCAAGGAGCGCACCGCCGTCGTGCAGACGTACGGCTGGGAGACGGCGTCGAAGTGGAAGTTCGAGTGCCGGATGCCACGCGCGTTCTTCAACCTCCCGCGCGAGGAGATCGGCGGCCCCGGCGGCATCGACACATCCTACTCCTGGCGTACTGGCTCTGACACCGGCGGCGATGGCGCTGCGGTGGAAGTCTACCTCGTCAACGACATCGCGGAGTACGTCTAGATGTACCGCCTCGCATCGCCGCAGTGGCACGATCTGCCGGTGGAGGGCGCGCGCATCCAGATGCGCCCGATCACGTCGCGCATGTGGCTCGGCGCGCTGGCGCGGCTGAAGGACGAGCGGACGCCGGAGACGGACTTCGCACTGACCCTCGACCTGGCGCAGCAGACGATCTGCGGCTTCGAGGGCATCGGCGACGCCAACGGCGAGCCTGCGGTCGTCGCGCCGCACACCATCGAGGCCCTGCTGGACGACCCCCGGATGTTCTTGGCCGTGCAGGGCATCGTCCAGTCGGCGCTCACGCTTCAGGAAGCCGAAAAAAACGACTGAAGGCCCGCGCCGAGTGGCACTTCGGCAAAGGCCCGACCTACTGCAGCCGGTGCCGGACGAGCGGCAGTCCCTGTGCCGAAGGAAAGCCCGGGGTGAACGGCGATCTCTGCCCTTACCGAGAGCACGAGCCTCAGACTGAGGTCGGCCGGCAGGCGTGGGACGTTCTCACGCGCTGCGTCCACCAGTTCGAGTTCGTGCCCGCCGGCGACAAGTTCGTGGCCACCCGCCTCATCCTTCCCGCTGCGCTGAGCCTGGCCGACGCCCTCGGGTATGACGAGCGCGTCGTCGAGATGCTGGATGCGTGCGAGGCCGGCGCGCTTGCCGGGCTGAGGGCGCACTGATGGCCCAGACGCTAGCCTTCAGGCTCCAAGTCGAGAACGGCCAGGTCGTCACCGCCGAGCTGAAGAACATCGGCGAGGCCGGGCATCGGGCGTTTTCGCGCATCAAAGAGGGGGCAGAATCCGCGACGCGGGGCATGATGTCGCTGGCCATGCCGGTGGACTCTGTCGCCAAGGCATTCGGGCAGCTTAAGGCTGCCGCCGGCGCCTACTTCACGCTCCAGGCCGCCCAGGAGACGGTCAAGCTCGCCGACCAGTGGCAGTTGGCCGGCTCGCGCATTGCGATGAGCGCGGGGTCGATGGAGGCCGGGCAGGAAGTCCTGCAGCGGCTGAAAGACATCGCGATCGAGACGCGGCAGCCGCTCGGCGCGCTGCTCCAAGCCTACACGTTGATGTCCATCCCGCTGAAGGATCTGGGCTACAACGCTGACCAGTCCCTGCAGGTCATCAAGTCGCTCGCCAACGCCATCCTCGCCAGCGGCGTCGGGGCCGTCCAGGCGGAGGCCGGCTTCCTCCAGTTCTCGCAGGCACTCGGGCGCGTGCTCGGCGGTGACGAACTCAAGTCCCTCTTCGAGAACACCTATCGCGTCCCGAAGGCGATCGCCGACGCGACGGGGCAGGCCGTTTCCTCCTTGGTCGAGCTTGGCTCGCAGTGGCGCATCACCGGCCGCGTCGCCGCCGAGTCCATGCTGCACCAGAGTGGCGTGCTCCAGAAAGAGGCCAGCGGCATCAAGACGACGGTCGGCCAGGCCGTCACAAACCTCCGCACGGAATACGAGGCTCTCTCCGGCGAGATCTTCTCTTCCACCGGCCTGACGACTTCTCTCGTCGAGGCTGTCAACAGCGTCCGAGCGGCAATCTCGAACCCGGATTTCAAGACCGGCCTGGAGGTGATTGGCGCCGGCTTCGCGCACGTTGCCGAGCGCGTCGCTGAGTTGATCGGATACATCGGCCAGTTCGCCGACGTCGTCGGCAAGCAGATGCCAGCGACGGAGTCGCACTTCGAGACGATGGCGACGGCGGCCGAGAACGCGTTCGGCGACGTTGTCATGTGGGTCAGGGAGGCGTCAGGAGCCGTCGCTTGGTTCGGGGACAAGCTGGCCGCGCTGAAGACCCTCATTCCAGAGAGCACGCGAGCGCTATGGGCTGTCGCCGGGGGGTTGCCAGACGCGGCGAACGCTGCCGGCAACAGGCTCCAGCAGACCCTTGAGCAGTACAACGAGGAGAGCGCGGTCACCGGCTACTCCGGCCCGTCGCGCCGCGGCGCTGGCGGGCAGGGCCTGAAAGGCGTGGCCACCGCGTACGTCTCGCCGCCCAGCATCTTCGAGGTGTACCAGCCGAAGGTCAAGCTGGGCGACCCGCGCGACCCGCCCGGGACCAAGGAGTCCGCTGCCGAGAAGGCCCTGCGCAAGGCGCAGGAGACCTACGTCAAGAACGAGGAGGTCATCAACGACCTGATCCGCGACATGACCGTTGCGGCCAACGAGCGCGACCGCTTCGTCAACACCGCCGTGGAGCGCCTCAACCCAGGCGCCACCGAAGAGCAGATCTCCCAGGCCAAGGAACTTGCCGCCGCCATCTACGACCAGGGCAAGGCGATGGAGGCCCTGGAGGCCAAGCGTGCCGGCGTGGTCGCGATGGAGATGAAGGCGAACGAACTCAACCGACAGAACGCCACGGCGGCCGAGCAGTTCGCGCAGAAGATGCAGCAGCTCGACGCGCTGCGCACATACGGCCTCAACTCGCGAGCCTACGCCGAGGAGGCGCGCAAGGCATCCGAGGAGGCCGCGGCAGCCCAGGAGGAGGCGGACAAGCGCCGGCTGGACAGCGCCGCGAACACCTACGCGCAGATTGAACAGATCGCGAACACGGCCTTCCGTGGTATCGCCAGCGGCATGGCCGAGATGCTGGTCGAGGGCGAGTACAACTTCGAGGCGTTTCTCGATGGAATGGCCAAGAGCATCATCGAGGCCGGCATCCAGCAAGCGCTGATGGGCCTGTTCTCTATGGCGGCCGGTGGCCTTGGCGCCCCAACGGCAGGCGCTGGCGCCGGCTCCGGGGGCGGCTTTGGTTCCGGCGCATCCGGCGGCGGCAACTTCTTCGGCCTTTTCCACCGCGGCGGCACCACGAGCGAGCCGAGCGGCCGCCGGTGGATGCCGTACAGCGCATTCGACGATGCGCCCAAGTTCCATGGCGGGCGCATGCCATCGTCGGACATGGCCGCCATCATCCGCAAGGACGAGACGATCCTTACGCCTGGGCAGATGAGCCGGTTGCAGCCTGCCGGCGCCTCGCCGAACGTGCGCGTCGAGAACAAGGTCAACGTCATCAACAACAGTTCCGCCCGCGTCGAGACTCGCGCGGAGCCGGACGGCAGCACGACCATCCAGATCATGGAGGCGGCGCTCACCCGCTCCATCGCCACGCCCGGCTCCGGCCCGCGCCGCGCCGTCGAGGAAGTCGTGCGGAGGACCCGCTGATGGCTGGCGAGTGGCCGCAGTGGCCGGAGACGCTGCCGCAGGCGTTCATGGAGGACGGCTTCTCCTACACGCCAGGCAAGCTCGCCGACCGCTCGCCGGCTGGCGTCGAGCCGCCCATCGCGCGGCAGATCCGCTTGGGCGCCGCCGACACGCTCAAGGGCAGCATGCTCATGACACGCGACCAGTACGACCGCCTCCTCGTGTTCTGGAAGCAGACGCTGAAGGGCGGGACGTACCGGTTCGTCGCCAAGCTCAACGGCGACACTCAGTCCGCAACCTATTCCATCGAGAACGAGCCGGCGTGGTCCGCGAAGGGCCGCCTGGTCGAAGTCCCACTTGAGATGAGGAGATACCCGTAATGGCGTCCGGCAGCTTCAATATCGGCCGCAAGCTCCACTACGACATGATCTACCGCCGCACTGTCCCGCTGCCGGCCAACTTCTTTCTGGCTTTGGTCACCGCAGCCAACGTCCCGAATGCCGACATGGAGACGTTGGGCGAAATGGTCGAGATCGCCGCGGGCGCCGGCTACACGTCCGGCGGCATCGCGATCGCGCCAAACGAGATCGAGTTCCCGACGAACGCCGTCGACGAGGCGACGGACAAGGCCGTGCTGGTCATGAAGGATCAGGAGTTCACCGCCACCGCCGGCGTCGGCGACAAGATCCCGCTGACGGGCGCTGGTGCCGCCTACGCGGTCCTCACGATGCCCGGCGCCACCGTCTCGACGCGAAACGTCCTGCGGTGGTTCGACCTGGGCGGCCCTCGCGAGGTGTCTGCCGGGCAATCAATCAGGATCCCCGCCATCACCACCGAAGGCCGCACGGCATAGCGATGACGGCGGCGCGCGCTCATGCCTGACACGGGGTGGCTCTTCCCGGTTGTCACCGGGACGCATAGCGGCGCGTGGAATGCGCAGTACGGGACCGCGCCCTGGTTTGCCTTCGAGCGCATCCGAGCCATCGACGGCCAGTGCACCATCACGTCCGGCTTGGCCGGCGAGAAGATGGCGAACGGGGTCTGGACGAACTGGCTCCGCGGCGAGGATCTGCGTCCGTCCATCCCCACCGGCGCGCAAATCACCGGCCTCGAGATCGAGGTTTACCTGCGCCGCACGGCCGGCGTCGTCGACTTCGTCTCCATCAGCCTGATCCGGGCCGGCGAGTACCTCGCGGAGACCCGGAAGAACCCGACCACCCGGCTCGCTGGCACGTTCCAGACGCTGAGGTTCGGCGGGCGCACCGACATGTGGGGCTACGGCCTCACCCGGGCGATCTGCGGCGAGTCCCGCTTCGGCTTTGCGCTGCAGTGCCGCTCCGCGGCGAGCAACTCGAACGTCGAGATCGACTACGTTCGGGTCAAAATCCATTACAACACGTCGCTCAGCATCCAGCCACCGCCGGCCATCGAAGTGGAGAGGGCGCTGGACGCGCCGGCAATCTACCTCAGCGTGGATGCGGCGCCGCCGGCCGCTGTTGAGGTCGAGGCCGCCCTTGATGCCATGGCGATCCTTGGCGATGTCACGGCAACGCCACCGCCCGCCATTGAGATCGAGGCCGCCCTTGATCCTGTTGGGGTCAGGCTCAGCACTTACTTCAGCTACCCGGCGCCACCCGCCGTCGAGATCGAAGCGGCGCTGGACGCGACCCCCATCAAGAGCAGCGTCACGATCACGGGCGTTCCTCCCGCCGTCGAAGCCGAAGCGGCAAGCGTGGCCGGGGACATCTGGTTCTCGTCCGTCACGGCGCTGCACGTCCCGCCCGCCATCGAGATTGAGGCGGCGCTGCCTCCAGCCGTCCGGTTCATCACGACGCTCCCGCCGCCGCCGCCAGCCATCGAGATTGAGGCCCCGCTTGATGCCCAGGTACGGCTCGTGTGGGATGCCTTCCGCCTCTACCCCGACTTCGCCCGCAACTCGCAGCAGAGCGTCATCCGAGCCTACCCCATCCTCATCACGATCACGCACCCATCGGCGCCCGGGGCGCTAAGGTACACAGACGCAGGTGTAGATCTTGAGAGCCGCGGCCACCTGTTCGAGGCGCAGGGCTTCGAACTCCGCCTGCCTAGCAACGGCCGCAACGACCTCGCCGAGGGCGAGCTTTCCCTGCCTATCCAGTCGGCCAAGAACCGCGGCTACCTCCGTACCCTTGGGCCGCCACGGCCAACCGTGCTCATCGAGCAGGTATCCGGCGACGATCCCGACGCTGTGTTTCACAGTTGGATCATGGAGATTAGGCAGACGCAGACGGGCGGCGGATGGATCACGGCGGCCCTGGACGACGGCGACTTTGAAACGCGGTCGTTCCCTCCCGAGAAGTACCACGCGAACTGGACGGGCGTGCATGACTAGCCTCACCGCCTCCTACGACAAGCACGCACACTCGCTGACCGTCGCTGTCCTCGGCACCGCCTGGGTGCCGCCGACCGTTGCGGACGCCCGGTGGCCAGACCTCTACGTTCGCCGCGGCAAGGGTGGCCGCGCTGTCGGCTGCCATGTGCCCAACTACCAGCCGGCCAAGCGCCGGGCCTACGTGCGCCAGATCTCCGAGGCCCTGGAGGTCAAGCCCGTCGTCGTCGAGGATGCCATGCGCATGGTCGGCGTGCCGGGCCGCCCCACGGAGCCCGAGGGGCCGGTAGCCGCATGGGCACGACTGCGCCGCAACCTCGCCGGCTTCCTGCGGGATGGAGCAATGCTCATCGACCTCCCGCACTCCATCTCCAACGTCGGGGTGGAGGAGGCGCGCGCCCGCGGCGCCAAGTCGCCCAAAGTTGCCGGCAAGGCTCTCATGCTCGCGGCGGCACTTCTGCTCCTCGCGATCTTCGCCGGTCTCGTCGGGGCCGCTGCGTGGCTCGGGCTCGTCCCGAATGTGGCCACATGACGGACTGGGCACACCAGTACGTCGGCATCCCGTGGAAAGCGGGCGGCCGCACCAGGGAAGGCGCGGACTGCTTCGGCCTCGTGCGACTTGCGCTCGAGGAGCACGGTGGCCTGCGCCTTCCCATCTTCGACACGGTCGGCGCGCAAGACCTCATGCGTGTCTACGACGAGATCGAGGCGCACGTCGGCGGCTGGCGGCTGGTGCCAAAGGGCAAAGAGCAGCCCTTCGACGTGGCGCGGATCCTCCGGGCATTCCGGCACGAGGGCCGCTACGTCATCCGCCCGGTGCACATGGGCCTCGTCATCGGCGGCGGGCGCGTCCTCCACGCCGAGCCGGACGGCGCCGCCGGCGCGGTCATCTCCGACATTGAGGACATGCGCTCGCGCATCGACGCGGTGCTGCGCCATGAGAGCATGTGCGCCGGCTGGGAGGGGCCGGCCGGCAGCCCTTTTGACTGCCGCCGGCTCACCGTCGAGCCGGGCATGCGCATCTCAGACCTCGTCCGGCTGGCGGGCATTGACGACGCCACGCTGACGTTCGCCGAAGTATGGATCGGCGGCACGCGGGTAGAGCGCGACTGGTGGGGCAGGATCCGGCCGAAGGCCGGCGCGAAGGTGTGGGTCGTCGTCGTGCCGCAGGGCGGCGGGGGTGGCCTGCGCATCGCCGCAATGGTGGGCGTCATGGCGTTGGCCATCGGCGCCACTGCCCTAACTGGCGGCAACCCCATGGCCGGCGCGGCCGTCATGTCGATCGGAATGCTTGCGGTCAACAAGTTCCTCCCGCCGCCCGTGGTCAAGCCGCCGCAGTACGAGCAGGCCAAGCAGCAGAGCGTCTACAGCCTTAGCGGGGCCAACAATCAGCGCAAGCCGGGTGGCGTCGTGCCGGTGCTGCTTGGGCGCGTCAAGTTCATGCCGGACTCCGGCGGCACGTACCCGGAGATCCGCGGGCAGCAGGTCTACCTGCACGCGATCTTCGTGCTTTCGCTCGGCCCGGTCACCGACCCCGACATCTTCATCGGGGAGACCAACATCAAGGAGATCCCCGATGTCACGGTTCGCTTTGACCGGGGGTGGCATCCGCGGCAGATGCGCGACCGGGGCCAGTGGAACCCGAACGCCGGCTTCCCCGCGGGCGGAGCGGGGTCGCTGCCTGGCGACAAGTGGACGGCCACCCGCGACGCCGGGCGGTTCAAGAAGGGCGACATCGTCGTCTACAACGGCCTGGGGCCGCTGAACGTCGAGACCTCGTGGGACGTGAACCCGGGGCGCGGCAGCGACATGTACCCGGCTGACGCGGTCCACGAGCCGCACGACGCGGCCCTGATCTGGAAAGAGGCGGTCGTGCGCTCGACCGCCATCAACACCGACCGGATCACCGCGCACTTCACTTCGCCAAGCCTCGGCATGGCCAACAGCAAGGGGAAGTACGAGAACTATTCCATCAAGATCCAGATCTACGACGCGCCCGTTGAGAGGCCCGAGGAGTGGCGGCTGGTCATCGGCGAGTACACCATGACCGCGGGCGCCGGCGGGCCGAAGGAGACGTTCGGCTCGCACTCGTGGGACGCCTCAGGCGCCAGTCCAAGCGGCAAGTACAACGTCCGCTATAAGCGCGTCAGCAACCCGAACTCCACGGTGGACAACCAGGTCTGGAGCGAGGTGAGCCTGACCGGCATGACCTCGTTTGCGAACCGGCCGCCTGTACCGCCGGGTATAGGTGCCAGCACCCTCACCATGGTTATCAAGGCCAGCGAGCAGCTTTCCGGCACCCTCTCCAACGTCTCCTGCATCTCCCAGTCGCTGCTTTGGGACTGGAACGACGGGGCGAAGAAGTGGGAGTGGGGGCCTTCGTCCACCCCGGCGGCTATCGCCCGCTGGATCTACCAGATGCCGCATTGGCCGCAGCCCATCCCCGACGCCGGCCTCGATCTGCCGCGGTTCCAAGAGGTCGCCGCGTTCAACCAACGCAACAAGCTGGAGTTCAACGCTTGGATCGACTTCGAGATCGGCAGTGTCGCCGATTTCATAAGCGACATCGGCGTCGCCGGCTTCTTTGCCCGCTGCCGGCGCAATGGCAAGCGGGCGATCGTGCTCGACCCGGTGGAGGCGACGCCGCTGCCACGCCGCATCTTCGTCGATGGCGTCAACTGCTGGAACGCGCGCACGACCGACGCGCTTGGCGAAGAGCTGCACGCAGTGCGCGTGAACATCCAGGACGCCGAGGAGGACTGGACGGCGGCTGAGCGGCTGATCTACGCGGACGGCTTCGACGCCACCACCGCCAAGTACGTCGAGGACCGGACGTTCGTCGGCCTGACGGGCCGCGCGCAGGCCACGCTGCTCGGGCGGGCGGCCATCGCCGAGACGACGCTGCGCCGCGAGGTTACCGAGGTCGTGACGAATATCCAGGGCCTCTCCTGCGACATCGGCGACTGCGTGGCCTATGCCTCAGACGACATTGCCGTTGGCACCGCGCGCGGGCGCATCAAGGCCGTGCTGCTGTCAGACGACGGCCTCGACGTCATCGGCGTGACCCTGACCGGCCCGGTGGAGATGGAGCCGGATGTTGCTTATGGCATCGCCTATGCGGTGAACGGCGTCGCGTCCACCCTGGCGGTCATCTCTGAGCCGGGCGAGCACGACACACTCTTCTTTGCGCGCCCGCCAGCGCACGCCGCGCGACCGGAGCCGGACGCCGTTTTTTCCTTCGGCCCCCGCGAGCGCGAGGTGGTCCCGCTGCTGCTGCGCGACGTGCAGCCGGACAACAAGGACGACATGCGCCTCACCCTCGTGGCGCTGCCGCCGACGCTGGCGGAACTCCGCACGCGGCTGCCCGAGTGGAACCCTCGCGCGACTTTGGCGCGGCTGCTGCCGACGCCGGTCATCACCTCCGTGCTGTCGAGCGCCCGCGAGATGCTGGTCACGGCTCAGGGCGACCTCGTCACGCAGGTGATCATCCACCTGAAGCCGATCGCGCATCGCGGCTACCAGATCGTCGTCATGATGAAGTACAGCGGCACCACGGACGACTATTCCATCGTCCAGGCCACCAACTACGGCAACGGCCGCATCGGCATCCTCGGGTGCGAGGACGGGAACTCCTACGACTTCCGCATCCAGTACACCCATCAGGACTACTTTCCGAGCCAGTTCACCGAGGTACTGAAGCATCGGGTTGTCGGGCGCATTGACCCGCCCCAGCCGGTCGGCAACCTGCAGCTCGTCATCCTGTCAGGGACGGTGGCGCGGCTGCACTGGGACGAGCCGCCGGAGCTCGACGTCAAGTTCGGCGGCAAGTTGCTCATCCGGCACAGCCCGGAGCGGTTCTCGGCGGCGTGGCAGCGGTCGACTCAGCTTATCGCCACCGACGTTTCGGCGGCGCTGCTCTCAATCAACGTCCCGCTGCTCACTGGCACCTACATGGTGATGACGGAGGACAGTAGCGGCAACCTGAGTCGCGAGTACGCCGCGGTGTCCACGGATGCGGCGAGCATCCAAGAGTTCGACGTCATCCCAAACGGCATCCTTGCCGAGGAGCCGTTGTTCCTCGGGCCGAAATACAACGTCGCTGCGGCCAATGGTTCGCTGCGGCTGATGTCTGGCGATTTCGACAGCATCGCCGATGTGGATGCCATCCCGAACTGGGACGCAGTGGGCCTGAACGTCGTCAACGGCGGCGTCTACTACGCGGCCGACCCCTACTTCGACATGGGCGAGATCCGGCGCTGCCGGGTCCGCAAGAACATCTCATTGTCAGCCGAGTTGATTGGCGACCTCATCTCCAAGAGGACGACCAACATCTCGACGTGGCCGTCGATCTCCGGGACTATCGGAGCGCCGGTCGACTGCGTGATCGAGATTTCCACCACGTCCGGGGATCCTTCCAGCGACGCCACGATCTGGTCGCCATGGACCCGCTTGGACGTGGGCGAGTGGGTTTTCCGCGCGCTAAAGTGGAAGGCTTTGTTGTACACTAGCGACGGGGCATTTGGCATCGCCGTGTCCACCCTGCAGGTGATTGTCGAGGAGGTCGTTTAGATGGCGTTCGCCGCGTTGCTCACCAGCGATCGGGCGCTCATCGGCTACGCCGAGGTGCCGGACGGCACGCCGGACGGGCCTGTTGATCGCGCGCTGACGCCTTCCGCTCCGACCGGTGCGGCGACGATGAAGGTGTTCCCGTACCGCCCCGACCTCCCGGCTGACGGCAAGTATTTCTGGGACCAGTCCGCGGGGTCGGCCGGGAGCTTCCTGCCGCAGTCGCGGCGCACAGCCAAGACGCCGAGTGCCGGCGACGCCCTGCTGGTCGAACTCAAGGCGCGGCACAAGGCTGGCGAGAGGTTGCCGGACTGGGCGCTCGCCTACATTCAGCCGTTCGTGCAGTACTAGATGGCCGTTTCCCTCGCACTGGGCGGCCTCGCGGACCAGCCGGGCGGCCCGTTCTTAAACGAGTTGAACGGCGCCGTCCGTGCGATCACGACCTTCTCAGCGAGTTCGTCCGAGCCGCCGGTGTACGATCAGTGTATGGCGTGGTTCGACCTCAACACGAACCACTTCAAGGTCCGCAATCCGCAGAATACCGCGTGGGTCTCCGTCTTCCGCATCACCGCAACCGGCTCCGTCCCGCTCATCCAGGGCGTCGACACGGCGCCACTGGCGAGCTTGGCTTCCGCTCTCGCCGCAGCTGGCACTGCCGATGGCTTCCTGAAGCGCAACGCCAACGGCGCGATTGTCGTGGCGACCATGGAGAGCCCGGATCTGCCGACGTTCGGCGTCGGGCGCTCCGGCATGGTGCCGGGCGTCACCGCGGCGCAGCTCGATGCCAACGCCGCGCTCAGGGCGCAGGGGTGGAAGCTCGGCCAGACCCTCGTTGGCGAGAGGGTGTTCGCCGGCGCGCAGGACTACGCGCTGGCGCTGCCCCAAGCCGACCGCTACCAGATCTCGGTGCGGGTGGCCATGTCGAACGCCCAGCCGCTGTTTCTGCAGGTTGGCAACGGCGGCAGCCCGCGGCAGTCCGGCTACCAGTGCGCCGTTTCGCGCAGTTGGGTGGACGTCAACCCCGGCGAGGAGAGCCTGCGCAGCACGTCTGTTCGCCAATCCCAGCCCGAGACGACGACCGCCGGGTTCCAGCTTTGGCGCACCCATGGCGGCATCACGCAGATGTTCATTGATGGCTCCCTGGTAAACATGGGCGGGGGGCAGTGGTGCTGGCAGTCGTCCGGCGGCGCCATCACTGGCGGCCTGGACGGCGACGTATCGCGCGGCGACGTAACGCTGACCGGCGGCACGCTCGACTACATCCGCGTCATCAGCGCCGGCGACCCCCGCGGGACGTTCAGCTCCCGCGCCTCGATAAATACCGGGAAAATCAGGGTATTCGCGGCATGACCCAAGCCGACAGCGTCGTCGTCGACAACTCCACAGGCGGCAACGTTCGCACCGGGTTCAATGACGCGGTGGCCGCGGCGCTGACAATGAACAGCGGCGACACCCCGCCGCCTGACACCATGGCGTCGATGCCGTGGCTCCGCGAGACGCTGTTTCGCATGAGTTTCCGCACGCCGTCGAACTTGGCGTGGCGCCACCAGTTCACCTTCGACGAGCCGGAGCCGCCTGGCGCCCAGCACAACGAGGCCGCCGGCTACCCCGCGTGCGCGCTCTGGGGCACCGCGGACGGGCGCCTCTTCTGGCACCGCGGCCAGGGCCTGTGGACGGACGTTTCGTCCGGTGGTGGCGCGTCATCCGGCGGTGGCGGCTTCGGCATGTTTGCGGACTTCGGCAGCATGTACGTCCGCGACGAGTCGGACGCGGCCGGCATGATCGTCGACTACGGCAGCATGTACGTGAGAGAGGAATAGCCTAGCATGGCCGTTGGCGACGACCGCGCCGTCCTGCTGGTCCCCGGGACGACCGAGGCGGAACTAGAGGCCGCCGCGCTCGCTGGCCGACTGCCGCGGGCGCGGTCAATCTTCTTTGTCGAGGGGATCAACCAGTTCAGGGGCGGCGATGGCTCCACCCCCGGCGGGATCTCTCTGGGAGCCGGAGCTGGCGGCGGCGAGCCAGGCAGCGCCATCGGCTTCAAAGTCATCGCCGTCGATGGCCTCGACCCGTCGCTGTGGGTCTCGGCGGATCAGGTCGATGACACCCTGACCCTGCAGGCGCTGCGCGGCCTCGTCATCTCCACGAGCCCGGCCAATGACAGGGTGACCATCGGCTTCCCTGATGGCGGTGCCTTCGGGAACGTCTGGATGTGGACCGGCAGCGCGTGGGTTCCGAACCCGCCGCCCGCGCCCACCTTCGAGCCGCAGGAAGGCGACTACGACAACGACAAGCTCATCGAGACTGTGTCCCGGAAGTTCTGGGACGGATTCGAGCCGCTGAACATGTACCTGCCGGCGGTCACTCCGGCCGGCACGGTCGTGATCAACGGCGCGGTCTACCCGCTGATGGGAGACGCCGCGACCGGGCTGCTGCGGGCGGATGGGCGCGTGCAGGCCGTCACCTTCTCCGCGATCCAGCTGCGCATGAAGGTCAACGCCGTTGCCACAAGTGGCAATATCCGACTGGTCGCGCGCCTCGACAGGGTGACGGACATCGCAGCCGCCGACAGCTTCGCCGCCGACACCGCGGCTGCCTTCGCGGTGCCGGCCAGCGGCGACTTCCTCTGCGACATGACGATCGCTGCGACAGACAGTCTGGCCGCGGGGGACATGTTTCGCGTCGAGTTCGGGCGGCTCGGGGCCGACGCCGCCGACACGGCCGCCGGCGACCTCCGCGTGGTGGACGCATGGCTCAAGCTCGCATAGCCGCGGCGGCGCTCGCCGCTGCCCTTTGGGCGTCCCCGGCGCTTGCGGCAATCGAGGTGCCGGCGCGTGCGGTGTGGAGCGTCACGGACGTCGACAGCCTTCAGTTCTGCGACAAGTGCGATCCGACGCTCGTTGCCTCGTCTCAACGCGTCGAGAACTACCGCCGGACCATCGCCGACACGGTGGCGCTGGGCGCCCGCCAGATCCTGATGCACGCCCGCAAGGGCTCCGCCGTCAGGGTCGGCGAGTTCGCGCAGGCCGCAGCCGATTGGAACGCCGCGGCGTCACCGGCGGATAAGGTGTGCATTGCTCTGATGTACGCCGACTATGGTGTATTTCCTGCAAACGACGAGATCGATGCGCTGTGGACGACGGCGTGGGCCAGCAGCGGCGCCAACTACTGCGCGATCGGCGGGCGCGCGGTCGTGGCCAGCCTTGAGGACAGGCCGGACTCGACGTGCACGCGAAACCGCTGGACGAACGTTCTCAACCGCATCACGACGGTGGTCGCGACGAACGCCAGACAGACGGCGGTGCACTGGATCGCGGCATTCGGAGAGACGGGCGAGTTCCAATCGTGGAGCGACCTCTGCCGAAACAAGGCGACGGACGTCGGCCTTCCCATAACGTACTCGTTCCTCGAGATGGCCAACGACAGTCACCTGTGGATGGCCGACTGGGCCAGCCGGCGGGCCGCCGTCGAGCAGGGAGGCGGGCGCTACATCCTCGGCATCCCGACTGCCTCCGGCCGCAACTGCGGCGACTTTTGCGGCGACAACGACGCCACGGCCTACACGCACACGGACTTCGGCGGGTTCGCCCGCGGCCTTGCCGCCTGGCGATCAGGCGCGAACAACGTCGCCTACACCTACGGGCCGGGCGGCGTCATCAACCGCGACGAGTTCGTCTCGTCCTCAATCCGCTGCGACGCCAACGACATGGCGACCAGTGCTGCCGAATGCGCAGCGCCTGCGGCCGAGAAGATCGCGCTGCTCCCCGGGGTGCCGCGCACGACGACGATCGACGAGCCGCCGCCGCAGACGGAGCAGTGCTCAAGCCTGCGCCCGCCGGCCGTCGCCCAGGCTGCCGGCCTAACGAAGCTCGCGTTCTGCGACGACTTTTCGACGGACACGGTGGCTCGAGGCGGCCCGGCCAACACGAGCCCGGCGCCCGAGCGCGACATCGTGGCCGGCAAGAAGTGGACGACAGAGCGCACCGGAAACGGCGTGACGTGGGGCAACCCGCCGACCGCCGCAAGCAGCTTCGTCTTCAATGCGGACGGCACGCTGACCGTCACGCCGGACAGAGCCGATTACAACTGGTTCATGAGCTCGACCGTCGCCCGCAACGGCGCGCTGAAGGGGTTCTGGCTCAAGAAGGAGCCCAAGTGGTTCGCTGAGATCCGGTGGAAGTTTCAGAAGGGCACGGCTGGCGCCCGGCAGCCCGGGTTCTGGAGTATGGACACATGCCACCTGTACAACCTGCCGGCACGGTGCCCGGGGCCGAACCGGGAGTATGTCGAGCCTGACTTTTGGGAGTACGTCGACCAGAACTCCATGGGCCTCCACTACTACCACGAGACCAAGGCGCCAGACCAAGGCCAGATCTCCTGCGGCGGCAAGCGGCCCGAGGCCGCGGCCCCCGGCGAGAACGTCTGGTTCACTGCCGGCCACATGTTCACCGGGAACCAGCAACAATTCACCCGGAACGGCGCGACCTACTACACGCGCAACGCGACGGATACCTGCTACAAGCCGGGCGGCAGCGTCTGGACCGGCTCGCTCCAGGCCGGCGTTATCTTCGACGTGATGCTGAACGGAGACTACCCGATCCTGATCGGCTCCAAGGCCGGAGAGATCATCACGATCGACTACGTCGCCGTGTGGGTAGCGCCGTGAAGCGGGCAGCCATTCTCGCCGCGCTCCTGGCGTCGGCAGCGCCTGCGCACGCGGTTGACAGCCGCATCTTCACGCATGCCGGGCACGCGGCGATCTACCGCGAGATGGCCGCCGGGTTCCTCGGCGCTGCTGCCGGTGCCGAGGAGATCGTGGCGTTCGCCTACCGCGAGCACCCCAAGATAGCATCGCCTGGGCCATCCGACATCTGCCGCACCGGCGGCATCGCATGGGGCGGCGACGTGGCGCAGGACGCCATTTACATCACGTCCTCGCTGCGCCAGCCAGCCACGCTGGAGGTCATCGGCGTCGGCCCCACGGTGACGGTGGCGCTGCCAGCCGACCAGGCGAAGAGCGGCCAGCAGGCGGTCGTGCCAGTGGCCGCGGCGGGCACGCCGACCTTCCGCCTTTCGCGCGACGGCGCCGTGGTGCACGAGTGGGCCGGCAAGCTTGCCATTACCGCCACGCCCGCCATCCGCACCGTCAGCACCTACAGCGACGTCGAGGCGATCACCGGCGAAGCGGATGACCCCCGCGTCTGGTTCGAGGCCATCGCCACCGACAAGCAGGAGGGCGCGGCGGGCGCGCAGACGCCGTTCACGATCCGCATGCGCCGCAACGTCTCGGGGGACACGCTGACGGCGCAGTGTCGGGTCATCGCCGGCTCGGCGACCGCATCCGACTTCGTCGGCGGAGTCTTGCCCGCATCGCCGCTCACGGCCAGCCCCGGCGCGCTGTTCGCCGACTGGACGGTCTTCGCCGCGGGCGACGGCACACAGGAAGGCGACGAGACGTTCACGTTCTCGTGCACCGACTTCCTGCCTTCGAGTTACGCCGCGCCGGCTGACGCCCGCATCTCCGCGATCATCCGCAACGACGACGCTGGCGTCGGCGCTCCAAAGTGGAGCATCCGCGCCATCGACCCCTCAGTGCTTGAGGGCACGGGCGCCGGCAGCACGCCGCAGGCATTCGAGATCCTGCGCACCGGCGACATTGCCGGGCGCACCGACACGATCGACTTCTGCCCGGCCCCGTCAGAGGACGGGTCGCCGAGCGCATCCCCCGCCGACTTCGTGGGCGGGTGGGGGACGCAGATCGTCACGGCTGGCCCTGGCGTCACGTCGCAGATCGTCAGCAAGAACATCGCGAAGGACGACATCCCCGAGCCGACCGAGAGCTACGTCGCTCGCCTGCGCTACCCGTCATCCGGCACGCTCGTGGAAAGCGGCGTCGCCGTCGCCTCCATCGTGGACGACGATCTGCCGGCATCGCCGTCGCGCGTCAACGCCGGCGCGGACGAGCCGGTGTCGGACAGCGCCGGCAACCTTTGGTCGCCGGACATCGGCGTCGGTGGCGCGGTCGATACCAATGCCTTCGACTTCGCCGGGACGTTGGACGATGTGCTGTACCGCACGAACCGGTACGGGGCGTCGACCTACGCCTTCGACGTGGCGCCTGGCGCCTACACGGTGAAGGGGCTGTTCGCCGAGCACGATGCCGCGAACAACGTGGTCAACTGTGGGTCCGGCCCTGGCCGCCGCCTCATGCAGGCGACGGTCACGGCCCAAGGCGGCGACGTCATCACGTCGCCGGTTGTGGACCCGCTCTGCGCGGCGGGCTTCCGCGCGGCGCACGTGGCCGACCTCGCCACGATCAACGCGCCCCAAGGCAAGCTGTCGGTAGCCATCCGCGGTGCCGCGGCCAGCCAGTCGTCGCCGCTGGTCAACGGGCTCTACCTCGTGCCCTACGCCGAGCCGCCGGTGCCGAGGAGCGCCGACTGGATTGACCTGGGCGCGCCGGCCGCGGCGACCTACACGGATGCCGCCGGCAACACGTGGCGCGGGATGCCGCCGACGCTGGCCTCCGGCTGCCTCTCTGTGGTCGATGGCGCCCGCCCGCCGATCTCCGGCACCGCTGACGATCATCTCTACTGGAGCACGTGCCGTGGCTCCGACATGTCGTTCACCGTCCCGATCACCGGGGGCGGCGACCGCATGGTCACCATGCTGTTCGCCGAGCCGACCGCTGGGCCTGGAGCGCGCGCGGCGGACGTGTACGTCAACGGCGTCAAGCAGATCTCGGCCCTAGATGTTGCGTCAGAGGCCGGCGCGATCAACACGGCATTGATAAAGGTCGTCGGACCTACTACAGTGTCGCCTAGTGGTACGGTCAGCGTACGCGTAGTTTCCACCACCGGCGCGAGCGCGATCATCGCCGGCATCGCGGTGACAGAGGCCTTGGGCGACGCCGAGTATTCAGCCAGGATTGGGTGGAAGGGGCGGCGGTTCATCGACAAGACCGCGCTCATCCGCGCCGTCTCCCCAACCGGGCTGTCGCAGTCGGGGCGCCCGCTGGTGGTGCGGCGGCTGAACACGACGAACAGCACGCTCTACGCCTGCCATGGCGCCTGCTCCGGCGTCTCGACGCGCGGGCTGCAGCCGGACACCGAGGCGGCGAACAACGCGTCGCGCATCGAGATGATGGCGCACGAGCCCGGCGACGAGGAGACCTCGCTGTTCCCGGCGCTCGGCGTCGGCGCCAGCGTCGAGGAGACCTTCACCGTATCCATCGCCGAGCTGCTGCCTGGCGGCACGCTCGGCAACGAAAGTGTCGTCACCGTCAGCGTGCTGGTCTCGCGGGCGAAGTAGAGGAAGGCCCTTATGAACTGGAAAGCGTTCAGCGCCAACAGGAAGACCACCGTCGCCGACGCCATCGGCGCTGTCGGCTTCATCCTCACTGCGCTGCAGCTCGCGATGAAGAGCGAGGCCGGCTTCGACTTTTGGGCGTTCATCCAGTCCGATGGCGTCTTGGTGGCCATCACCGCGGTAATCGGCGGCATCGGTTTCGCGCTCAGCGGCCTCTTCTCCCGCGACGCCGACAAGTCGAGCCAGGACAGCGAGATCCGCAACCCTGCGCCGGACGCCTCCGCCCTTGAGGCCAAGATCGAAGAGAAGGTCATGGCTCAGGTGAACGAGGCGATCGCGGAAGCGGTCAAGCGGTAATGATTGCCAACGTCATCGCGTCCGCTGCCAACGTCATCGCGTCCGCGCTGGCGAAGGTCGTCGTGTGGGCGTTCGAGCGTGACTGGACGAGGACTGCGAAACTCAATGAAAGCCCCCGCAAAGCTCAGCGTCACCGCCAAACGGCGGAGCGCCTTACTCGCATTGCCGATGCTGTCGCTGATGCTCGCGACGGCCGGCTGCGCGACGGACGACGGCAGCCACCAGATCGTCCTGAGTAGCGGCAAGGTCGGCCACGCGCACCTGTCCGAGGCGTCGGCCAAGGACGGCGACCCGATGATCGTGGCCAGCCCCGTCTCCGTGCAGGTTGGCCTGTACTCCGAGATGACCTCTGACAAGGGCGCTCGCCTCGGTCGCAAGGACATCCTCGGCTGGGCCGTCATGCCGCGCGACGTCTACTTCGACATCATGGCGGAGCGCGCGGCCTCTCTCGAGAGCGTCAAGCGCGCGCACGAGCGCGCAGCCAAGGCCGAGGCCGGCAACGCCGTCCGCGACGAGCTCGCCAGGGCCTGCGGCGCCAACAGCCTCTGCCGGGCCGAGGCGGCGCCGACCATCGCGCGCATCATCGGAGCAGTGAAATGACGGCGCCGAAGGGCTTCACGGAGACGCAGAAGGCCAATCTGGAGCGCGACATCGCATTCCGTGAGGGTCGGCTGCGCCAGATGCAGGCCGATCTCGCCGAGTTCATGGAGCGCGGAGGCGTCAACCCAGAGCGGCTGTCGGCGTCGATCGACGAGCGCGAGGACGAGATAGAGAAGGCGCAGTACAGCCTCGGGAGGCAGAAGCGTCGGCTGCTCTTCGGGCACTTTGGCTGAACGGACACGGCATTGCCTGATGAGCGGTTCAGCGACAGCAGTCGTGGAGTCGAAAGGTTCAGCCCGCAGCTTGAGGCGCGGGTGCAGCGCGACATCGTCGTGGCCGAGGCCATTGGCGAACTCAAAGAGGCCGTCAAGGCCACGACCCGCGCAGTTGAAGCCGGGAACGCCGCTCTTGAGAAGCATGTTGGAGAGCAGAGAACAGAGGGCCTCTTGCTCAAAAGAGAGATCGAAACCGAGCTCCGCGACATCAAGTCGCGGCTATCCATCCTTGAGGGCATCCACAAGCGCGAGGACGCCCAGCGCGAGCAGGTCAGTAAGTGGGCGCGCATCCTCCATCTGGTCCTCGGCGGCGTGATTACCGCCGGGATGATCTGGGTGCTGGAGTGGCTAAAGTCCGCTGTCGCAGCCGCGCATGTAGCCCGCCCGAGCGTCTTGGCCTTCGCCGCGCTCGTCACCGCATGGGCCGTGCTCTTCGCCCTGCCAGCGCTGTCGGCGACCTACTACGTGGCGCCCGGCGGCAGCAACACGGCGGCCGGCACCATCGATGCTCCGTGGGCTTCGATCAACTACGCGGCTACCCGCGTGACCCTCGGCGACATCGTCATGATCCGCTGCGGCACCTACGCCGAGAGCGTGCGGACGACGCAGCACGGTGCCGCCGGTCGCCCGATCCTCTACCAGGCCGACACGCGCGGCTGCGCCCGCATCGTCCCGCCGCCGAACAACAACAGCGCCACCGCCTGGGCGGTCGAGAGCAACTACACCACCGTTGACGGTGTAGAAATCGACGGATCTGCGCACCAGTCGGGCGCTCGCTGGGCCATCGGCATCCGCATGGCCGGCATCTACAACACCGTGACGGGGGCTGTCGTGCACGACATTGGCCGCGCTGGGACGTGCTCCGAAAGCGGATACGGCATCGGCTCTGACGGGCTGGCCGGCGCCGAGTACGCCGAGATCAACGGGAACACGGTGTACAATATCGGCCCGGCGGGCGGCTGCTGATGCTCAAGCGCGCGGCTCTCGCGGCCCTGCTCGCCAGCACCGCCATGTCCGCCGCGCACGCGCGCGTCGAGGTGCCCACGAAGGCCGTCATGGCCATGGGCTTCGGCAATGCCATTGAGTTCGCCGATGGCTACAAGTGGAACCAGAACACACTGACGGCCGCCGAGGCCGAGGCTGCCGTGCGCCTCCAGATCGATGACGCGCATGCCATGGGCGTGCGGGTGTTCCTCTTCGACGCCACCAGCAACTCGGCGGCGCTCGTCTGGCGCCTGGCCCGCTGGAACGCCGCGGCCCGCGCATTCAACACGGCGAACCCGGGAGACAAGGTGTGCTTGTCCCCGATGTACGAGAGCGCCGCTGCCGGCAATGGCACGACGGACGGCGCGCTGCCGCTGTTCGACGCAGCGGATGCCGGGGGCTCGGCGAGCCCGCTCTGCACGATCAGCAGCCGCCCGGTGGTGGCGACGTGGGGCAACGGCACGTGCATCAACCCGCTGCCGGCGATCTCCGCCAGGGGGCCGTTTTCGGTCATCTCGACCACGTTCAACAACGGCATCAACCACAGCGACGCAGCGTGCGTCTCGGCGCTCAAGGGTGCCGGGGCCACGACCGTGCACTCGTACCTGTGGGCGTCTGGCAACTCGGCCTTCTCCGTCGAGGCGACCGTCAATTCCAAGAAGGCCGACATCCTGGCTACCGGTGCCGACGAGTTCATCATGGGCATCGGCTCGGCGAGGGCCGAGGGCTGCGGCGAGGGCGGCAACGGGCCGAAGACCAACGACTACCGGCTCACGGACCTCAAGTTCTGGCAGCACTACCTCGAGGGCTGGCGCATCGGCCTCGGCAACGCCAACCGCGTCATGCTCACCATGGCGGCCTCTGGCGACCTCGGCGAAAACAGCTACATCTCGTCATCCCGGGTGTGCGATCCGCGGGACACGACGAACCATTCGGTCGAGAGCGGCGGCATCACCCGCGGGTTCACGTGCCCCAACGTGCCGGACGACTTCACTGCGGCCATGCCGGCAGCGTTCCAGAAGTCCACGTCCATGCCGCTGTGGAGCCGCGAGGGGTTTTGGCGCGCACAGCAGGTATGGGGCGACTGGCTACGCAGCGGCACCGAGCCTGACGCCGATGCGCCCTTCATCGCCTACGCCTACCGGCAGCACAAGTGGGGTTTGGCGGGGTCGTGGGGCGTCTGCCCCAGCGGCACCTACGTCGTCACGCCGGCCAGCGTCGGCGGCGCGTTCCAGGGCGACCACATCGCGCTCACGAGTTGGTCGGACGTGCCGGTGCGCGTGCAAGTGGAGCTCGCGGGCGCCACGATCTACGACGGCACCCTGCCGGCCAAGCAGATGAAGCTGGCCGGCGACAGCAAGCAGGTGCTGGTGCCGATCGGCGACCGCGTGGGCCGCCCGCTCATAAAGGTGCTGAACGACGCTGGCGACGTCATCGCCAGCAAGCAGGCGGCGCTCAAGATCACCACGACGCCGCGCCACTGGGGCGGCAAGCTTGGCCGCAACCCGGGCCTGCACGCCGGCTATCTCGACTTCTCGGCGGGCGCCGGCTGGTCTGGCATCCGCCTCGGCTCCACCGGCAATGCCCGCAACAACCTCGTGCGCACCGTCGCCGGCAAGGGCATCCTCACCGCCGACCGCGCCGACAACGTCGACATCGCCGGCAACACCATCGTCTCCACGACGGTCGGCGTCTCGGTGGGCGCCGCCGCCGGCAGCGGCCTCGGGCGGTCGATGGCGGTCGCGAACAACATCATCGCCGCGGCATCGACGGGCATTTCAACGAGCGGCGACATCGGCGCCGATACCGTCTACCCGAACAACCTGTTCCACGACGTTGCGACGCCGATGATCGGCAGCGTGGCCGCGGTGGCCGCCGGCACGATCACGGCGGATCCTAAGTTCGTGAGTGCAAGCGACTGGCACTTGCAGTCGTCCTCCCCGGCCCGCGACGCCGGCCTGCCGAGCTTCAACACCGGCGTGGATCGCGACGGGCGGAGCCGCGGCTCCACGCCCGACATCGGAGCATTCGAGTTCTTCGACCCGGCGGCCCGCAGCCCGTGCGCCGCCCCCGACGAGCCGCCGCCAGATCCAGACCCTGAGCCGGATGCTGGCGCGTGCATCCCGCCGCCGACCCTGGTCAGCCCGCAGGTTCACGTCGTCGGCGCTGGCGGCAAGTCCATCACGCTCGGTGAAAACCAAGATGCGATGGTAACTTGCAACGCGGTGGTGAAGACGTCGATCAAGGTGTTCGGCGGCCGCAACGTTCACATCAAGGGGTGCGAAATCGTCCAGGATTGGACGAACACGCCGTCCGGCGAGACCCGCGCGCTCGGCATCATGGGGACGAAGAACACGTACATCGAGGGCCTCCTCATTGATGCCGGAGACCGGTGCGACATCATCACCGTGCAGCCCAACCACAATACGCAGATCCCGTGGATCAACGACTTCATCACTGTGACGGTGGTGAATACCTGGGGTGGCAACAACAATTACAACAAGATCGGGACCTGTCACGGCGACTGCTTCCAGACGCAGGGCCACTTCCAGGAGCGCGACGGCAAGGGCGGCGTAAAGATGAACTTTGACCGCTTCTCTTGCATGATGAAGGGGCAGGGCATCTTCGTCCCAGACCGCTCAAAGAACAGCACAGGCTTTAGCGCCAACATCAAGCGCACGAATATTTACTGGGGCGTGAACGGCGTCCCGCGCTACGACGTTTTTAAGTATCCGTCTGGCAACACCATGATGTATTTCTTCGGGTCTGCTTCGACAGATACGAAGAAATGGCCCGTTACACTCGGCGAGGGTGTCTACATGGACTGGCGCGCTGGTGACAGGAACATCTCGCCCGGAGCTGCGACTGGCACGCAGGCTTTCGTCGATCTGACGGACCCGAACAAGATCAGGTTCACGCCGAACTCGCTGATCGCCGGCGAGATCCTCAAGGGCATCCCGCCTGGCGGAGACTGGGCGCCGAGAAACAAGGTCGGCATGAACTACAACCGCGCCACCTTCTGCACGAACTGAGGGAACATGAGCAAGCAAGTCTTCGAGGGCACGAATTACAAGATCGGCGAGGCCGACGCCGTCACAAAGACCATCACCGTGCACAATACGTGGTCGGACGATTACGAGAACCCCGGCGCGGACGGGTCCGACATGGTCGTTTACTATACCATCGTCCCGACCGGCCCAACCTCAGTTGTGACGATCGAGGCGGCTCGCCCTAGCGAGGACACGTACCATCCGGTCGGCAATACGGCTGGCACCGTGAACGGCACGATGCTGCTGCCGCGCCTCGGCAAGTTCACGCTGGGCGGCGGCTGGCGGGCCAGGATGGGCGTCAAGACCGGCGACCTGGGCGCCGGGGCCACGGTGGTGGTCGCTATGGGCACGAGGGCTTAACTGTGATGCCATTCCTCTCGGGCATGATCTCCGGCGTTAGCGCCGGCCAAGTCACCGAAACCGCCGACAGGCTGTTCATGACGGCGGCGGAGCGGACGACGGTTGGCTCATTCCGCAACGTCATGACGTTTGCTGGCGTTCAGGCCGCCGTAGATGCCGGAACTAACGCCACCGCCGCCATCCAGGCGGCTATCGACGCCTGCGCACCGCTGGGCATCCCTCTGTACTTCCCGGCGGGGACCTATAGGGTCAAGAACCTGCTCCTGCGGGCGAACACAAGCTTATTTGGATCGGGACGCTTAACCATCTTCAAGGCGCTTGACGGTATCGCCAGTTGGGATGCAGTAATTGCCGAGGCCGCCTCTGGCATTCACAATGTCCGTCTGCGTAGTTTCATGGTGGACGGGAATAAGGCTGCGGCCGTGGGCACTACGCAGATGCACGGCATTAAGTTCGATGGCGCGAACGACAATCTCTTGATCGAAGACGTCCACGCAAAAGATTGCTTTTCTGATGGGTTCTGGATCACCTCATCCGGGTCTGGAGCCAATATCCCGACGAATGTGACGCTTCGCCGCTGTAGCGCCCAGGATTGTGGGCGTATGGATTTCGCGCTTATAAACGTAGACGGCGCGACCGTAGATGACTGCTACGGGAATGGCATGTTCGACATCGAGGCTAACTCGAATGCCGAGACGTGCAAGAACATCTGCATCTCGAACCTGCGCTTCAATGCAATCACCATCGGCACCCTTGCCGCGTCTTCGGGCGGAACGAGCGACAGCCCCGTCGTCGGGACGAACCTCCTTGCGGTGGAAAGTATCGCGATATGGGGCGTACGGAAGGGGTCGTTCTCGAACTTAGTCACGCCCGGAGAGGTGACCATCTCCGTCTCTGACAGCGTGGCGCTATCATCTGTCCAGTGCGGAGCACTGAAATCATCCTCGATCACGGACGCCTACTTCTCTGCGAACGTAGTGATCTCCGGTCTCCGTGTGCACGGACACGCGAGCCTCACTTACGGGGTGAGGCTCGACAACGCATACTCGCACCATATAAGCGACGCCATCATCCGTACGGGGGATGTGGCTGATTCGCGCGGCATCGAGATTGATGGCGACGCGCCGTTCGCTGGCGGGCGAAACGTCTTCAAAGACGTGACCGTCGAGAAGTGGACGGGCATCGGCATCTACATCAACGCCGCGACGTCCGAGAACATGGAAACCGTCCTCGAAAACGTGACGGTGCTCGCGGGCGAGCCCGGATCAACGAACGCTTTGCAGCACAGCGTTCTCGGCTCTTACCCCTATGGCACACTCAAGCTGCGCGACTGCGAGTTTAACGGCCCCATCAGCCTCGGTGACCACTACAGGGTTTCGATCCGCGACTGCATGATCATTGGGGACCATAACCTTAACTGCACAAGTAGCCCGGTAATGCGCCTTGTCATTGACGGGTTGAAATTCCGGCGGGCGACAGCAGGAACCCCGGCCCTGACGCTGACAGGGTGCGCCGACGTGCAGGAGCTGGTGCTGAAGGACATCGCTCAGGAGCCAGCCGGTAGCGTCAGCGTCTCACTATCGACGTCAGTTTTTGGTGCGAATGTCAAAGCGTGGATCGACGGACTGGTGGTTGAGAGCACGTCCTGGGCCACCAATTTGCCGGACGCCAACATCCGCGAGGGCTCGATGTACCGCCTGCGCGGCAGCGCGACGAACTGGGGGTACACACACAACGGCACGGCCTGGGTAGCCAAGCCACACTAGCCCTCGCGCCCGCTGAGGGCCAGCCACTGCCTCGCCTGGGCATCTTTTCTCGCGATCATCATCATGGGTCGGACGACTACGCCAACCCAGGCCCTCCGGCAAGGTACAGCCGCCACGGCAACTGGAAGTGCGCTAGGTCCCTGAACCACGGCCAGGACCCGCCCCACTCGATCGGCACGTACGGCCCTGTCGGCGGGTATGCTGCTTCGCTCATGGCATAGGCGATCGCCGTGTAGTGCTCGCTGGCCCACGACAACCCCATCTTGCCGGTGCGCGGATCCGGCACCCACGCGACCAGATCGACGGCGTGGCCGGTGAGGTGCCGGCTGTTCATCGTGCGGCTGGCGCCCCGGGCGTAGAGCTCCCGCTGGCGCTCGATCGTGCGCACGCCCTCGAACACGGCGAAGTCCACGGTGGTGATGGTGATGGCGTGACGGACGACGCGCGCCAGATCCGGGTGCACGCCGACCAGCCGCGCCTCGCTGCGGGCGGAGAGGCGGAAGGTCATGGGGCCTTGGCCTGATCGTTGGCGGCACCGACAGCAGCGGAGATCGCCGTCTCGAGATCGTCGCCGCGCACCACGACGTCCGAGAACTCCGGGTCGTCGAACGTAACGACCCACGGCTCGCCTGGCGCCTTCTCGCAGTTGACGACCACAGGGAGGCCGCGGACCTCCCGCAGGACCCTGTGGGTCACGCTGGCGATGATGGGATCGCCGTAGCCGCCCCCCGCCAACCTGTGTCCTGTCCTTGTCGGCGGCATCCACGTGGTGTCCAACTCGTAGAATGTCTCGGTCGCCGGAGCCGGCGCGTAGCCAAGCCCGCCGATCTCGACCGTGAGGTCGGAGACCTTGGTCCCGGCAGGCGGCACGAAGATGGGGTTGGTCTTGAACGCGACGGCCGGCGGCTCGGCCGATGCGGCCGGCATGCGGCGCACAGCGTCCACCACTGCGCGCCACTCGCGCACCTCCCGTGCCACCGGCAGCCCGGTGTCGGGGTCGTAGACGGTGCCGTCGATGTCGCGCAGGCGCGGCTGTCTCATCGCTCGATCCTATCCGGCGGGTTGATGACGATGGAGAACGGCCCCTCACATGAGTAGGTCGCGCCGCTCTGGCCGACAATGACGAAGCGGCCGTCCGCGAGCACCTCGCGCACCCACCCTTGCCTGACGCCGTCCCTGCCCACAAGCTTGGCGGTGACGAAGTCGCCGACCTCCGGCACGCGCGGCCACTCCTCCGCATCGAACACGTCGTCGACCTCGACGACGGTGGCGGTGAGGCCGTCGACCGTGACGCTCTCGACCACGCGGGGCTCGCTGGATGCCCGCCGGCGGCAGAGGCTGAAGATGCGGGAGAGGATGGTCATTCGCCCTGTCCTCGCAAAGCGCCATGCTTAACCCCGGCCTCGTATGCGCAAGTTACCAGCGACAAGACGAGCGCCGTCTGGGCGTCGGTCAGCCCCATCGCCTGAGCGATTGTTCTGATGCTGGCAAAGTCCAAGTCGAACGCAACGCGCATATCCGAAATGCTCATCATCGTGCTCCAATTTCCAGCGGGTCGCCGGCGGCTTCCATGTAGTCGAGCAGGGTCTTCATGCCCTCCTCGAACTTCAGCTTGCCGGCGGCGTCGATCTTCAGCTTGGCTGCCCGCTTCATCGCTGCCGGGTTGAAGCCCTTCGCCTTGGCCTCGTCGGCTAGGTCCTTCAGGCTCTCGGCCAACTCCTGCTGTTCGCGGAACAGTTGGGCGAACCGGTCGACCATGCGGGGGAGCTCGTCCGCCGGAAGCGGCTTGCCCTCCCACTCCAGCAGCACCCGCCCGTCCTCGTCAGTCAGCGTTGCCATTGCCATCTTTCCGCCTCTCCTCTACCCATCGTTCCACGTCCTCCGGGCGGTAGCGTACCGCCCTGCCAACCTTGATGTATGGCGGCCCGCTGCCAAGGCGGCGCCAGCCGCGCAGGGTCGCCTCTGACACGTCCAGCATCTTTGCCACGTCCGCGGTCCTTAGCACTTCACCTTCCTCCGCCGCGGCTGCTCAAGCGCCAGCGCCGTCTGGCTCAGCACTCCGATGCGCCAGAACAAATGGCCCAGCGCGTCGGCCTGGTTGTGGTCGGCGACGGGGTAGCCCATCATCCCGGCGATCCGCATCATATCGTCCTTGCCGAGGCTGGCCCGGCCCATGGCCTTCTTCGCCAACTCGGGGTCCTGGGCGACGGCCTCGACCTTGACCCGGTCGCACCACGCCAGGACCATGCCCTCGTACTGCACGAGCGGCCTCGCGGTGATCTGGACGCCGTCGCGGATGAACGGCTGCTCGTAGACGTAGAGCTCTGGCAGGAACCGCGAGTGCCACTCGCTCAGCCGCTCGGACAGCCCGTTGAGCCTGGCGCCCTGCTTCGCCGTGGTCTTGGCCAGCCGGACGGAGCCGGAGCGGATGGCCCCGGCGCTGTCCCGCGCCGCCCACCCGGTCGTAGCGCCGAGGTCCAAGGCGAGGATGGGGGTCACAAGCAACATTCCGCGGCGCACCCGCCCGCCAACAGCAGGAAGTAGAGAACGAAGAGTCCGTAGAGCGCCCAGAACAGGACGGCGCCAAGCCCATTCACTGGCGATCCCACTTGGCTAAGCACAGGCCAGATCCGACCCCCTTGCTGCAGCACCTCGGGCACTTGTGCTCCCACTCGCCGTCGTCTCCCATGAAGGCGCGCCATCCGTCCTGCTTCAGGTCGCCCCAGACCTCGTGGAAATCACCGATGTTGCCATCTTCGTCATCGCACGTATCGCAAACGAAGCCGTGATAGTCGCCGTCACGCTCGTGGCTCATGCTTTCCTCTCCAGCTTGCCCACTTGCCGGGCGATGTCCTTCGTGTGCTCGTGCACGATGCCGGCGGTGTTGCCGAGGGCGAGTAGCGCGTTGTGCCCGATCTCGGCGGCCCCGACCGCATTGCGGTGCATTGGCTGACTGTCGCGCCACTTGATGTACCGGCGGAGGTTCTTCACCTGCTCCTCCAGCAGCTCGGCAACCAGCTTGATGTCCTGGATCAGCCGATCCTCGTCGGTCATCCGTACGCCGGGCATTCGACCTCCATCAGCCGCATCAGCAGCGGGTCCTCTCCGTTTGGGCCGCAGGCCAAGGTCGGGCGCCCGGCGATCAGCGCGTCGATCCGCATGGCTGTGTCCGCGTCAGGCGTGCGCCTGCCATCCTCGTACCGCCGCACGGAGTCGGGGGCGATGCCGAGCATGTGGCCAAGCTTCAACTGACTGAGGCCGGCTTCAATGCGCCACTGCTTCAGTTCGTGCGGGCAGAACATCACCCAGCCACCTTCACCGGCCAGCATTTCACGTCGGCCAGGTTCGATGCCGCCATCGCGTCGGCCTCACTGGAGAATGTCAGGGCCTCTGGCGTGGGGGGAGGGCCGTAACCATGCGCAACCGCGATCGCCAGCACCCAGCGCTCTTGGTGCGCCGGGTTCACGGCCGGCGCATCTTTGCCTCCGACGATGCGCCGGACTCTCTCGTTAATGTCCTCCAGCATCAACATGCCGCGCCGGCCAGCCTCGCTGTGCAGTGCGTCCTCGCACTCCTTCGTCACCTACCCCTCCATCCAGTACGACCGCCCGCCGACCTCGGACAGGTCCGGCATGAGCCTCTCGGCGCTCAGCGTCATGCCGACGAGCGCCGGCACCCCGGCCGCGAGCAACCCCGTTACCAGCGCCTGCCGGCCGCCGGCGTCCAGCACGTCAGCGCCGTCGATGACGATCGCCGTGTCTCCGCACTCCCTCGCCAGAGCCACGTGGATCGCCACGTCGCAGCGGAACCGCTCACTCTCGCTGAGCAGCGCGTATGGCCTGCCGTCGCGGCTGACGGACATGTCGGCGGCGATCTGCGGCGGCGGCACGCCCTCCCGGGAGGCCGAGCAGAAGAATACGAGCTCGTCGTTCAGCCGCTTCAGCGCCTTGCCCATGACGGAGGCCCGCACGCCACCTGGCCCCAGTGCCTCGACCACGATGGCGTTCTGCGCGATCTTCCCGGCGATCTCGGCGGCCCGGCGGAACTTCTCGACGGCGGCCACCCGCTCGGAGATGTCTGGCTCCGGCGCCTCCGCGGGCTTTGCCGGCGCGTCGAGCAACGCCTTGTACGCCTTCACGTCCGCCTCGGCCTGCGCCAGCGTGCCGGCGGCCTCGCGCCAGCTTTCCGTGGCCTGCGCCACGGCCTTGTCGAGGGCAGCCAGCATCTTCGTGCGCCTGTCGTGCTCCTCCTTGCTCAGCGCCTGCTCGTACTTCTCGATGGCGTAGAACCCGGCGCCCATGCCGGTCTCGCGCACGACCCGCACGCTCTTGGCGCACCACGGGCACGGCAGCCCACTGTCGCCCTCGTGGGCCGGCGCCTGCGCCCGCTGCGAGAGCGCCTGGTCCATGGCCTTCTTCGCCGTGGCCACGGTGTTCTTGAGGTCGGGGATGTGGCGCTCGGCCACCGCAGCCTTCTTTGCCGCAGCCTCTTTCCTCGCCTCGCGGTCGGCGGCAACGGCCGCAGAGATGGCAGCCCCCTTCGCCTCGTCACGGCGCCGCAGCAGATCCTCCATGGGCACGTCGAGGTCTTCGTCACGCAGCGCCGCCGGGCGCCACGCCTGCGCCTTGGCGCTGCCGTACGCCTCGCCGGTGACCTCGCGCCACTGGCCCTTGTACTCAGCCCCGCGCTTCTGCGCCGCGGCGTGGGATGCGTCCCAGCCGTCCACCTCGATCCGGCGCCACATGGCGTCCAAGCCGACCATTTTGCCGGCGGCGGCAAAATGGTTTGCACTGTCGATGGTGTTCTCCGCCATCTCTGCCTCGGCGAGGCCCTTGGCGAGGTCGTCGCGGTCAGGCTTGGCGCCGATGGCATCCTGCAGGTAGCGCGCGCGCTCCTCCGGCCGCAGGGCCGTGAACCGGGAGAGACCGGCTGAGAACGCCGAGCACCGCAGGTTGTCGCCCACGGTGGACACCGTGGCGCCCGGCCAGGACAGGCAGACAGATCCGCCCGGGTGCTCCAGCGTCACCGCGGCGACGGTGGCGCCGGTGCGCACAAGGAGCCACGCATCCTTCTTCGCGATCTTCTCACCGTCGATCGGCGGGATCGCCTGCAGGGTCAGTGCTGCGCCCGCGGCCAGGCAGACGGAGGATTTGCCGGCGCCGTTGCGCCCGGCCACAAGCGTCAGCGGCCCGAGCTCGATCTCGGCGCGGCGGACGCCACGAAAATCGGCGATGGAGAGGTTCATGCGGAAGTCACCCTGTGGTTCCCGTAGGCGCGGCTGCGCCGGAGCCCGTGGTACTGGTCGCGGCGCAGGGATGCCCACGCGACCGTCAGCACCTTTCCTGACCGGTTCACCACGACCTTCATGGCGTAAGGGCGCCTCGTCCGCAGGACGGTGGCGCCTCCGGTTGCCGGCTCAGATGTCACCGCCCCGTTCTCGATGCTGTCGATGATCGCCTGCGCCGCCTCCGCGTCGTCCTTGACGCGCTGGTCAATACGCTGCCGGAACCGCTCGATCGCGTGCTTGGAGACGACGAGGTTCACTCCACCTCCTCCAGCGTCTCACGATTCAGGAGGGCGGCTCGCCCCTTGCCGAGCAGCCGATAGAGCGCATGGGCAAGCGCAACGGCACCATCCGGGCTGTCGAACCAGAGCACGTCATTCGGGGTGCAGCTCGACGTGTAGTCGAAGCCGGATCCGACAGTGAACAGAAGGAACTGGTCGTCGTCGCTCACCACCGCCCACCCCGTCTCGGGCGCCTCAAGCGCGCGCAGCCGGCGCTCGTGGTCCTCGGAGACGCGCGGCAGCTTGGCGCTCAGGTCTTCGATGTGCTCGGCCAGCGTGGCGATGGCGCCGAGGATGGTGAAGATTGGGTCTGCTAACATCATAGAGACGGGCGGGAAAATGTCGGCAGAATCCCCGGCCGAGTGCCGGTCCCAGCGGTTGTTGGCCGTGTTGCGCACCCAGCACCGCCCGTGGATGTGGACGACTTGGCCAGCCTCTGGCCAGCGCTCCAGCGACAGCATGAACCGGTCGGCGTCGAACTCGGTCATCCCACCTCCTCCAGCGTCTCACGATTCAGGAGGGCGGCTCGCCCCTTGCCGAGCGCGCGCACCAGCACCTCGGCATCGGCCTCTGTATCGAACCAGATGGCGTCGTCTAGGCCGTAGTCATCCGTGAACCCGGCGTCGCGCGTGTACGGGTCGCCGTCCTCGTCCACCACCGCCCAGCCCGTCTTCGGCTTGGGCGGCTCCTGCAGCTTCTTGACAGCGGCGCGCAGCTCCTTGATCTGCCCGTTCATGGCGCTGACGGCTCTGTCGAGGTCGCCCTTGTTGGCCCTGTATCCGCCGGCAGCGTCCCGGATGGCTGCGTCCAACCGCGTGAACCGGTCGGCATTGCCATCGGCCCGGGTCTCCAGATGCCTGACCCTGCTGACAAGCCCCGCGACCTCCTCGTGGAGCCGCTCGAACTCGTCGACTATCGCCCGAAACCCATCGGGCCTTTCCGCAGCTTCCGAAAAGGCTCGTCTATCGAACTTCGTCACCCTATCCTCCTTCCGCATGGCGCCCGCGGCGCCTTTGCCTCTTCCAGCCGCTCGTTCAGGTAGGCGAGAAGGTCGGCCATGACAGCGATCCCCTCGTCCGCCTGGGCCTGCGTCATCTCGCGCTCCTCGACCCACGAGGGGTAGAGGCGCTTGCGCTTCCCGAGTTCGCGCCGCACCGCCGCTGTGAAGCGCAGCAGGCGATGCTCCTCGGACTCGGGTAGGGGCAGGGTCATTTCCCGCCCCATCCGCCGATGGGCTCCTCGGGGGCCGGCTCGGCATCTTCGGCCGGCGTCACGGCGTTCGCCTTCACCGCCCATGCGATGACCTGGCGGCAGTCGCCGCCCTGGCCCATGGATCGCTCCCAGATCTTCCTCAGCGACCTCGACATGCCGTTGAGCACGCCGATGGTGTACTCTGCCAAGTAGAACTCTTCACGGCGGTCATTCAGCAGCGCCTCCAGCCCCTTTGTGGCCGCCGTGGCCGCTTGGTTGAAGATGGCTATCTGCAAGCAGGTCGCATTGATCGCCAAGTCAACAGTCTCCTGCGGCGTAAGCGTCCTGTCGTCTTCGGTCTCGATCGTCATCACCCCTCCTCCGCCGCCTTGCGGCCGGCATCCGTGATCTCCCACCCGCCAGATGCCGTTGGGCGAACAAGCCCGGCGGCCCGCAGGCGCTTGAGGCATCCGGCGGCGCTGCGACCGTCCGGCGCGCCAATTCGTCCCGCGAGCGCACGCGCCGAGGTGTCGGTTACGCCCGCGATGGCAGCGGCCAACACCTTGAGTATGAGGGCATCCTGCGCGTCCGTCAGCATCACCCCCTCACCTCCACGTCGTCGTAGTCGTGGTAGGCGCCGGTGATGGCGTCAGTGAGCAGGCCGAAGATGCCGAGCGTGAGGAGCGGGATGTTGCCGAGCGTCCACGCGTTGAAGCCGCTCCCGGCCCTGGCTCGGCTGTCCCCGCACGTCACCAGCAGATCGCTGGCCGCGCGCTTGACGACGATGGTCTCAGGCGTCGTCACCCGGCCAACGACATCGCCGGCCTGATACACCACGCAGTCCTTGCCAGACGGGTCGCTGTCGATCTCGACCTGATCTGTGGTGCCGCTGACGATGCTGGCGCAGCCGGAGAGGGCGAGCGCCGTGACCGCGGCCAGCGCCGCGGCGCGGATGGTTGTCATTCACCCTTCCTCACTGAACAGCGCCTTCTTCGCCGCCGGCGCGGCGACCACCTGCGCAGGCTGCGCGCGCACCTCTGGTGCCGGCACTGCCGGCTGCGCCTCGATCTGCTTCACCTCGCCTGTTTCGGGGTCGTGCTCGATCTCGGCCGCGGCCAGCCCCGTCTCGATGTCTGCGTCGATGAACGCGGTGTAGTCGACCCGGCCCGTCTCGCTCATCTCGTCGAGGCGGGCGGCATTCGCGAACTCGAGGGACAGCGGCAGCCACTTGGCCAGCCGACGAACCATCGTCTTCGCGGCCATCTCGTGCTCGTGCTTGACCCACGGGCTGTCGTTGTCCTTCTTGTACTTCGCCGCGGCGGCTGCCGCTGACTTGTAGCCCTCCGAGTTGTCCCGGATCTCCAAGACGCGCGCGTAGGGCAGAACCTCGAACGCCTCGCCGTCCTTCAGCTTGGCGAACGCGTAAGCCTCGATCGGCTTGCCGCGCGTGCCGCGGGGACGGTGCATGAGATGCTGGCCGCTGCCGTAGGCAAAATCGAAGTCGTCGCCCTCGTAGACGACATCGGCGTGGATGTTGACGAGCGTGCCGGACCGGCGTGCCAAGTCGATGTAGCCGCGGTAGCCGATGATCAGGTTGACGCTCGGCTTCTTCTGCCACGTGCCGTCCGGCAGCTTGGCGCTGACGTTGAACGGGATCAGGTAGGCGTGGCCCAATGGCGTGTTCGGCTCCAGACCAAGCGACGCGCACGCCTGCATGGCGCCGAGCAGCGTGGCGAAGTCGCAGTCCGCCAGCTTGGGCGTCTTGTGGATGCAGTGCGTCATCACCCGCAGCATCCGCTCCGGGTTGAGGTGGCGCGGGACGACCTGGGAGAAGCGCCGCACCATGTCCGGCGCCATGAGGCGCTCCTGAATTGTGAGGCTGGTTCCGCCGGCCCGCGGGGCCGCAAGCTGTGTCGCCAAAAGTCATCCTCCGTTCGGGTCATGTGCACGCAACGCCCGCATACCTAGACAACGCTGGGGCGCCCGTCAAGACTAAAAATTGGCGGCGTAATGGCCCGCTTGGGTTGCCCTTCATGGACTTGTAAAGGGTTGCGTGGCATTCTCACGGTGACCGATGGAGGACCGCATATGAAAAAGACGCTTGCCGCGGCGGTCGCCGCCGCACTCGTCTCGCCTACCGCCCACGCCGCCCCATGGACCCAGGACCTCGAGTCGCCACCGCCCATGCGGCCCGGGGCGCTTGTCGTCGACAACGTCTGCCCAGAGGATCCGCGCTGGCCCACTGCCGAGCAGGCGGCAGGCCGCGACGTGAAGGTAACGCTGCCCCGCGACCGGACGTGCCAGCCGCCCAAGGTCCCCGGCGGGCAGATCATCAGCATGCTCGGCGGAACGCCCGAGAACCCTGCAAAAAACGCCCATGTCGTCGGGGGCGAGATCGTCAACGTCCACCCGCAGGGGCCGCTGACGGGCGTTCGTGGCCAGGCGCTGCTGCGCCTTCACAACATCAGCGGCACGGCCTTAGTCGAGGGCGTGAAGTTCGACGCCCGCGCCACGTGCCAGGACATCATCAACTCGTTGGCCATGCGGCCGGGCGCGCGGGTCGTTCTCCAGAACATCTACGCCGAGGGGGCCGGAACTTGCGGAGCCGGCGGCACGCACGGCGACGTGTTCCACGCGCAGGGCAGCGGGGCACAGCACGAGCTCGTCGTGCAGAACATGACAGCCCGGGTGCTGGGCCAGGGCATCTTCGTGCCGCCGAGGCCGCCGGGAAATCCAGCCGGGCACGGCGTCCACACGCTGACGCTCGACCACGTTCATCTGATCGCGGACGATCCGAAGCGGCAGCCGTCGAAGAAGCACGGCATCGGCTGGGCGCTGTTTTGGAATGAGGGGCTGGCTGGCAGCAAGCCGGCAAAGGCCACCTTCCGCGAAGTCTATCTTGACGGGCATTTTCCCTACGCCTCGCGCCCCGCCGCCAGCGGGTTTCACAACGACTGCGCGATCTTGCCGGCGGGTTCCGCTGATGGGACGTGGTGCAAAGGCAAGCCCCGCGAAGGCTCGCCGGTGCGGCCCGAGATGGTCGGGCGCAACTACAACCGCACTGCGTTCACTGGGGTTGCCAACATGCCCCCAGACCTTCCTAAACCGCCACCACCGCCCCCGCCGCCAAGCGGCGAGCGCATCAATATCCAGGGCAGCGGCCTGCTGATCAACGCTGGGGGCGCTGGCGATCAGTGGGCCATCGGCGGCAGGACGGTTGACCGCGGCCCCATTGAGATCGCCGGGGCGCCTGGTCGCGAGGCCCTCTACCGCACCGAAAGGTGGGGGATGGGCGGCTACAGTTTGCCGCTGACGCCCGGCACCTACGACGTGCACCTACACTTCGCTGAGACGTGGTTCACGACGGCTGGGCGCCGGCCTATGGACATCACGGTCGGCGAGGTCAAGTTGCCGACCTTCGACGTGTTTGAAACGGCGGGCGCTGATCGCGCAGCTGTCGTCAAGGACGTGCTCGGCGTCAAGGTCGGCGCGCAGGGCCTGCCGATCACCTGGGCCAACCCAGCAACATCGATGATCAACGCCATCGAGGTGACGCTGCCGGGCGCGCTGGTGGATGGCGACACCCCGCCGCCACCGCCTCCCCCGACTCCCCCGCCGCCAGTGACCAGCCGTGACTGCGATGCGGCGGCAGCGCCGGCCCACGCCAAGGCCGCGGGCCTGACGAGGCTGGCGTTCTGCGAAGATTTCTCGGACCCGAAGCGCATCAGCCTGACGACAGAGCTTAAGCCCGGGCAGACGTTCGCCCAGGTCGGCGCGGGCAACCCCAAGTTCGGCGGCGCGCGGGTCATGCCGGAGTCGGCGTTTCGGTTCGCCCCGGGCGTCATGTCGGTGGAGCCGACGCACAACAACTATCAGGCGAATTTCATCAGCGCCACGCCGGATGGCACGGGCTTCCTGATGCGTGGCGATCGGTGGGCAACGGAGATCCGCTGGAAGCACGCCGATTGCCGGAAGACCAGTGGCTTCCCGGCGTTCTGGAGCATGGACAGCCGCCACTGGTTCACGCCGACCGCGGGGCGCGTGTTCCTCGAGCCCGACTTCTACGAGAACATCGGCGGCGACTTCATCGGAGCCATCCACCATTGGAAGGCGAGCGACAAGGAGTTCCACGGCATTGAGATGACCCGCAAGCCGATGGCGAGCCCGGAGCAGTTCTTCGTCGCCGGCTCCATGTCGCTGCCGGGCCGGTACTCGTGGTGGCTGAACGGCTCCAAAATGGGCGAGGTCGCGCCGAAGTGGCTTGACCTGATGGCCGACTTCAGGGGGCCGGTGATGTTCGGCAGCGGCCCTGGCTGCGGATACACCGTGGACTATGTGCGCGTCTGGACGGCGCCGTAGAAAGTTCTGGACATGACCCGCGTGGGGGCCTATTAAGGCGGCATCCCGCGCGGGGCGCTTACCCGGCGCCTCTTGCGACCCTCCCTATCTTCCTAGGCTGCTGCACTTCCCCCCGGATGCAGCGGCCCTTCTTTTTTCCAGCGCCTCGCAGGCGAGTTCGACCATAGGCTCGACCGCCGGCCCGCGCTCGACCATCTGCACCCACCGCTCCGTGCGCCCAAACTCAGCGCCGAACGCCTTCTGCGTCATGCCGAGCCGTTCACGCAGCGCCTTGAACTCGGCGGGGGTCATCGGAGCTCGCTCTTGTCGTCGTCGCCCAGCGACGCGCAGGCATAACCGATGGACGCCAGCACTACTCCGATGATGGCGGCGAGGGCCACCCATCCCCGCCACGACTCCCATTCAAACATGCTCCTGACAAGGTTGTACGCGACGCCCGCCAGGACGGCGGTGACCAGCATCATGCCGACAACGCCACAGATCTCGCCGAACGCTTTCATCGCACCTCCCCCTCAGCAGCCGGTCGATTGGCCACCTCCCGCCATCGCATCGAGACGATGAATAAAACCGATAGGTTCCGTCTTCTGGTGGTGCGGCGAGCCACGAGTTTGCTTCGACCAAGCTGACAGGGCGCAATCCCACAGATCGTCTCGCCGGTGGCCCTGATTACCGTGCACAGGTAGACACCCGCAGGTGGGGCGATCATTGCTTTCCTCATCTTTCTCGTCTCTCCCAAGGTTGATGAATGGCGGGCGCTCGTCCGGGGCGCTCGCAACCCCACGCCCGCCGTTCCTTCGGCCCGTTACATGGCGTCCTCCCTTTTCCTTGTGGTTTGCCGCCCATCTCCGCCCGACGCGGTGGGGCCGGCTATTCCTCCTCGGCCTCCTCCTCTGGCCGCAGATCAGGTCGATGGCCATCGCCGCGGCATCCTCCTCATCGCCGTCGCTGACGGCCACGGCTTGGGCGAAGCTCATCCCGCCAATGGTCGCCTCGACGACGACGACCCTGGAATCACGGGGCTGCCCCGGAAGTGGCTCCCCCTCCCTAGCCACCACCCGGATCGGCTGCCAGCCGGTCCAGGCAGCCGGCGCGATTGTCTTGCTCATCGTGCGTCCCTCTCATTTTCTTCTCCCGCTCCCGTGGGCGCCTAGAACAGCCCCTCTTCGCTCTTGTCCTCGATGACCGCCATGGCGCCGACGATGCCGGCGATGGCGGCCTCCTCCGTCCTGAACTCCATCCCGACCCAGTGGTCTTTGAACGCCGGGGTCGGGTACACCCTGACCTTGTAGAGCGGCCCCTTGCGGACGATCTCCGCAACCGTGTCTCCCGCCTTGTTGACGTGAGCTTTCTCGGCGGTCCCCTGCCACGTAAAGGCGCTGATCTCCAGGCCGCCGTTTCCGATGTCGAGCATCTTGGGTTTTTCCTTTCTCCACTGTTCGTTGTGATGGGCGAAAATATTGCGCATTGCGGCGCGCCCGTCAACAGGGAAATGCGAAAATCCTTCGGGATGCCGTCCCGACTTTGGTGGCGTCGGACAGCGTCGGGCAGTTGGGGGTGGAGCTAAGCCCCTTGGAAAGGTGGTGGGCGCACAAGGACTCGAACCTTGGACCCGCTGATTTAAGAGTCAGCGGCAGCAGCGAGGAATATCAACGACGTGTCCGACACGGCCTATCGGACACGGCCACGAGCCCGGCGGTTTCGGCGGCTGCCGCGCAAACGGGTCATGCCGGAGCGTCGGACAGAAGCGCCTCCGCTCAGAACTCATGATCCATCTGGTTGACATCAAACACGAACACGCCCGCCTCGACCCAAGCCCCCGTAGGGTAGTGTCTCAGTTTGAAATCCCCTGGCCGCGGCCCCACGCCCCGGGCACGGCGTGACGTTAGTATCATCTAGTTATGGCGGGCCGCCCGTAGATGCCCTAAGAGAGAACGCAGGCAAGCGAGGAATCCGATGAACGAATTTCTGGTCACATTAACGGCTCGTCACCGCGAAGACGGTTCCGTGTTCATAACGTGCAATGAGGTCCCGTTCGTCAACGTCGTCGGCCCGTCCGAGGCAAAAGCCACGGAGATGGCTCTCAGGATCTTGAAAGAGACGCTTGAAGCTAACCATAGCTGCTCAGTCGTGGACATGAGGCCGGTTGGCGATGCGTCTGATCTGGTCCATGGGTGCCGGCAAAGCCGGGCTATGCCGGGTCACGTCATCGCGCAGATTGCGCCCGTAGCGGCTTAAACGCCCCTTCAATGTTAGTAGACGCCAAGGCTGCTTGGGCGGAGTTGCGCGCTCACGGACGAAGTGCGAGACGATCAGCTTCGTGTCGGCGTCGATGCCTGTCCACGTCCACGTATCGCCGGCACCATCGGGCGCGGCCTTAGCGGTGCCAACCGTGCGCTGCTTGGCATAGGTGAAGCTCCAGATCTCATCGACCTGCACCCGCCGCGCCTTTACGCCCCTAACCTTGTCGTCGTGGAATCCGGCGCAGAACTTCCCGGCGTCAACCAACAGCTTCGCAACGGTGTTGATGCTGGTGTCCGTCAGCCGGGAGACGGCCCGCATGGACGAGCCTTCGCACAGGAGGCTGAGGATCTGGACGCGCTTTGCGGCAGGAAGCTTGTTCATACCCATGATGGTATGAACTTCTGTGCTTGGCGTCAAGCAGGAAGCTCAGTGCGCACAATGCGAAGGCGCGGCATTTTCGGTTCCGGGTCAAGGATCTCTGAACCGTACATTACGCCAACCTCAGGCGGGAGGAGGCAAAGTAGTTCCCCAAGGTCAGCAGAAGAATACCCAAGCTTGCGCCGATGAAATTCCACCATCTGGCGAAGCAGCCTCGGGGCTTCTTTTTGTGGTTCGTTCGGCTCACGCTTGCGGTAACCGAGCTTGCTCATCTCTATCCAGAACATCTTGCTTTGGTACGGGGTGATAAGGCGCAAGCGCTCCGCGCGACATGCAATGGCCTGCATTGATACCTTCCAATATCCCTTCATGTTCGCGACATGACGGAGGTCGAACCGCCTCAGATGCAGTTTCATTTCCTCATGAGGAAGGAGAAATGCGCCAGCAAACTGATCTGCCTCGTCCTCCATATCGCAATCATCTTTGAAAGTAGTTGTGTGAAGGACCATATGCCCAAGCTCGTGCGCGAGCGTGTAACGTACGCGGTCTGCCGGAGCATTAACATTGATGAAGAAGAGGACGGGCATACCATCAATCCGCTGGCTTACAGCATCAATGAGGCCTGTTTCGGCGAAGTCGCAAGGCACAACGATGCCTCCGTTCTCTTCAATCAGATCCACCATGCTGGCTATTGGGCCTCGCGGCAGCATCCACGCCTCCCGTACAGCGCGGGCTATGTCCTCGATCTCCAGTGGACGCCTGGCTGTTCCCCTAAACTCATCCCTGTCTACTTCTGGAATATAATTGTTTGGCTTGAGATCGAATGACTGCGCTAGTTTCTTGATGTGAATCCTACGGATGTTCATTTCGGCAATGACACGCCCGAGAGCCTTTGCCGACATCTTCTTCCGCCTGCGGTAATGGAACGGAGGAAACCCATAAGGTTGTTCCGGCTGGTAGAAGAAGGCTGGCGGGTATCCGAGGCCGCGGCCAAGTACAGCACAGAATTCGTCTGGCGGCACGTTCACGCCGTTCTCATACTTCGATAGGGTCCCCTGGCCTACCCGGATCCTCGTGGCAAGTTCCGACTGGGTGAGCCCGCGCGCTTCGCGCGCTAACGTCAGCATATGGTGGTTAAACCGCTGCATGCTGCTCGCGCTTTAGCGGCGGTTCCCGAGTTACATCGACCCACCGCTGGTTATCCTCAGCGCGGTCTGCGACTGGAACTATCGCCACGCACCAGTCGATGGCCTGCCCCAGAGGCCGGGAAACCTGGGTGCGTCTGAACTCAGTGTTCGTCGGGTCCAGCCAATACCCTACAGACCTCAACCCACCAAGCGGGCGGTGGTCAACAAGCGCGATCCCGTTCGTGGCCGGAGAACCTCCGATCTGCCTCAGCCGCAATATGCGCATAGATGCAAGCAGCAGACGCCAAGCAGGAAATCGACTTCCTGCATGATTTCTTCCATTGACCGATTGACCATCCTTCAGGGCCTCCAGGCGCAGCTATCTATCTGATGATGCTACACCCCCGGGCGGAAGGGAATCAAGAAAAATATTCCTGGATTTATTTCTGCCGGGCGGCCCATCGCATCTTTGCCCCCTTCCTGGCGATCTCCGCCCGCTGCTCCGGCGTCAGCTTCTCCGCACGCGCCGCGCCGCCCTTCCGCCCCATGGCCTGGGCGGCCTTGTCCTTCCCGTCGTCCTCCAGTGGCGCTTCCTCAATCTCGCCCGTGGCGATGCGCATGACGTGCACGGCGTTGCTGGTAACGTCGGCTGGTCGCTTCTCGCCCTTTGGTCCGCGTGGCATGGTGTCTCTCCGGCTGGTGCTTACCGATAAGCATATAGCCGGTGGGGAAAGCCCGCGAGAGCCGCGTGGGGGCTACCGGATTTCAAACTGAGACACTACCAGAGCGTCGGACAGCTTGACACCGCGGGCACAGCGGGCTATGGGAGGTGACCCGAATGGAGGACGCGATGAGCGGGCTGGTTTGGCGGCGCGCAGCGGACGAACTGCCGGAAGAGGGAATTTTCGTGCTCGGGCGGTACGAGGGCGACAACTGGTTTTGCCCCAGCGACCAAGAGGGGTTGCGTCTACGGATGCTCTTCGGCCTACGGGCTGTGCGAGTGAACGACTGACACACATGGAGGACGTGATGAGCGCGCCGGCAGAAGTCTTCCCGCCCGGCGGGTACATCCGGGAGGAGCTTGAGGCCAGGGGCTGGACGCCAACGGATCTCGCGTGGGTCATGGGCGTGCACGCCAGCGTCCTCAGCGCATTGCTGTCGGGGCGCCGCGGCATCAGTGCTGAGATGTCGAAGAAGCTCGGCGATGCTTTCGACGTGTCGCCGGAGTTGTTCGCGAACCTCCAGGCGGCAGCGGACGGGGCGGCGGAGTGGAACGAGAAGAGCGGCGACCCCGATGTTTTGGCAGAGCGCCTCTGCCGGTTCTTTGGCGCGAAGGACTGAAACGGAGGATGTGATGACGGAAGAGGCGAAGTTGCTGATTGAGGCCCTGCGCAACGGCCCAGTGGGCGCGGCGGAGCGCGCCGTGGCGACGAACGAGGCGCTGGTGGCGTGGATCGAGAGCGTCGAGGAGCGGCTCGGCGAGCTGAAGGGACTGGACGGCTCGGCGATGGGCTTGCAGCACTAGCGCCGGCAAGCCCCCCCGTAGGCCAATGGCAAGGTCACCTGCTTTGTGTTCAGGAGGTGCGGGTTCGATTCCTGCCGGGGGCACCAAATTGGGAGTGCAGCTCAGTGGTAGAGCGGCGGTCTCCAAAACCGCTGACGTCGGTTCGATTCCGGCCACTCTCGCCACAGGGGAGGGGGCAATGCGGCTCATCGAGCTACCCGACCGTCGCCGAGTATCTGGCGGGTCTTGCGAGCGAGGATATGACGCCCGCCCCCGCATGTGCGATGTAGGGGTGTTTGGAAGACGGACGCTCTCTCTCCGGCCCCCGGCGGAAGTTGTACGCCGCCAGGGGCGCCCCCGGCGGCGGCCGAACGCTCTAGTCCTGCTAGGGCCGCTCATGTAGGCCCCGCCGGGGGTCACCTCCTCCCCGGCCCTTCACCACCTTCGCCTCCGCCTCCAAGCCTCAGCCTTGAACGCGCCGATCACGTCCCGCTGATGCCCGCGCCCTCCGTTTGGGGGTCAGCCGAACAGCGAGCCTTGCGACTCGACCGATCGCAGGTTGTTCGCAGCCTGCTCGAAATACTCCTTTTTGAGCTCGACCCCGACGAACCGGCGCCCGTTCTTCAGGGCCATGTAGCCCTCGCTGCCGATGCCGGCGAACGGCGATAGCACCACGTCGCCGGGGTTGCTGTAGAGCACGAGCAGCCGGTGGATTAGGTCAAGCTGGAGCGGGCAGATGTGCTTCTCGTCGTCGGCAGCGCGGGCGTGGCGGAAGCTGTTGAGAACGTTGGTCTGGTCTATATCCATCCACACCGGGCTCGCCCACTGCTGCCACTGCTCGACGGGGAACTCCTCGGCGGTGTGAGCGACCCGCTCCACGTTATCGCCCGGCACCCGGAACAGCAGGACGTAGTCCGGCATCCCGGGTCGCGAGTGCGTGCTGTCCTTCTTCAACTGCTTGTGCAGGAGCCCAAGCGACTTGGTCCGCTGCATCTCGACGACCGGGTCCTTCCAGACGGTGACTCGCCCGGCGAACCAGAACCCCATCTCCATGTGGGCGCGCGTCAGATCGTCCGAGAACGGGCGCACGCCGATAAATCCATCCCGCCATTTGCGCGTCGGTAGATCCGAGCAATGCACCGCCACGATCCGCCCCGGCTTGACGACCCGGAGAAGCTCCTGCGCGCAGTAGCGGTAGTGCTCGAAGAACTCGCCGTCGCAGGACGAGTTGCCCATGTCGGCGATGCTGTCCGAGTAGACGAACAGGTCTCCGAACGGCGGCGAGAACACGGAAAGGTCGCAGCACGCATTCGGCAACTGGCGCAGCACGTCGACGCAGTCCCCGTTGTAGATGGCGAAATCGTCCCCGTGGTAATCGCCTAAGCACTTAACCATGACGGCATCCCTCCCTTGTGAGTTGGCTTGTATGCGGCGAGCCGGCGCGCGTCAGTCTCGATCGCGGCCCGCATGTGCTTCGACATTGACGCGAGCATCTCCTGATGCTGCGCCGCTTTGCGGTCAAGAGCCTGCCCGATTTGGTCCTCTGCCCCATCCGTGACCAGGTGGACCTCGACCGGCCGCTTCTGCCCAAATCGCCAGCATCGGCGAACAGCCTGGAAGTAAGCCTCGTAGCTGAACGTGCGGCCGACGAAGGCCATGCGGGCGCAGTGCTGGAAGTTCATGCCGAAACCAGCGATCTTTGGCTTGGTGATGAGCACCCGCTGCTCGCCAGCAGCAAAGTCGACGATCCTCCGCTCCTTCAGCTCGGCCGGGTGCGAACCCCGGACGTCCACTGCGCCTGGGATCGACGCGACAAGCGCCGAGCTCTCCGCGTCGGTGTCGCACCAGACCAGCCATGGTTCGCCGTTGGCGGAATTGACGACCCCGGCGGCGGCATCAACCCGCGCGGCCATCGTCTGCCGCTTCACCTCGAAGATACCCGTGGCGCTGACGGACGTGGCAAACAGGTCGCCCATGCTCTTGACGACCGTCGCCAGCCGGTGCCGCACGACGTTGAGCGGGGGCAAGTCGAACGCCGATCCATCGAACCCGAGATCCTCCGGCGACTGAGCCATGCGCGCCCACGACGCCACCCACTGCCAGAACGAATCCGTCGCGTGCCCCTTCAGCCTCCACGACTGCGACGCCGTGGATGTGTCGTTGATGAACCACCGGGACAGCATCTCGTTCGGCGACATAATGCCCAGGAACGCAGCGTGGTTCGCGAGCTCCATGTGGTCGTTCGGCGCTGGCGTCGCCGTGGCGCACAGCCGGAATGGCGTGGCGGCGAACGCATCGATCAGCGCCCGCGCGGTCTTGCCGACCATGGCCTTGAGGATGCTGCTCTCGTCGAGGCTGACGGCGCCGAACGCGCCGGGGTCGAGATGGTCGATCCGGTCGTAGTTACAGACGTTGATGCCAGGGCCGACTTCCCCCTGCTCGCGCACCACACGGCAGTCGTAGCCGCGCGCCTTGCCCTCCCGGTCGATCTGCCACGCTACGGCGAGCGGCGCGAGGATGAGCGCCGGCGCCCCAACGTTGGCGGCGGCATGCTTCATGGTCTCAAGCTGGCAGAAAGTCTTCCCGAGCCCGGTCCCGAGGAATAGGGCCGACCGCCCCTTCCTCAGCGCGAACTCGACGCAATGGCGCTGGAAGTCGAACAGCCCCGGGTGCAGATCCGGGATGCGGTCAAGCCCCGCATCCGGCGCCCGGATCACCTTCCTCGCCAGAAACTCCTCGTATGCAGTCCCCATGTCCCTCTTCTTCCCATCCCATCGCCTTGCAGTAAGCCTTATGCCCGGCGATCGCAACGTCCGGGTCGTGGCCGTTGACGAGCGCCAGCGCCTCCATCAGCGACCTCCACACGTCAATCTCAGACCAGTTCACCGCCGCCTCCCCATCCCTGCGGCCACGGCCCTGCCGCGCTCGGCGAGGACGGCCGGGGTGATGGGCGGCTGGTTGGTGTGCTCGCCGTTGAGCCACGCCTCGACGGCCGCACGCGACCACCGGCGGCCACCCGTCGCCGGCAGGGGCGGCGGGAACCCAGATCGGAAGAGCACACGTCTGAAATCCAGTCACTGACCAATCTCGTATGC
>ERZ761609.435-NODE-435-length-49169-cov-16.012807_pt1 | contig 49169 bp, 59 predicted proteins | sample MGYA00511163_ERZ761609 | MGnify/ENA primary metagenome ERZ761609 (study PRJEB28899, sample SAMN02445070) | bioreactor sludge metagenome | biome: EBPR sludge | place: Australia: Brisbane, Thorneside Wastewater Treatment Plant | collected 2011-12-16 ... | reverse complement strand
ACCGACCGGGATGGGGTGCGTGGATCTGTATCCCACGCCCCCTCCCTTTAGGGAGGGGCAATATATTCCACACTTCGATAGTGCCTGTAATCCGCATAAAATATGGGCTTCAGAGAAGTTTACAAAGTTTTTAGAGAAGTTTTTATTTGTACACTTCTTCCCACCTTAACCCCTTCAAAAATAACAAAAGTGCCGTTTAAAAAGTTTTTAGTGTTTAAAAGTTTACAGCTCACACACATCCCCACCATCGGCACATACCCACACATCCGGATCTTCTACTGGTAGCAACGCGCCTGTCTGTTTGTCTTTGAAATGCGTAGGCTTGACCGGAATAAACTCTTCGGACAGCTCGCCAGTCTCCTCGTCAACGGTTTCCGTTATCGGCCCCAGACGCATGTCCGGCACACATAAATACCCCCGGTCGGAGCCCTGCGTGCTTTGCTGCGTGACGGGATGCGGCGCGTTAAAAAACTTGATGTCGCCCTTGGTGGCCAGAACATTGACGCGGTTATAAATGCTGGAATAACTGCCCAGTCCACTCTTGCCCTCAAAATTGCGGGCAAACTGGCGGGTGGTAAACAAGAAACCTTTTTCGGCCTGGTCGTATAGTATCTGCAAAATAGCGTCCTTACGCCGCCTGCGCTCGTTCTCCAGCTTACGGCTGTAATCCTGCCGCACGAGGGTGATACTGCTCGGATCAACCTCAACCCACTGCCCTTTTTCCTTGGCGACATGCATGTTCACAATGCCAGGGCCATTGCGCAGCTCAAAATGCAGGGAACGGACATCCTCCGCCTCGTCAGGCCGGAAGATCAGCATACCGCTGGTGTAATAACTGCGCAGCGAACTGGCACCGCTCAAAGCCTGAAACGGGTCATCCTTGAACATGGCCTTGCTGATTTTCTTGGTGTGGTGGACGAGGATAATGCCAGCGCGCGGATTGATCATATCGCGCAGCATTTCCACGCGTTGCTGCAGGAAAAACAGCATGGCGTTGTTATCATTCTCGCCGAGATTGCCAAAGTCCGGCCCGCCGTCGAATACATTGCGGATCGGATCGATGACGATAATATCCGGCGGCGCATCTGAGAATTTCTCATGGATCAGGTCTTTGAGGATGTCCAACCCGTCATCATTCAGCAGCATCTTTAATTGCGGCGTAATGTGGATGTTCTGCCCGGCTTTTAGGATTGCCTCCTCAGACAATCCCATTTTCTGTAGACGCTCGCGCAGATAATCATATTGGATTTCTGCCTGCAGCACGAACACGCGCAGCGGCCTGGGCGGTGTGAATTTCAGAAACGACTGCCCGGCGGCCATGTGTGTGAGCAGCGAGAGCGTAAAATCACTTTTGCCGGATTTGGGCGCACCGCCAATGACCAGCATACCCGACGGCGTGAGCAGACGCGGGGCAATCAGATCATCCGGCATCGGGCTTTTATCAGCGATCAGCTCCGCCAGAGAGAAGGCTTCGTATCGCTGCAGCTGGATTTTTGATTGTGGTACGGAATTCAAAAAGGCATGAATGTTAAGGCCGTCCTGCACAGCATTGGCGGCATCCCATTTCTCCGGCTTGTCGGCAGGCGGGATAATGACCCGCAGGCTTCTGGGCTTGATGGATTGCACGCCGGTTTTCAGGCGCTCGACATACTCTTGCCCGACCTTATCATTGTCCGGCCAGATGATGATGTCCTTGCCAGCCAGTGGACTAAAATCTGTTTTTGCCGGATCAAAATTTGCACCACCCATGACGGTCGTGGTCGGGATACCAAGATCGATCAGAACCTGGGCGCATTTCTCGCCCTCGGTGATGATTATACGCTCGCTGGCGGCAATGCCGGGCAGATTATAGAGCGACCTGATCTCCGGCATGGAATTCTTCCCGGCAATATGATCATAAGGCAGAAAAGTCTTTTTGCCGTCTGCGCCGTCTGTGCGTTTGACAGTGACCAGCGGTTTTCTGGACACATCCGTATATATCCATTCCCTGCGCTCCAGTGATACTGGCGGCACAACCGGCGACATTCCCAGCCAGTCCGTGCAGGAGCGCAACACAGCCGGAAAGTCACTCTGTGTATCCAACCCATGCGCCACCGCCCACAGATCAAAAATATCGCCGCTGTGACCGCTCTCAAAATCCTGCCACAGCCCGGCTTTGTCGCCAGACATGCTGACTTTCAGGCTCTGGCCTTTTTCACCCTGCAGACTGCCGATCTGGAATTCCCGTTTCAGCTGTCTGCCGTTCGGGAACAGGTGCCGCAACACTTCCGGCAATCGCGCCAACATCGCAGCCTTGATCTCATCCCGGGTCGGCAAGCCGGGATCGTTGTAATTCAGCGTGCGAATGCTCATAATAATTCACATTCCAAACGTTGCCATTCATAGGGGAAAAAGGTGCGCAGATGATCTCTGGGACTACCACCTAAAACAGATAAATAGCGACCTCTCAGAGAGAAATTATCGACATAGACGGCTGCTTCGAAGGTTTCATTATAATCGGTAAGCATGTAAGCCCACTGCATCCCGGCATTCAGAGGTATACAGATGTGCATCAGATCCTCAACATGCTCGCAAAGCCAGACAGGCTTTTGCTTTTTGCGGTGGAATATAACGCCAAGTTCCCACTGGGTGGTCATCAGAAAGAATTCCGGATCAGTCGGAGCCAGATACGTTTCTTTCAGCGGAACGGGCTTTATGACACCTTTATCCAAAACAGCAATATAATTATGCTCCCTTGTCATCGGCGGTATTTCTGCAGAGATTTTACAATCCTGTGCAAAGTCACGGAGATAGTCTTCTGTAATCATTGTGCACCCCCATGCTGCTCATCCATGGTGGAGGTAAAGCTGCGGCCATTCTCGAACTCTTCAATGTCCGAGAGCCTGTAAACAACGCGCCCGCCGATTTTGTGATAGCGCGGCCCGTTGCCCAGCCAGCGCCAGCGCTCCAGCGTGCGCGGTGAAATCTTCCACCGCTTGGACAGCTCGTATTGATTGAGAAATTCTTCCGCCTTTCGGGGTGTCTGTACGACAGGCGGTTTTACCATCCCGGGTTTTATAAATTGTTCGCTCATCTGTTTCTCCTTTCGCATGTGTTAGAACCGATGATGGGTTCAGTGTGCGAAAATGAGAAAATGCGCGCTACGTTGTCACGGCGGGAACCGTATGGGTGTCAGGGTATCGCCCTAATATTTGCGCCCGCCGCCTTTGCGTGATTTGGGGGAACGAACGAAGGAGGCCATATAAGAGGCGTCATTGGCGCTGATGGCCTCGCCATTGATGGTCTGCTCAATAAACCAGGCTTCCAGTTCTTTTTTCAAAGGCTGGTTCTGATCAGTAATGCGGTGAACGTCAATCGCCTTTTGCATCATCTGAATATACGGCGTTGAATAGCCGGGTTGGCTTAAAGCGTTATCATTTACTGAGCGTGGCTCCAGCCCCAGCTCTTCCAGCAATTGTGACGGCGGCGCATAGCCCTTATCTTGCGCCCAGAGCAGGAACGGCTTAGGAAAAACTTCCGCCTGTGACTCGCATGAATCGCGCAGGACGAACAAGGACAGATCCTCTCGTACTTCATCATCATTCGCAATCTCGAGTTTACCAGCGCGCCAGCTACCACGCGCGGTATCAGCCAGATAACTCGCGCGAGCCAGAGCGTCCCGTTCGAAATGATCGCGGCCCGGCTGTAGGTTCGTGCGCCGGATCAGTGCGGTCATGCTTATTTCTGGATTGAAGCCCAGCGTCAAAAGCACAGCATCCCACAAAAGCCATGAATCCTGCTTTGCCAGTCTTCTGATGACACGCAACATAGCGCTGTTTTCGGAATAACGAAATGCCTGGCCGGTTTCGTCCAGGTGATTTTGTAACCGTTCATGCCAGGGAATATGATGATCGAAACAGAGCTTTAAAAATGAAACAGGTGTCAAATCTAAAAGGCTTCCGCTTTGTGCCCTTCGGATCAGTACATCATGCAGCAAATCCCGGTATTTATCGACCAACATCAAATGTTTGCCAAACACCATTTCATACTGGCGCAGCTCGCCTTGCGCGGCCTCCGACAAAGCGCAATTATTTATGCTCGCCATTGCTGGATCCAGCCCAACCAGAAGCCACGCAGCGTCTTCCAGCTCCCATGACGCCGCCGTCAGCCATGCATCATAGTCTGGATAAATGCTCTCCAGCTTCTGCGCGGTTTCTGCTGTCTGTTTTAATGCCTGTTCCATTACGCATAAATATGCAACTGCTTGCTTTACCTTTGAAATTTTACGATATACCATGTGTACAAAACAAGAACGCTTTGGGCAAGAATTTATTTGGCTTTTGGTTACAACTGTATTTTTTGATCAAATAGAGCCTATTTAATAGTATTAGGCACTTATAATTCATATTTTCAGATTATATGTTTTAAAACAATATATTGAATGAACTCAATCTTAATTGAATGTCAGAAAAATATATGTTATAATCTGACATATAGGAGTTAAAAAGCATGAATGCCGTCGCAGATACCGTTATCAGAAGAATCCGTGCCAAAGGGCGTGGCTGGGTATTTACGCCCAAGGACTTTCTGGATGTCGGCACGCGCGCAACGGTCGACCAGACTTTGTCACGTCTGGTGCGTAAAGGTGCCATTCGCCGCCTTGATCGCGGCGTATACGACTATCCCAAGCAACACGATAAACTGGGAACGCTCTCTCCCGGCGCAGATGATCTGGCGCAGGCTATTGCGGCAAAAACAGGCGACAGGGTTTTCCCGTCTGGCGCAGCTGCGGCAAATTATCTAGGGCTATCCACGCAGGTTCCAGCACGCCCTGTTTACCTGACTAACGGCATGTCCAGAACGAAAAAAGTTGCAGGCAGAACCATTACTTTAAAACATGCAAGAGTGCCGATCATAAACACCATTACAGACCGGGCCAATTTTGTGCTTCAGGCATTGTCGTATCTGGGTCAGAATAACATTGACGATACGGTGATTCAGCGATGCGCAAACCGTCTGGATAATCGTGACATAAAAGATTTAAGCGCGTCGGCCTCACGTCTTCCGGGGTGGATGGCCGATATTATTTTGAGGATACAGCAGACAAGACATGGACAACTTCGCCAGACAGCCTGATGATGAACGTAAAGCGCTTTTGCAAGAAGTTACCAAACGCCGCGACTCTACCGAAATCATACTTGAGAAAGACTTCTGGGTCTGCTGGACGCTAAAACGCCTGTTCTCCAATCCCACTCTTGCGCCATATCTGACGTTTAAAGGCGGCACATCTTTGTCAAAAGCATACGGCCTGATTGAACGGTTTTCGGAAGATATCGACCTGACGATCAGCCGCAGCGCCGATTTTCTAAAAGAAACACCGGACCCTATGGATGCGGATATTTCCGGCAAGGAGCGAGCGCGCCGCCTCAAAACATTGAGTGAAAACGCCCAAAAATATGTCAGAGAGATCGCTCTTCCAACCTTGCAGACAGAAATTGAAACATCACTTGGCCAATCCACAAATTGGAAGATTGTGTTGGATGACGAAGATCCTGATCGTCAGACCATCCTTTTTCACTATCCCAAGGTCTTTGCATATGGCACAGAGTGGGACAATGCGAAATGGGATGAAGCTGAATGGGACAAGGAAACCTACATACGCCCCCACATAAAACTGGAATTTGGCGCACGCGGCGATATTACGCCCAGCGAAAAATGCAGCGTTAAATCTTACGCCGCAGAAGAATTCCCGGATATGTTTGAAAGTCCCTCTGTAGACGTCGGCACACTTGCCGCCCATCGCACTTTCTGGGAAAAAGCGACCATTCTTCACGCGCTCCATCATGGATCAAAAATGCGTGACCGGATGTCCCGTCATTACTATGACACGTTTATGCTCGATCAACACGGCATAGCGGACAAGGCACTTCTCAATCCGGATCTACTGGAGAGTGTTGTGCACAACAAAAGCCTTCTGTTCCGTGATGCCAAAGCCTCATACGATACGGCTGTTATAGGAAGCCTAAAACTCCTGCCTACAGATGAACAGCGACTCCCCCTAAAACAGGACTATGAAAGAATGTCCGAAATGTTCATGGGTGAATATCCTGATTTTGATACCGTCATGGACGGGCTTTCAAAGCTTGAAAAGAAAATAAACAGCGTTGAATAAATGGAATACATCGATAACGTTCTTGATAGCGTGGTAATATCGATTTTAGGAAAAAGAAGATATTAATAAAATGAAGAGTACACAAAAAAACTATGCGCTTTATTGAGAATGGCCCTGATATACCCAATGAATTACTCTTTGCTCAAGATGAAGGGAACGTTGTTTTCTTCTGTGGGGCGGGTGTTTCTAGAGCCTATGCAAACTTGCCTGATTTTTCGCGCTTAGCGCAACAGGTAATTGATGATCTAGGAGCCACAGAAGAAAGCAAAGCCAAAAAGCTTTTTGCCAAATATGAGCAGCTTAATAAAGACCAAGATACTAGAGGTTTAATTTCCGCAGATCATATCTTCAGCGCATTAATAAGAAGTTTTGATCGTCAGGATATTAACCAGTCAGTTGCAAAATTATTAAACCCTCCCAACAATACCGATCTGACAGCTCATAAAATTATTTTAGATTTAGCGCGACTGCAAAGCGGTCACATGAGATTAATTACAACCAACTTCGATCTTTTGTTCGAGCAAGCCAGTAGCAAAAAAATACATACAGCAACCCGCTCCAACCTTCCCCGAATTCAATACACTGATAATAATTGGGGCATCGTTCACCTGCATGGAAAAGTCACGGAAGACTACTCAGATGCCGCATATGACGGATTGGTATTATCTAGCTCCGAATTTGGTGATGCCTATCTAGCACAAGGTTGGGCCAGAGAATTTGTAAAAGAAGTCCTTAAAAAATTTACAGCCGTTTTTATAGGCTATTCCGCAGATGATCCACCAATTCGATATCTTCTTGAAGGCCTTCAAGAGGGCAACGGTGACAAAAATAATATTTATGCATTCCAGTGCTCGGATGAGGAAGCCATAGCGCAGTGGGCAGAAAAAGGTGTTAAGCCAATAATATTCGAACTCGACAAAGAAGGCTCATATGCTCCGTTATGGGACAGCCTTGCGGCTTGGGGAAAAAGAACAAAAAACCCTATTAAGTGGAAATCACAAATATTAACCAAAGCACGTAAAGGGCCGACAAAAATGCAACCGCATGAGAGGGGAATGGTGGCCCATTTGGTAAGTTCGCAATCTGGAGCACGAGCATTTGCTCAACAAACCCCGCCTATGCCGTCAGAATGGCTGTGCGTATTTGATCCGGCGATAAGATTGCAACAAGTGCAAAGGGGGGACTATTGGAATTATCAAGATAAAGCCGTAATCAACCCTTATCAGCTCTACGGTATAGATAAAGATCCGCCACCATCTGATAGAAACGAAGAATTCAGCAAAGAGGATATCACTGAAGCGTGGGATGCATTTTCCTTAAACTCTCTTGATACCGAAGATTTAGGTAGGAAATACTTACCAACATTTCGAAATTATAGAGCGTCAGAACCATCACAATTACCAGACAGACTGTCTTACTTAGCCTACTGGATATCAAGAGTATCAAACCAAAGAATTTCTCCTTGGTGGGCAGGCCAACAATTAGCCCTGCACCCTACCGTTATTGAGAGTGTGAAGCGCGCAACATTGTACGGAGATATAGAATGCTCTGAAGCGATACAGTGGGCATGGAATGCAGTTTTTGAGTTAAGCCAATTTTATGGACGCGAAGAATACCAAGAGCACAGCTTAAGCGGCTTAATTAAAAAGCAAGGTTGGAATGATTTTATAGTAAGAGAATATGGGCGCATATCTAAACCCTTTCTAAAAAAAGATAATCTGTACGCAAGGTCTATTCCAAGGGATAACCGCAAGAAACTTGCTAAATTTTCCCTGATAAAACCTGACGTGGGCTATCCAGAAGGCGTGTATTCCATACCTATACCAGATGAATATCTTGCAAAAGCCATTAATTTATTCAGAGAAAATGTAGAACATGCTGTCGATTTAGAACAGAGCTTTTCTGGTTGGCTCAGAGATTTAAGCTCAATAGAGCCAGATGAAGATAAATCGAGTGATACTACAAGAAGATACGATCTCTCGGGTTATGTTTTACATCTGACAGACTTGTTTAGACAGCTTTTAAAATTTAGCCCTGAAGAAGCAAAAGTAGAGTTCAAAAAATGGAGTGCAGACAACCCTGTCTTTGTTCGATTGAGAATATGGGCTTCAGGATTGGAAGGGTTGCTTACTGGAGATGAGTTTGCAGACGGAATTTTATCATTAGCCGATGATGATTTTTGGTCTTCGAAAGGCGGGCGTGATTTTTTGATTTCATTGAAAAGAAAATGGGCTGATATTCCTGAAGAGAAACAAAAATTAATTGAAAAAAGAGTTTTAAAAGGGCCGCAAAGATACAAAAAAGAAACCAAAGCGGAGCATGGCCAAAGATCTGCTCATATGCGATTAAGCAGGTTACATTGGATGAAAAACAATGGCTGTGATTTAAATCTGGATATTTCCAAGATTACAAAAAAATTAAAAGAACACGCTCCTGAGTGGAAAGATAAATATGCAGAAGCTGCAGCAGAAAGCATGGATATGCGTTCTGGTATTATAAGAACTGATACCGATTGGACAGTTTTATCTTCTTTGCCACTGTCAGAAATCATCAGCAAAGCCAAAAGTAGCAGAAGTAGAAATATTGGCGAATTTATCGAATATGCGCCATTTTCAGGCTTGTGCGATGACAAACCTTTGATAGCTATATCGGCATTAAAACTAGAATTTAAAAAAGGTGAATTTCACACGGACCTCTGGGAAACTCTCCTATCAAGAGAAACGAGAAAACAAGACAAATACAGAATGAAACTTCTTATTGCAGGCCGAATTACACAGCTCCCAAGCAACGATTTCAAAAGTATCCTTTTAACCGCATCAAGATGGTTTGAAGATCAGGGGCCAGAACTTAGAGACAAAAGTCAAAATATGTTCAATGCGGTGTGGAACAAATTTATTGAAACGATTAGAGAGCATGAAAAATCATCTGGGTCTGCTTTGGTGCGTCAAGAAAACAAAGAAACAGATTGGACAGGTGAAGCAATAAACTCGCCCTCTGGTAATCTTGCCGAACTGCATATGACTGATCCATTAAAAGACAATTTAAAAGGAGGAAAGGGCTTCCCTAAAGCATGGTTATCTAGGGCTGAAGAATTACTATCCCTTCCAAACGATGCGCACCGATATGTAATGGCTATTTTTGCATTCAATTTAACGTGGTTTCATTACATTGATCCAAAATGGACCGAGAAGGTATTTTTAAAATTAATTGAAGACAAAACCTCTTCTCAAGACGATGTCAGGGCAATATGGGCTGGATTTATGTGGGGGGCAAGATTTCCTAATTCGGAATTGTTTATAAAGCTTAAGCCCCATCTCTTAGAGATGGCCAAAAGCAACATATCTGAACGCCGCAGACACACAGAAGTCCTGTCCGGCTTGCTATTATCAGGCTGGGCCTCAAAAGACGATAAGAAAAAGCGGTATATTTCTAATGATGAACTTCGAAGCGTTTTGCTCAATGTCGGGGACAACTTTAGAGCAAATATTCTTTGGCATCTTGAACGCTGGTCGTCTGACAAAGATAGCATTTGGGCAAAGCAAACTTTAGAGTTTTTCAGAGATGTTTGGCCAAAACACAAAATGGTCAGAACAGCAAAAATATCAGCGCGCTTATGTGAAATTGCTTTAAATCAAAACGAAAAGTTTCCTGAAATTTGTGACGTTGTAATTAAATTAGTTTCAAAAGTTGAAGGTGAGTTTGTCCATATCCCAGAAATCAGGAAGACTGCAAAAGATGAAGAAGGGTCAGATTTAGCTGAAAAATATCCTGAGGATTACTTAAACCTTCTATATGCGATTTTACCTGACCAGCCTGAAAAATGGCCGTATGGATCTGCTGATGTGTTGAAGAAAATCGAAAAAAGCGATCCAAACCTTCTAAAGAACCCAAAGCTGATCGAGCTCAAATCTAGATTGAACGACCTATAGAAAAAAGTTTTTTACGGCTGTCGCATCTTCTCCGGCACGTTACAAATGGACGCATGCCATACCGGCGCGAAAATCATATGCCGTTAACGGATTTAAAATTGAGCGCGGACGGCGTGTCTCCCTGACCTTCCGAACTGTTATTTAAGATGCAGCATATTGCTGCTTATAGCTTATAAGCGTTAGGATCGTGCACTTTACAGGCTTTTTAGTCTAAAATTCATTCAAATATCGATTTGACTGTCCCCGCGAATGAAGCGTTCATCACCGAAAAACGCTTCAAACGAAAGGGATCCCATGAAAATACTCACTTACAGCGATGTGCATCTGGAATTTGGGCACAACTGGCATCTACCTACTGATATTGACGGCGATGTCATATTACTGGCCGGAGATATTGTCAGCTTTAAACATTATAACCCGCTTAAATTCCTGCTGAAATTCTGGAATAAGCCGGTGATCTACATTTCCGGCAATCACGAGTATTACAACACCAATATGGACGTGGCCGAAAGAGTGGCACTGGAATGGATCAGCCGGAAACTGCCGAACGTCAATTATCTGAAAAACAGCGCGGTCGAAATTAACGGTGTTCATTTCTATGGCGGCACGATGTGGACGGATTTTGATGGCGGTAATTATCAGGCCATGCGCTGCGCGCAGGAATACATGAATGATTACTGGGTCATCCGTACCGATAAAACGCAGAAACTGATGCCGGAAGATACACTCAAATTCCATGAGCGGTACGTTGAAAAACTGATTAAATGGTTTGAGACTGATCTATCAGGGCCAAGGGTTGTTTTGTCGCATCATGCGCCAATACCGGGGCCGACGGGATTAAACCGTCATGGGATGAGGGAGATTGAACCCGCATACACATCCCGGGATATGATCAAAATTATTGATCAGTATCAGCCAGATCTCTGGGTTTACGGCCACACACATCAGCCCAATGATCAGACCTTTGGCAAAACCAGGATTATTTCCAATCCACGCGGTTACGCCTTCAGACACGAACTATGCGAAGGTTTCGATCCTTACGGCAAGCCGGTGGAAATAAAATGAGCGACAGCGAAAAAGCAAAGCACGAGCGGTGAATGTTATTCACTGTCCGGCCCTTACTTTATCTCTGTTAAGTATCCTGTCCGGCCAGAGCAGGCTTACGGTGGCGGCCATGGCCAGAATTTCACGGCGGTCGATCATGGGTTCCTTCCGTTAAGCCCAGGTTTCAGGAATCCAGAGATTCCATTTACTGATCAGACGCGGGCTGGAAATAGCGGGATCAAGCTTGGCGTTTCCGGTTGTCATGCGGTCACGGCAGGGCTGAAGTAAAGCTTCGACGCCTGCTTGTTCTGCCAGAAAACCAAGCCTCTTGAATACGGCACCGTTGCCAAGCCGCGCGGCATAATCAATCAATTGATTTATATCCGATTCTTGATCTTTCAGGTAGGCTTTAAGGCATTCAAAAACATGCGTGATGCCGCCGCCCGTTTCCGGCGTATCGAGCATATCCACAATCGTGCGGTGCTTATCGGAGATGGACAGCTTCGTGCCGCCGCGCCAAAGCGTTTTGAGGCCGAACAGATTTTCTTCTTTCGTGTGCTTCAGCGCAAACTCGGTTCCATGATTGGTCTGCTTTTTATGACGCACTTCATGGGTTGTAAAAACGAAGATGCTACGGAAAATTTGTTCCGTGAAATCGTGGTGGCCCGCCGCCGTCCATCCGCCGATATAACAGGGACCGAAAAGTGAAGGTGCCAGTATCCAGGGGTCTTCAATAACCTGCTGCGTTGTAAGAGCGTCCAGCGGCACAGGTGCGTAAAGACCGGGACCGACCCGCACCAGCCAGCCCTGATGCGTCCAGCGGGCCAGCGTTTTGGCAGCGTCCTGCCTTTCAAGGTCAAGTGCCTTCGCAGCGTCATCAATAGATACCAGCTTTCCTGCCGCCTGCAAAACAGTGGAAAGCCGCGCCCGACCTTGACTTATAGAAGTTTCTTGTTCCATTGCTATACTATCGATCAATTTTTTCACGAAAAATGTGAATTTATGGATCAGTAATATAGCATATTTAAGAAAAGTAACAGAAAGATCGCTTTAAATTTTCTCCGATAAGGGTACTCACAGTACCGTTACAGCAACAAATTTAAACCCTGAGGCTTGGCGCTGATGCACCACATATTTTCACTGATTTTCGAAGGGGTTGTCAGGAATTTGCTTCCGGATTGCTTCCAAATTCGATGCAGGGTATCGATCTGCATCGCATCGAAATGACCGTTAAGTCATTGAAATATAAAGAAAAAAATTGGTTGCGGGGGCAGGATTTGAACCTACGACCTTCAGGTTATGAGCCTGACGAGCTACCGGGCTGCTCCACCCCGCGATCAGAACCAATAGAAAAAATGAAACTTTGTTTCGGTTGGTAGCTCTTATAGAATTTTTCAGGAGCGAGGTGGGTATATCGCATTTTTTCCCCTGACGTCAACCCTTAAATAGATTAAACTTGGTCAATGCTGATTTTTGGCGTTTTTCCAATTCGGTTATATTAAACCCCTCGATCATGTCTTCAAACATCCGATGCCAGTTGATTTCTGCCTGCAGATGAATGAATACCGAGCCCAGCCCCAGCGCAGCACGATCCATAAAGACAAATTCACGTGGGGGCGTCACTCCCCCGACTTCGCGCAGTCTTTGGTGAACTTTACGGGCAGTTTCGCGTCCATAGACTCCGCTTTCGGTCTTACCGATTACGCGGGATTGATTGTCTAACAGGGGTTCGTATAAAAACCGCGCCCAAATCAGCAGTGTATCAATCTGGTCATGATTCAGGTTTTTAAACCCCCATGTTTCAAACGCATGAACAGCCCGTGGGCGGTCATCCTTTTGCAAGGCGCGGTAAAGATCAATCACACCACCGATAAAATCGGCAGGAAACACTCGCACACATCCGAAATCGAGCAGATTGATTGAAAAATCTTGACGCACGGAATAATTGCCAAGATGGGGGTCACCATGAATCACGCCGTAATAATAGAGAGGCACGTACCATGCCCGAAACATATTGAGTGCAATGGCATTTCTGGTTTCAACCGAAGCCGATTTAAAGTCGAGAATCTGCGCACCATCCAGCCACGTTGCCGTTAATAATTTTTTGGTTGAAAGTTCGGGAATGACTTGCGGAACATGAACCTGTTTTTCTTCGCGCAGCATAAAATTATACAGACCGCAATGACGGGATTCGCGTTCGTAGTCCAGTTCTTCGTATAAACGGTCTTTCAATTCATGATGAATATTGGTGGTTTGGATTGATTGGTCGTAGGTTTCGTAAAGTGAAAATATCAGTTTCAGTTGACTTAAATCCGCAGCAATAGCCGATTCCATATCGGGATATTGCAGTTTACATGCGACTTCCCGTCCATCATGCAAGGTGGCTTTATGCACCTGCCCCAGCGAAGCGGCGGCGGCGGCTTCATGCCCAAAGGTTTTGAATTTTGTTTCCCAATCATTGCCCAATTCTGTTTTCATGCGGCGTTTGACAAACGGCCAGCCCATGGGCGGAGCATTGGATTGCAAGTTCTGAAGTGCCGCAGCGTATTCCGGTGGCAATGCTTCGGGAATTGTTGCAAGGATCTGGCCGACTTTCATCAACGGACCTTTCAAGTTCCCCAGTGCCGCCAATACGGAGGCGGCGTGTTTTTCACGTTCGATCTTTACGCCAAGGAATTTTTCTCCCGCAACTTTTACCGCAACACCGGCCATGGTTGACGATACTTGGGAGTACCGTTTGACACGTTGTCCCAGATTGCCTTTATCAGGTGATTTCTTTGCCATTTACTTTGTGTTCCCACTTACCGTAGATGCGTGCTGCTTCTTATCTTTGCCTTATCATACTTCAGGCGGATCAGAGTGCAACGCAATATATAGAAAGCTTTCCAATATAGTCAGAGATTTGCTATTGTGCAGTTTGGTTCAGCTTATGAATCAACAAACAGCACTCAGAGGATTTTAGATGGCAGACGACATTATGGGGTTACGGGATCGTGTTTTAGAGACCCTTCTTTCTATCGCTCCCACGACCGGATGGCATTGGAGCGCTGTCGAATCCGCCGTCAAGGATTGTGATATGCAGGATGATGCCGCCATCTCCCTTTTTCCCAATGGCTTGCTGGATGTTATGTCCCATTTTTCCGATTATACCGACCGCCATATGATTGCGGCGTTGAAGGACGTTCCTTCTTCTGCCCTTAGAAGCAAAGACAAAGTCCGTGCTGCGGTTCTGGCTCGTTATGAATTTCTGGCAAAGCATAAGGAAGCTGTCAAACATGCCCTTGCATTCTGGGCTCTTCCTTCCCACGCCATCCAAAGTCAAAGGGTTTTATGGCGGACATCCGATAGAATATGGAATTGGGCGGGGGATACGGCCACCGATCATTCCCGCCAAACCAAACGGGCGATGCTGTCTTCTATTCTCATCGGCACGTCTATGGTCTGGATTACAGACGATTCGAACAATATTATGGTTACGCAGGCTTTTCTTGATCGCCGACTTGAAAATGCCATGGAAATCGGTAAAACAATTGGTACAATGAAGACTGTTATACCCAATCTTTTCCGTCACTCCAGATCCAATAAAAATTAAATTGATGTTCCATTTTCGCTCCATTGCCTTTTCTGCGCTGATTATTTCGGTCTGTCTTTTTGCGTTTGCGCCTTCTGTGCAGGCCAGATCGATCTTTGATATTCTGTTTGGATCTTCCGAAGAACAAACAGGTCCAGGACCAGAGGTGACATTGCAAGCACCGTTTGCACACCAGATCCCCAATGATGCCCAGAATAGCGAATTGATGGATATGTACGGGAAAGATTCTCAAGAGGACGCAGAGGGGAACTCTCTTCGTTTAAGCCAACCTCACCGAAGCCCTGAAGAAATTTCCCGCTGGGGTTCTTCGATTGTGGTTCAAGCCCTAACTCTGAATGCCAGTGGATGGGATTCTATCAAAGATGTTATTGCTGCCGATTTTTCGGCTTATGGACTTCAGGAGTACAAAGCCTATCTCGACCGCATGAGAATTTTCGAGACTCTGGAAAAAAACAACATGAGAATTCAAACCATAGCCGATGGCTCTGCGCAGGTTCTCCGTGAAGGCTTGATTTCCGGCACGTATCACTGGCTGGTTCAAGTTCCTGTTATGGTTACTTTTTACAACAAGAACATCAAGCGCATCGTCAACAAACGCGATCAAATCGGTCAAAACCAGAAAATGGTTATTCAGATCCAGATCGGGCGCACCCCGAAAAAAGACGGGAATCAACTGGGGATCGAAATTGAACGCTGGATTGTGACGGCGTCATAATCATTCTTGATCGTCATTCTTGTGAATTGAAATTTTCTTCTCTTGTTTTTTGACCTTATCTTGCGTTAGGAAGGAGGTCTGTTTTTTTATTTAGATGAGGTTGGCATGGCAAACGTAGCAGCATTGGATCATTCGGAAGATGAAACCCACGATATTGGTGGCGTTGCTGGTAAGCGGCTTAAAAGCTTTCTTGACCGTGTCGAGCGTCTGGAAGAAGAGAAAAAAGCTTTGGCCGATGACATCAAGGATATTTATGCCGAAGCCAAGGGTGTCGGGTTTGATCCAAAAATCATGCGCAAGCTGGTCAGACTCCAGAAAATGGAGACCGAAAAAAGACGGGAAGAAGAAGAACTTCTTGAGCTCTATAAAGCCGCAATCGGTATGGAATAAGCCATTTTTTGCACATTCACCCTACTTTTAACCAGTTTTTCATATCTTGGCGCTATAAGAGATATGAACAGGGTTAAAATATGTTGGGGACTTCTCTTTCAGATCTTATGAATGCCATGGTTTGCCGTTTGGATGATATTCAAACTGGTGACATCGGCTTCATTCCCGAAGAACGCCATTGGCATTTCATCAGACTATATATGCAAGTTGATCCCATTTTGGCGCAACTTTACAAACAATACTGCGAAGCCAAAGATCATCTGGGTAAACTTCTAGCTTATACCGGAGCGAATGATCCTATGACTGAGATTGCGTGGGACATGCATGACAGTTTGCGATCCGCCATTGAAACCCGCTTGCTTGAACTTCGTGACGATCCTCAAGTGGCGCAACAAATCAAGACGCTCCAACAAGAACAATTCAACCGATCCGAAGAGGCTGTGCGTCTTCAACGCGAAAAAGATAACGCTGCTTCTATAGATCATCTCATTGCCTTTATGCTGTGGGTCAGTCTGGTCATGAAAGATCACCAAAATCTGTGGGACTTACGTGCCGATTTCTGTCAGGCCAGCTAGATAAAAAACGCGCCGCGCGCAAAGGCAAGGAAGAATGAATGCCGTTACTTCAGGCTTTGGAAAAAGTTCCAGATTTCGTCATTGGCTGAAATTGCTTGGGATGGCTGCTCATCTGCGCGGGGCTTTTTACCACCCGGCCATGAATGTTGTCCCGTTTCTGTTACGCATAATTTGACTTGTGTGGTGTCAGAGCAAGACGCGTAAAGGTCGCAATATGCGCCGCTTACCTCTAAGACACGGGTTTTTTCATTGGTGCATCTATCACGGGAAACCCAACGGGCGATTGTTTCGGGAACAGACGTAAAATCCGTTACTTTGGACGGGTCTTTAAAGCTGCCCTTCCCTGCTCCACCGTTAAACAGAACATGCGTGTCGTTCAGGGCATGAATATGCAAGACAGAAATCGGGCGCGACGGATGACAAGATAGAGTACTCTCTGTTCCGGTTACGCTGGCCACGGCTTTAAAAATATCAGCGGCTTCGCATGCCAGACGATGCGCCATCATTCCGCCATTCGACATTCCAATGGCGTAGATTTTATCAGGATCAATGTTCATCTGGTGTTTGAGGTTTGATACAATCTTTTTAGAAAAGCCCACATCATCGATCTTTTTATCGCGAGCATCTCCGCAACATTCGCCCGCATTCCATGTGGCAAATTTTCCAGATTTGAATTTGCTGTAGCCATTGGGAAACACCACAATAAACCCTTCACGATCCGATTTTGTTATCAAACCGTAATAATCATCATTGGCCATATACTCCATGTGACCGCCGCCGCCATGATAGGCCAGAATCATAGGTGCCGGTTTTTGAGGTGAATATTTTTCCGGAACATGTACCAGATATTTGCGGTCGAACCCGTCATAGGGGATGGAAAACACATAATCACCCGATTGTGAGATTTTGGTCTGCACACTTGTATTTTGAGGGGCAATATCCTTGTCCTTTGACTTTTCAGCCAGACGTTCTTTAAGAATTGTTTTAAACAGCCCCTCTTCTGCGGCATAAGATGGCCATGTGCAGGCAAAGGACAATGTTAATATTAACATCATTACAAATAGTCCAAAGACTTGGTTTTTTAGCTTTCTCTTTGAAATCATTATAAAATTCTCCCTTGCCACGTTGGGTTATGTTTTTTTGCCCGCAGTTTATGCCTGTTCGGTGATCTGTATCCTATGTTGTTTATAACGGCTCTCCAATATTTTTACCCCCGAATGGTGTTTTTTTGTTGCTTTTTCAACGCTAGACTGGTTAAACCATGCCATTCAACCTTGCTGGCACGTTGGCGCGGGTCAGCTTCCCTTCCGAATAGTTCGAGAAGGAGAAACCGAAAGGAGACAAACATGCCAATCTATGAAACCGTGTTTATCACGCGGCAAGATCTTGGTGCTGCTCAAGTGGAGCAGATCACTCAAGAATTTTCCAAGATTCTGACCGATATGGGCGGAACAATTCTCAAGACAGAACAATGGGGTTTGCGTGCATTCGCATATCGCATCAACAAAGCGCGTAAAGGTCACTATACCTTGGTCGAATGTGATGCACCGGCGCCAGCTATTCTTGAAATGGAACGTCTGATGCGCAACAGTGAAGACATTGTCCGCTACATGACCATTAAACTTGAAGTTCCGACAACCGGTCCTTCTGCAATTATCGACAAAAACTCAAATACCGAAGAGGAGGCTGCGTAATGTCTGAAGCTCCACAAAAGAAAACTTTCTTCAAACGTCGTAAAACTTGCCCTTTCAGTGGTGAAAATGGCCAGTCTATTGATTGGAAAGACATCCGCACTCTTGGACGTTATATCTCGGAACGCGGTAAAATTTCTCCTAGCCGTATTACTGCTGTTTCCCAAAAGAAACAACGTGAACTGGCTCAAGCGATCAAACGTGCCCGATATATGGCTTTGATGCCTTATATGCGTACCGAGATGGAACAGACCCCTTATAACCGTGATAGCCGTGGTGGTCGTGACCGCCCTTCCTATTCTCAAGAATAGTCATTGTCACGTCAGGAAAGGATAAACAATTATGTTGACTGAAATCATTCTTCTCGAGCGTATCGAGACACTAGGAAAAATGGGAGAGCTGGTTAAAGTTAAACCAGGTTACGCCCGTAACTTCTTGTTGCCACAGAAAAAAGCTCTGCGTGCAACAAAAGAAAATATCGCTTATTTCGAGGCTCAACGTCAGGCTTTGGAAACTCAAAACAACGAGCGTCGTACGGAAGCTGAAAAATTTGCCAAGAAAATTGACGGTCTTAAAGTCGTTATCTTGCGTCAAGCTTCTGAATCCGGCCAGTTATACGGATCAGTATCCAGCCGCGATATTGCGGATGCCCTGACCGAAGCTTCCGGGGAAACTGTTAGCCGTAGTCAGGTTGATATGAACTCTGCGATTAAAGCTATCGGCATGTTCCCGATCAAAATTTCTCTTCACCCTGAAGTGAAAGTTATGATTACGCTGAACATTGCACGCTCGATGGACGAAGCAAAAACACAGGAAAAAACTGGTAAGGCTGTTATTGTTGACCACAATGCAGATGACAGAAAAGTTGCTCCTGCTGCCAAACAAGCAGAGGCTCCTGAAGAAGAAGCTGAAAAAGAAGAAGCGGCTTAGACTTAGGTTATTCCGATTAGATTCTAAAAATCCGCCTTCGGGCGGGTTTTTTTTGATCTTGTTCTGGGTGGGCAAACACGGTACAGTTTTTTATACCAAACATCATACTGTCAGGGGTCGGGTCATGACATGTCGTTCTCTTTATAATTTTGTTCTTTTTCTTAGCTTTTGGCTTGTTTTTGCTGCGCCCACATTTGCGACAGATCGTGCCGTTGAGCGTATCAGAAAAACCAATGAAATTCATTGTGGTGTTTATGTTTTGGGATCGCTCTTTTCCTATTCTACCGAAGGGAAGCCGCAAGGCTTCACTGTTGACCTGATGAATGAAATTTCAGAAAAAACAGGGGTATCGGTCAAATATACTGAAATTTCCAGCTTTGCGACTATTTTTGAGGATTTGAAAACGGGTCATTACGATATGATTTGTACGCCTCTTCTGCTTTTGCCCGCAACAGCACTTAGAGCCCTTCCTGGTAATTTTCTAATTAATGACTCGATCAATATCTATGGGGACTCGGCTGTCGATTATTCCAAGATCACCGAGATTGAGCAGCTAAATAACAATGCCTATATCTTTGTTGGTATGGATAATGAATTGGGCGGTATTTATGCGCCAAAACTTTTTCCTCAAGCCAAGCTCAATACGTTGCCTCTGGGGACACCTCCCTCCAATATGTTTTTGGAGGTTTTTTCCCGTAAAGCTAATTTTGTTGTTCTCTCCCATCTTGCCGAGCTTGCTTACTCTCAAGAAAATCCTGGTAAATTGAAAAGGGTTACAAACCATTCCCTGTTTGACGCCTCGGTCAGACTTTTTTATCCGGAAGATAGCTATGTCCTTCGGACAAATATAGAAGCTGTGATTGATGACCTGAAGCGAGACGGGACTCTTGATCGAATTATCAAGAAGAACGGCCTTGATAAATAAAATAGTCCTTACTCTTTCGATTGCGGGGGTTATCCCCGCAATTCACAGCTTATAGCCAAAAGAACAGGTGCAGGTTTTTTTTTACTCTGTTATTCTTTTTGCCATGTCACAAGCCGCAGAATTAAAAAAATCAGGATTTCAAACTCCGAATGCCGCGTCCCGTATGCAGGAAGAATCGTCCCAGCATTATCGGGTGCTTCCCCATAATCTTGAAGCCGAACAAGGTGTTCTTGGTGCTTTGTTGATTGACAACCGCACATGGGAACGTGTCGGGGATTTACTCAAACCCGAGCATTTTTTTGCACCTCCGCACCAGCGGATTTTCAAAGCCGTTCAGACTTTGATTGACCGCGGGCAAACGGCCTCTCCGGTTACTCTGAAAAGTTATTTTGAAAAAGATGCTGATCTGGAGAAAGTCGGCGGAGCCGCTTATCTTGCTGATCTGGCTGCCGGTGTTATTACTGTCCTCAATATCGAGGATTACGCCCGCACGATTTATGATTTATTCTTGCGTCGGGAATTGATTTCATTCGGCAATGATGTCGTCAATGAATCGTTTGACCACACTCTGGATCTGGATGCACAAGATACGATTGAGACGGCCGAAGCCCGTCTATTTTCTTTGGCGGAATCCGGATCGGGTCAAAGCGATTTTGTAACCTTGCGCGATTCTATCAAACTGGCGATCGAACTGGCCGAAGTGGCCTATAACAACAAAGGCGGCGTGACGGGCGTCACAACCGGTCTGCGCGATATTGATGAAAAACTCGGTGGGTTGCACAATTCGGATTTGCTTATTTTAGCAGGTCGTCCATCGATGGGGAAAACGGCTCTGGCGACCAATATGGCGTTTAATGCTGCCAAGGCTTATGCTGCATCGGGTGGCAAAGAAGGCGCGGTTGTTGCGTTCTTCTCGCTCGAGATGTCGCACGACCAGTTGACCACCCGTATTCTGGCAGAACAATCCGGTGTATCGGGAGATTCTTTGCGTAAAGGCAATATGAGCGAATCCCAATTCCGTGATTTTGCCCAAGCCGCGCACCGGCTTTCACAAATTCCGCTTTATATCGATGATACACCTGCCCTGAGTATCGGTGCCGTTCGCACTCGTTCCCGCCGCTTGAAGCGCAAGCATGGTCTGGGTATGATTGTTGTCGATTACCTGCAGCTGTTACGCGGAACGGGTACCAAACAATCTGAATCCAATCGTGTTTTAGAAATTTCTGAAATTACCCGTGGGCTGAAAGCTTTGGCCAAGGAATTGCAAGTTCCAGTTCTGGCCTTATCCCAGTTGTCGCGGGCGGTCGAACAGCGTGAAGATAAACGTCCGATGCTGTCCGACTTGCGGGAATCGGGTTCGATCGAGCAAGACTCGGATGTTGTAATGTTTGTATACCGTGAAGAGTATTATCTGGCACGGGAAGTTCCCTCGCAACGGGATTCTGAAACAATCGATAAATTCAATGAACGCTATGCCGCGTGGGCGCAACGTCTTCAAGATAGCGCCAATGTGGCTGAAACTATTGTTGCCAAGCAGCGTCACGGGCCTATCGGGATTGTTAAACTATTCTTTGATGCCAACCTGACGCGGTTTTCCGATCTTGATCTGCACCACAAGTAATTTCCGCTCTCCTTTTTTGAAACGCAAAGAATCCATCATTGTCATTTCCCGAAGGTGTGAAACAAATTCGGGGAATGGCAGGTGAATGAAAAACAACCTAAACTCTTTGTGTAAACTCTTTGCGTATCCTTGCGTGCTTTGCGTTTCAAAAAAGAGTAATCCTTCACGGACGTTCAGGATCACAACGGGGTGAAACCGCTTGACATATATAGGAATTTATGCCTATTATCGGGCATGAGAGTCCCATTTACCCACGCTCCACACGCCAGACGCAGCCAGTGGTCTTTCGCACAACGCGAAGCCGCACGTCAACGCGCTTTGTCCTGTCAACCCTGGAAACACTCCACTGGGCCGCGCAGCCAACGCGGAAAAATCATATCCTCACGCAATGCCTATAAGCATGGGGGCTATTCCCAAGACATCAAGGATATTCGGTTGATGCTCCGCATGATGGCCATGCGCTTGGCTATTCTCAAAGAGATTCAAAAAACCAAACACGCCGCAGAAAGAAAAAAATCGAGGAACGAACTGAGTTCACGACAAACTTTATTGAGGGTTCAAAAGCCCTGCGGGATGACAAAATCACGGGCTTATGCTACTGCTTCGAGGAATAGGAGCCCACCATGACCCAATCTTGTTTTTCCCGTGTGACAATTGACCCGAAAAAGTTACAGGCCAATTATACCCTATTGCAGAAAAAAGTCGGCGCGGGGTGTTCTGTCGCCGGAGTGGTCAAGGCTGACGGATATGGTCTGGGGATTGATGTTGTTGTTCCGGCGTTGGAAGACGCTGGATGCCGTTTCTTTTATGTGGCGCAGCTTGAAGAAGCCCTTATCGCCAGATCCCTCACAGACTGTCCTGTTGCGATTCTTGGTGGCTTGCCCGAAGGGTGCGAGAAAATTTATCATCAGCATTCCCTTATTCCTGTTCTCAACACTTTGGGTGAGATTGCCCGTTGCCCTGTTGATCTTCCTGCCATCTGGCATGTCGACACGGGCATGAACCGTTTGGGAATTGATCCGCAAGATGTGCCTGAACTTTTGAAAAACCATCCTGCTCCGTTATTGATGATGACTCATTTTTCATCGTCGGATGAGAGGGACGATGCGCCTTCGGTTGCACAAGTGGCTTTGTTTGATTCGGTTGTGCCGCCCTCTTTTGCACACAGCATTTGTAATTCGTCAGGGATTTTTAAAAATGCGCTCTGGCATCGTCAGCAGGTGCGTGCCGGAATGGCACTGTATGGTTTGAACCCTACTCCCGAATTTTTCAATCCAATGTCGGGTGTGGTTCAACTTGAAGCACGCATCCTTCAGATCAGGGCTGCCAAAGCGGGGGAGACGGTCGGGTATAACCGAACCTATACTTTTCCTGCTGATGCCAGACTGGCCACGATCGGGATTGGTTATGCTGACGGGTTTTTACGCAGTGGAAGCAATCGGACAGCGCTTTATTGGAATGGGCAAGCATGTCCGGTTGTCGGGCGTGTTTCGATGGATCTGGTGGTGGTGGACATCACGCATCTTCAGGGTCTTGCGCCGCAAGAGGGTCATTGGATGGAGGTTATCGGCGTGCATCAAAGCGCAGACCAATTGGCCGCGTCATGGGGAACAATCGGTTATGAAGTTCTTACGTCTCTTGGGGCTCGGGCTGAACGGGTTGTTCTTTCCGTATCATAATTGCGGTAAAGAAACCGTCGGTTTTATGACGTAAAGGGGTCAGGCGCATGAATTTTCCCTCACATGGAGGGGTGCAGCCTTCAGGCCAGACATCTTTCAAATCTGCCAGAGTAAATTCAGGGTGAGCCTCTAAAAACGCAGCGATTTGTTCTTCGTTTTCTTCGGGCAAAATCGAGCAAGTGGCATACACCAAACGACCGCCTGATTTCACAGTCCCTGCCACTTTTTCCAAAATTTCGCGCTGGATCACAACCAGTTCTTCGACGGACGGGCCGTAATTGCGCCAACGTGTATCCGGATTTCTGCGCCATGTTCCTGTGCCAGAGCAAGGAACGTCCAGCAAGACACAATCAAACGTTTGTTTTTGACGGCGCAGCCATTTGCGATTTTTTTCATCCGACAAAGGGCGGGGTTCAATAATATCGCTGACGCGGGCTCTGCGGAACCGATCACGTGCTTTGGCCAAACGCGCAGGTTCCAGATCCATCGCAACAATGCGTCCCTTTACTGCCATCGCTGCCGCCAAGGCCAAGGTTTTTCCCCCTGCCCCAGCGCAATAATCCAGAACTTGCTGTCCGGGCTTTGCGTTACAGGCCAGAGCAATCATCTGGGATCCTTCGTCCTGAATTTCTATGATGCCTTTTTTGAAGGCTTTGGTCTGGGACAAGAAAACTTTCCCCGCAACACTCAGACCCCACGGAGAAAATGTATTTTCACTGGTGGTAACATCATCGGCCTGCAGCATGTCTTTGACAGATTCGCGTGTCCCCATAATAATATTGGCGCGTAAATTCAAATCAGCAGGCGGAATCAGTGCTTTTAGCTCGGCTTCAAAGGCCTCTCCAAAATATTTCTTTAAGGATGGCGCATAGTTTTGCGGGCATTCGCATTGGATATAATCCGGTGCGGCGTCGCAGTTTGGCGGCAGTTTTGTCAGCAAGATTTGTTCTTGGTCGTTCAGGCTTTCGGGGCCGTGTTTTGTTCCATCAAATAATTCCGGCATTTTTTGGACACGCGGGTTCAAGTGCAAGAATGCCAATAATCTATTGCGCGGTGTATTATCGGCTTTTGCCTGTTCCAATACCCAGACGATGCGCGCGGTATGGCGCATAACGGCATAGGTTGTTTCTGCAATATAGGCGCGATCTTTCGAGCCGATATAGCGTCGATTGCGCATATAATCACCAATGGTCGAGTCCATGGGAATAGGGGATGTTTCGATGCGTTCCAAAAGTTCAAGAACGGCTTTGATGCGTGCGGATGGTGTCATGGCTGGGTTTGTATCAGGTCACGGGGGGGAAGTCAAAAAAACCCGCCAGCTCATATTAAGAGGCGCGGGTTTCCTTGATTGTATTCTATAACTCTATAACCTATTCGGTTACTGGAGCTTCTTTTTCTTCGGTTACAGCGTGTTCTGCATCAGGAGCAACTTCTTCCGTGACAGCGTGTTCTGCATCAGGAGCAACTTCTTCCGTGACAGCGTGTTCTGCATCAGGAGCAACTTCTTCGGTTACAGCAGGAGCAGCAACTTCAGCGTGCTCGTCTGCATGTGCAGAAACAAGCGGGAAGATTGCCAAAAGACCAAAAGCAGCCAAAAGTGTTAGTTTTTTCATGTTTATCCTCCAAGGATATTGGTTTCGTTTTTCAAGAGAGACAGAATGTCCAAGAATGGCATTCCAGATACTAGAGAAAGGCTTTTTTCTAAAAAATGCAAGGGGGTAAAGCAGAAATATTTTTAATCCCTCTTTGTTTTTTCCAAAATGGCCTTTTCCATGTTTGCTTCTGTCAAATCAGTACCGCGTAAATTCGCTCGGGTCAGGTTAGCCCCTTCAAAATTTACATTTTTTAGAATTGCATCCTGAAAGTTACATTCTGTTAAATCTGTGAAACTCAGATCCGCACCGGTCAAATCTACCACTTTTTTTCTGTCTTCTGAAAAGAACAGGGGTGACAAATTGGCTCCCTCCAGATTGGCTCGGGTCATTTTTGCCCCGACAAAGCTTGATCCTCTCAAATCGGATTCTTTTAAACGGGCATCCCTGAAATCGCTGTCATTGAACATGCAACTTTGCATTTGGGCTGCCATTAACACCATGCCTTGAAAAATGGCATTTTCAGCTTTTATGCCCGTCAGAGTGTAACGCCCCAGATCGGGGACAGTGCGCATGTCATATCCTGACAGATCTATGGGTTTGCCTTTTTTTCCTGTGTTTTGAAGCCATAAATTATGGTCTTTAAGCATTCTAATCATCAGGTCTTCTTTATCTTCGGTATAATCAAAGACTTTCCCTGATGGCGCGTCTGTTAGAACTTCAGAATAATTTGCCCCTTCAAAATTTGCCCCTGACGTCTCTGTACCAACCATAATCGAGCCGTTCAGCTTTGAATCCTCTAAATTTGCATTGGATAAATCTGCGCCGGTTAGATTAGAATTTTGAAGATTGGCCTTCGATAAATCAATATGTGCCATTCGGGTTGATTTCAAATCTGAGTCGCTTAAATCCACCATTGACGCGCGTGCATTAGATAAATTAGCGTTTTCCAACTCGACACCTTTGAATGTCGTTTTTCCATCGGAGCTGGAAATCGGAATTCCTTCCTTGCTTTGAGAAATCACTTTTGCACCTTGGCGAAGATCAGCTCCTTCAAGATTGGATTCCGTCATATTTGCGCCCGTTACATCCGCGCCCCTAAAATCTGCCCGCGTAAAGTCACTTCCAGACATATTGCTTGATTGCATATTGCAACCATAAAAAATACTACCCCGGAATATCGCATTAGAAAGATTGCAGTGGCGCATATCCGATCCGGTAAAATCAGCTCCAGAAAGATTGGCTCCCTGAAAAGATAATCCAGCCAAAGATTTGAACTTGATATGTGCTCTGGCTCCACCTTGCTTCGCACGCTCAAATAGAGCGTGTTTTTTAATCACTTCATTCAGTTCTTCTTGCGTTAAAATCGGTAGATTTTGGGATGAGGACTCCATGTCCTGATTGTCTCCGTTTATGGTTAAAAATCAGATAACGCAGTTGAGATTAGTCTTTTTGAATCTATTGGATATCCGGTAATTTTTCAACAAACTGAACGGGTCTATTTTCCAGAGCACGACCAACCAGTATTGTGACCTTTTTCTTCTGGTCAAGTAAAACTTTTGCACTGTCCAAAACATCCTTGCGTGTTGCGGCTTTGATTCCTTCATCACGAATATCCAGATAGTTTTGGGGTAGGCTATAGGATTGAAAACCCATCATCATCGCGGCAATCCCATCGGTTGACGTTAACCCAAGCGGAACAGAGCCCACCAAGTACGATTTAGCCTCTGCCAATTCTTGCGGGGTCACTTGCTCGTTTGCCAATTTAAGAGTTTCTTCATCGATCAGGCTTAAAACTTCATCGACCTTCTCACTGCGCGTTGATGTTCCGATTGTTAGCATATTGGCATAGTTCAACTCGCTCAGATCACTGAAAATTCCGTAGGTCAAACCGCGCTGCTCCCTGATACTCTCTGTCAGTCGTGAACCAAACCCAGCTCCGCCCAGAATATAGTTTAAAATTTCGGCCTTAAAGTAATCAGGACTTTTAATTGAAATCCCAGGATAGGCTCTTCCAATAACCGTTTGGGGAATCTCTTTCACGTGCTGGACGATCAATTCACCGTCCGGAAACTGTGCCTCAGTCATTGGCACCACTTGTGATGTTTCCGGTAAGTCGCCAAACACTTCATCCAAGCGACGCGCCAGATCGGTTGCTGAAATATTTCCGGCGACGGCAATAATCAAGCGATCTCGCCCCAATTGCCCTTTCAGTTTTTGATGCAAATCCTGCGCGGTAATTTTAGGTAATGAGGACAAAGTTCCGCCACTGTTACGGGCATAGGGATGGTTTTTAAACAAAGTTGCATTGGCCAGTCGTGCCTCCAACCATTCCGGATCAGACATATTGGATTTGATGCGGGCTATGTTGGATTCTTTCATACGACGCAAAGCATCCTTTTCAAAAAGCGGCTGAGTCAAAGACAAGCGCAGCAAGTCAAATGCCGTATCTTGATATTTTACTAAGGTTTTTAAAGAGCCGCCGAAATTATCCCGCGATGATGAAAAAGATAAAGAAATCGAATTATCATTCAGGGCGGCTTGAAATTCTTTTGCACTCAAATCTCCTGCGCCTTCATCCAATGTATTGGATAAAAGTTGGCTGACCCCCTGTTTATCATCGGGATCGTTGATTGATCCGGCTCCTTTGAAAGAAAATTTCATCGAGACCACAGGGACAGTTTGGTCTTCTACAAGCCACGCCGTAATATTCTTTTCGGTTTTGACTGTTTGAATATCAAGGATAGATGCATGAGTCTGTCCGGTCGGAAAAACTGTTAAAACCGTTAAGATTATCACTGCGATGGGGGTTATCAAAAATTTCATCTTTCTTCTGTTTCTGCTGGCAATAAAATTCCCGTCACCGGAACACGTTTTGGTGTCACCGGATGAAGATAGATGTCAAAGGCCGTTTGAACATCTTCGCGCGTTACGCTGTCAATTTTTTGTGGCCAGCTTTCAACATCATCCAGAGTTGCTCCTATTGCAAGGGCTTGGCCAATCACCATAGCGGGGCCTGTTACGCTGTCTCTGGCAAATAATGCCCGATCAATCATTCTGCGTTTTGATTTTTCTACATCATCGACATCAATGCCGTTGCCGACCACTTCGCGAAATACAATATCGATTTCCTTTTCCAGATCGTCCATGCTGACGGTCGGGGCGGGTATCGCGTAAAGCCATAAAGCCCCGTGTCCGCGTGCATCGCCATCATATGACAGGCTGATTGATGTTGCCTTTTTACGGTCAACAACCAAGGCTTGATATAATTTTGTTGCAGCACCACCCGAAAGCGTTTCGGTTAGAACCTCAAGGTTAAAATAGGTCTGCTTGTCTTCCATAAAGGACGGTACCAACCATGCTTTATACAAAATTGGTTGACGAACATCGTTATGATGAAGAGTCAGGCGTATGGAAGAGTTAAAATCCGGCGCGCGAGGGCGAATATGTTCGGGAAATTTATGGGATGGAATAAGGCCGTATGTTTTTTTTGCCTGTTCGAGAACATCTTTAAACGCCGCATCACCGGATACGACCAAAATCGCGTTGGCAGGTGTGTACCATGTTTTGTAATAGTCCATGACATGAGAGCGTTGCAGCAACGGCATTTCATCCCGCCAGCCGATAATTGGTTCGGCGTAAACTGTATTGGGATAAAGTTCCGTCCGTAATTGTTCCATAAACAAAGCCTGGGGATCATTATCTGTGCGCATGCGGCGTTCTTCGATAATGACATCCCGTTCTGATTCAATATCCTTATCTTTCAAAGACAAGTTAATCATGCGGTCGGCTTCCAAAGCCATGACTTGCGGCAAGTATTTCGATGGGATTGTCTGAAAAAAGGCGGTGTAATCCCAACTGGTGAACGCATTATCGTTTCCACCGATATTGCGGATCAGTTTTGAAAACTCGCCTGGCTTGATGGCCTTGCTGCCTTTAAACATCAGGTGTTCAAGAAAATGTGCGGCTCCTGATACACCATCGCCCTTTGGTTCATCAGCAGATCCGACCTGATACCACAGCATGTGCGTCACAACAGGTGCGCGATGGTTTTCAATGACCACCACTTGCATACCGTTTTCCAATGTGGCTGTTTTTGCGCCAAAGACTTTCGGAATTTCCGCATTGGCAGAACCAGAAAATAATACGGCGCATGACAACCCCAATGACAATAAATAGTTTTTTATTTTCATTATTGCCTTACTCCTGAAGTGTCGGTGTTTTTCCTGTTGTGACAGGCGACCCCGCCTTTTTATTATTCTGGATACGCTCGGCTTCTTTTGTAGGATCAAGAATCGTGGCCGCAGGAGTATCATCGCCAATATTCAATAATTTTTTAATGACCGGACGCGTGTCTTTTTCACCGTCTACGGCTTCTTTATTGACGATCGTACGGATGTCATTATTTGTATTTTGTGCGCCTGCTTTTGCCAGTAATTTTTGTTCCGCGCCGGATGGGGTTACAGATTTTGTGACCTCACCACCCATAATGGCTTGCTTGGCTTGCAGGGTGGCTTCTACTTCTTGAGGGCGCGATAAACCTGGCCGTGGTTTTGGCAAGGATTTCATGTCATCGGGCATTTCAAGCGGGGCGCGTTTCATCACCATAAATTCATCCGGCGTATGACGGGTTAAGCCCATTTTTTCCTTGGTGGTTTCACAGGCTGGAAGCGTTAAGATTGTGCAGGCTGACATTAGCAAAATCATTCCATTTTTTTTATTCATGACGAGTCCCTTGACCTGAAGTTTTGATTTCATTTTCTTTTTCGACTTCTTCTCCTGCTCTGAGGCGTTTGGCCTCGAGAACAATCCCATCAAAGGCCAGCCAGAGCACGCCCACAACGATGCAAGAATCAGCCAGATTAAATGCCGGATAGTGCCAATCGCCAATGTGGAAATCTATAAAATCTGCGACTGCGCCGAACCGCAGGCGATCCCAGATATTTGCCAAAGCCCCAGAGATCACCATCGCCAAAGGGAGCGCCGTTGTTATATGCGGCGTGCGCCACAACCACACCAACAAGCCCAGTGCCAGCAAAAAAGCGGAGGCCGATAAAATCATCGGCATCATTTCTTGACCGTTGGCTAGCATACCAAAACTGATCCCTTCATTCCAGACCATGACCATGTTGAAATATTCACCCCATGCAAAGCGTGCAGGTGGGAATTTCTGTTGCGGCAAAGTCGTCAGCCATTCCATAAAATTCAAGCTCTGGCCATCGGCTTCAAAAATGCGGGGACGAAAAAAGACCTCAATCACCCACCATTTACTGACCTGATCGATCAGTGCCAGTGCTGCAATTAAAAGAAGAGCGATTACCCTTTGCACGGATCAGGCTGCCTTTTGTTTTTGTTGGTAATAGCGAACCGCGTCTGCATCACGCAAAGACAGATCGGGATAGTCTTTATCCGTTCCGACTTCGGGTAATATTTTCCAGCAGCGTTCACATTTCTTTCCTTCAGCCAAAGCAAATTCTACGGACACATCTTTCACATCGGGTAATTGGAATGTCCCACTCTGGGCTTTATCCACTATCACTGTTACTTGTGATGTAATGCACAGTTCAGCCAAATCAATTCCCTGAAGATCGCCTGACAATTTTTCTGTGATAAAAATTTTCGGGTGGGCTTCCAAAGAGGATCCGATTGTCTTATCTGCCCGTTTTGGTTCCAACGCCCCCAGAACGACGCGGCGAATCTCACGAGCCGTTTGCCATTTTTTATCAAGTTCTGCGTCAAGCCATGCATTTGGCAAAACAGGAAAGGTTTTGAAATGGATACTTGGAATATCATCCCATAATCCTTTTGGCCGCAGCGACCATGTTTCTTCAGTTGTAAAGCTCAAGACCGGAGCAAACCATGTCACCAGACATTCAAAGGCATGATAAAGAACAGTGCGGCAGGCACGGCGTTCAAACCCGTCGGGACGATCGCAATACAAACGGTCTTTGCGGATGTCAAAATAGAATGATGACAATTCATTGGAGCAAAAATGGTGCAAGCTTTGCATCAGGCGATTATAATCATGGTTTGCCAGACAGTCTTGCAATTCCAGATCGGATTCTTTCAACCAATGCAGAACCAGACGTTCCAATTCCGGCATTTTCGCGTAATCTGCTTCATCCAGTTTCTCTTCCAATGTGAAGCCTTCCAAAGCCCCGAGAAGAAAACGGAATGTATTCCGAATGCGGCGATATAAATCACTGGAAGATTTCAGCGCGTCTTTGCCAATGCGGACATCGGATGAATAATCGGCAGTCATCGTCCACAAACGCAATATGTCTGCGCCGAATTCTTTCATGACTTCCAAAGGGTCAACTGTGTTGCCGACAGATTTCGACATTTTATAACCTTTTTCATCCAGTACAAATCCGTGGGTTAGAACCGATTTATACGGAGCTTTTCCACGAGATCCGCAAGACTCCAGAAGGGATGAGTGGAACCAGCCACGGTGTTGGTCAGAGCCTTCCAGATACAAGTCAGCAGGCCAAACCCCGTCTTCGCGGTCTTCCATGACGAAAGCGTGGGTGCAACCGGATTCAAACCAGACATCCACCACATCAAATACCTGATCGAAATTTTCTGCGTTATAAGCATTACCCAAGAAATCAGATGCGGGACGGGCAAACCATGCATCCGAGCCCTCCGTTTCAAAAATATCCTGAATGCGTTTGTTGACCGCGTCATCTTTCAATGGTTGACCGGTTTTTTTATCCAGAAATAATGCGATGGGCACACCCCATGCGCGTTGGCGCGAGATACACCAATCGGGTCGTCCGGCAATCATTGCGGTGATCCGGTTTTCTCCGGCGGCGGGATACCAATCCGTGTCCTTGATCGCCTGAAGTGCGCGTGCGCGGAGTGTTGATCCAGATTCTTCCCTATCCATGGCAATAAACCATTGCGGCGTGGTGCGGAAAATCACCGGAGCTTTTGACCGCCAGCTATGCGGGTATTCGTGACGGATTGATCCTTTGGCCAGCAAATTCCCTGCATCATCGATGGCCTTGAGTGGTGCAAAATTGCCCTGTCCCATTTCGCCTTTTTGGGTATAAACCTCAAGTCCTGCAAATAACGGCACGTGATTTTTGAATGTTCCGTCATCATTGATGTTGTCGGTGATTTCAAGACCTGCTGCTTTGCCAAGATAAAAGTCATCTTCGCCGTGGCTCGGTGCGATATGCACAAAGCCCGTTCCGGTATCTTCAGCGACAAAGTCCGCATTCAAAACAGGAACATCAAAGTCATACCCTTGCCCACGCAGCGGATGCGCACAAATCGTCTTGACGATTTTTGCGCCGTTTAGAATTGTGCCTTCGCTCCACTGTGTGATTTTGGATTGGTCTTTGACAGCGTCAGCCAATGACCGTGCCACCACCAGTTTTTCTCCCACTTGTGCGCGGCTGTCACCTCCGACTTCATGCACGGTATAGACCGCGTATTCAATGTCTTCACCGCAAGCGATGCCACGGTTGGACGGCATTGTCCAAGGGGTTGTCGTCCAGATAACAATTTTTGCGCCATCCAATTCCGGCGTTGATGATTTTACCACCGGAAATTTAACCCAGATGGTGATGGATTTATGATCCTGATATTCAACTTCAGCTTCGGCTAGGGCGGTTTTTTCAACCACTGACCACATCACTGGTTTGACGCCTTTGTATAACAAACCGTTCATCAGAAATTTATGGATCTCACCCACGATGCGGCTTTCTGCATGTTTGGTCATGGTCAGATACGGGTTATCCCAATCGCCATTAATCCCTAGTCTTTGGAATTCTCCAGATTGAATATCAACCCATTTTTGTGCGAAGTCGCGGCATTCCTGACGGAATTTCAAGATTTCAACTTCGTCTTTGTTTAATCCTTTGGCGCGGTATTGCTCTTCGATCTTCCATTCAATCGGCAGGCCGTGGCAATCCCATCCCGGAACATAGGGTGCATCAAAGCCTGCCATCTGACGATAGCGGACAATCACGTCTTTCAAAATTTTGTTTTCGGCGTGGCCGATATGAATATCGCCATTGGCGTAAGGGGGGCCATCATGCAGCACCCATTTGTCACGTCCTTTGGATGCTTCCCGCAATTTTTTATAAAGGTTTTGGGATTGCCATGCTTTTAAAATTTCCGGTTCTTTTTGCGGCAATCCTGCGCGCATTGGAAATTCTGTTTTGGGCAGAAAAACTGTTTGCTTGTAAAATTCGGCATTGGACGTTTGTTCGGTCATGTCATCTACTCGTTCATAGGGTCTGCGCATTTTATTTCGGGCGGCAGAGTGTTATTTGTTCTAGCAAATTTGGAGGCAATGGGAAACCCGACTCACGCTATTTTTTTAGCGGGTCTGGTGAATCATTCGAATACTGGCAAAGCGGCAATCTTGCATGTTTTTACATTGCCAGAGGCGGGAAGATTTGACAAATAAAAAACCCCGTCAGCTTATATAAAGTCGGGCGGGGTTTTTCGAGGTTATATATTAAGAAACTATATTAGCGTGAGAAACCAAAACGCGATTCCGCTGGATTGGGTTGTCTATATCGATTTTCATCACGATAAACATCATAGGCTCCCATTTGTACGTCGTATCTGCACCGATCGAAAGATTCGCGGGCACGTATATTTACTGCATCAGAAGCAATTCCTCCCGCAACAGCTCCTATGACCGCTCCTGCAACTGTTTTTGCCGCGTCTGATACGTTATTGTTGCGATAGCGATGCCCTCCACGACTATTAGGAGCGGCAATAGCAACACCAGCTACTAGACCCGCAAGCTGGAAGAGGCTGCTTTCTGTGCGATCAGATACCAAAACATAGGGCTGCCCATTTTGAGATGTGACTGTATACGCATTCTGAAACGTTCTATTCCCACCAAAGGCACGATTGAATGCCGAATACCTTTGTCGAGAGTAATAGCCACGATTCCGGTAATAATCTCCGTATGGAACAACCTCAACTTCTGCTCTACGACAAGCTTCAGAAGCATATTGTGCTATACCGGTATTTTCAGGCCTGTTTTCTGTTCTTGTATTTGCCCCATACATTTGGTCAAAGTTTGCACAACCGCCTACGGCAGTGGCGAAAGCTACAGCTGCAAGACTTGGTAGACTCGCTCTTTTGGGAGAATTGGAATTAGACATGGCACACCTCGATATTGTTTTTAAAATCCTTTGGAAACTGGTCGGGACTATATACCTCCCTATATCTTAATGCAAGAAAATAATTACTATGGAAAAGTGATTGTTTAGCCTGTGCGATGTCGGAAAAACACCATAAATCAAACCTGTCCTCCTGAGTGATAGAAAGGAAGGAGGAACTGGATTGCTTCGCTGACGCTCGCAATGACAGGAAGGGAAGAATCGATATAAAAAAACCCCGCTGTTGGGCGGGGTTTTTTTGATCTTATTCGGCTTTATCTTCAGCTTTTTTCTTTTTCGGAGCTGCCTTTTTCTTTGGCTTTTCCTCAGAAGCTGGAGCGTCTTCTGCTTTTTCAGTTTTTTTCTTGTTGGCTTTTTTTACCGCTTCTTTTGGAACGGATGTTTCATCTGCCTGACCTGCTGCGACTGCGTTATCCTGTGAAAAATCAGGACCGCTGTCTTTGCCTTTTGCAGACGGGTCACGATCAACAAATTCGATAATCGCGATCGGGGCTGCATCACCATAGCGGAAACCAGCCTTCAGAACGCGGGTGTATCCACCTGGGCGATCCGCATACCGTTTTGCCAATGCGTCAAAAAGTTTTGCGACCATGGCGTCATCACGCAGAATAGCGAAAGCAGCACGGCGATCCGCCAATGTTCCTTTTTTACCCAAAGTCACCAATTTTTCAACGAATGGGCGAAGTTCTTTTGCTTTCGGCACTGTGGTGATAATTTGTTCGTGCTTAATTAACGCTGCGGACATGTTTGAGAACAATGCCTTGCGGTGAGAGCTGGTGCGATTTAATTTACGTTGTTTCAGTCCATGTTTCATGGTGTTTTCCTTTCACTTTTCTGCGATGCTCACGCGGAGCGATCATCTTACAAACCCAAAACCACTTGTTCTCAATTCAAAGAACCGTTCTATTTCGGGGGCGGGCAGGATGCCCTTATCAGATCAGAGCCGAAATGATTTCCGGCTCTTCTCCTTCATTTCAAGAATTTCTAGTGCGCAAAGGGATCTTCCATTTTGCGTGCCAATTCTTCGATATTTTCCGGAGGCCAGCCTTCAACTTGCATACCCAAATGCAGACCCATCATGCCCAGAACTTCTTTGATCTCATTCAAGGATTTGCGTCCGAAGTTTGGTGTCCGCAGCATTTCGCTTTCCGATTTCTGAACCAAATCACCAATGTAAACGATATTGTCGTTTTTCAGGCAGTTTGCAGACCGAACAGACAATTCCAGCTCTTCGACTTTTTTGAGCAAGTTGCGGTTGAATGGAAGGCTTTCCTCTTCTTCCGTGACTTTTGCTTCTTTTGGTTCTTCAAAATTGATAAAGACTTGCAATTGATCTTGCAAAATACGCGCCGCATAAGCCACCGCATCATCCGCAGAAATCACACCGTTAGTTTCAACCGTCAAAGTCAGTTTATCGTAATCGGTGATTTGACCAACACGTGTATCTTCAACTTCGTAGGATACTTTGCGAACCGGAGAGAAAATGCTGTCCACAGGGATCAAACCCACTGGGGCTTCTTCAGGACGGTTCATCGCAGCTGGACGGTAGCCTTTGCCTGTATTGACAGTCATTTCCATGTCCAGTTTTGCACCTTTATCCAAAGAACAAATAACCAGATCAGGGTTCATGATTTCAATATCGGCACCAGCTTCGATCATACCGGATGTCACTTCGCATGGACCTTCCGCCACAAGACGCATTCTTTTTGGCCCTTCGACATGCATCCGCACAGCAATTGCTTTTACGTTCAAAACGATGTCCGTGACATCTTCACGAACGCCTTCAACCGTTGAGAATTCATGCTGCACACCTGCAATTTTAACAGCTGTTACGGCTGCGCCTTGCAAAGAGGACAGTAAAACACGACGTAGAGAGTTTCCCAGAGTCAAACCAAACCCGCGTTCCAAAGGTTCAACCACAACCTTGCCGTAATTACGACCTTCGGTTTTGTGCTCGACTTCTACTTTGTTGGGTTTAATCAGTTCCAGCCAGTTTTTCTGAATCAGCATGCTTTTTCCCTTTCACCATGCAATAGCGTCTTAACGACAAAAACAAGTCAATCCCGGGGAGTAAAAACTTCCCGGGAGAAATATCATTTAGATACGGCGACGTTTTGATGGACGGCAACCATTATGTGGAACAGGTGTCGTATCTTTGATCGAGCGGATGGTGTACCCAATCGATTGCAAGGCGCGAAGAGCCGATTCACGACCAGCCCCAGGCCCCTTAATCAAAACATCAACTTCACGAAGACCGTGTTCCTGTGCTTTGCGACCTGCGTCTTCTGCCGTCATCTGGGCAGCAAAAGGGGTCGATTTACGTGACCCTTTGAAGCCTACGATACCAGCCGAAGACCACGCGATGGTATTGCCCATCGGGTCAGTCAAGTTGATAAAAATATTGTTAAAAGATGCATTGATGTGAGCCACTCCCACTGCAATATTTTTGCGGACGATTTTTTTACGAGCGCCGCCTTTTGCTTTATCTTTTGCTGCCATGATTTATTTCCTTCTATCTTGCTAGCACTGATTATTTCTTGGCGATTTTCTTACCAGCTACAGGCTTCGCAGGTCCCTTACGGGTTCGTGCGTTTGTGCGTGTACGCTGACCTCGAACCGGCAGACCACGACGATGGCGGAGGCCACGGTAGCACTGCATATCCATCAGGCGCTTGATGTTGAGAGAAACTTCACGGCGCAGATCGCCCTCGATCAAGAATTTTCCACTCTCAATCGCTTTGCGGATCAGGCTTAGCTCGTCCTCGGTTAAATCCTTCATGCGACGGGAAAAATCAATACCGACTTCGCGGCAGATTCCTTCGGCGATGAAGCGACCAATTCCATGAACATATGTCAGGGAAATGATTACGCGTTTGTTGTCAGGAATATTGACACCGGAAATACGGGCCATACACGACTCCTTGTTTGCTTTCGTTTGATTTCAATCCGATCCGTAAAATTTCTTTGTTTTTCAACTAGAAACGCCGGGTCGTATACCAATACCGGACAAGTAAAAAACCTGCCGAAACATGTGTTTTGCATGCCGGAATGAGCGCATACTAAGCATTTACACTCATGAGTCAACTATTTTCTTGAAAATTCTGTGGATAAGTCGAGAATCTTTCTACGGCCTTAAGCTGCCGCTTCCTCACCATCCAGAATGCCTGAAATTTTGGCCGTTACAGCATCAATACCCGCCATGCCATCCACGGTCTGGAGCATTCCTTTTCCTTCATAATATGGCAAAATCGGAGCCGTCTGGGCACGATAGGCTTCCAGACGTTTTTTTAGGGTTTCGGCGTTATCATCTGCACGAATAGTACCGCCTTCAGCCACACGTTTTTCAATTCTCGCCAGAAGCGCATTTTCATCGACAGATAGTTGGATCACCGCGTTTAAATCTTTGCCTTTCTGGTGCAGCATCACATCCAGAGCTTGCGCCTGAATTACCGTTCTTGGAAAGCCGTCCAGAATAAATCCTTTGGCGCAATCCGGCTGGTCAATACGCGCAGAGATCATTTCAATCATGATTTCATCCGATACAAGAGCACCCGAATCCATAATGGCCTTAACTTTCTGCCCGAGAGGCGATTGCGCCGCGATCTCTGCGCGCAGCATGTCCCCCGTCGAAAGTTGTTTCAAACCGCGCGTTTGTTCGAGTAATTTGGCTTGAGTCCCTTTACCAGCCCCCGGAGGCCCCATCAGAATGATATTCACGATCTATTTTCTCCCTTTGGTCAAACGGGTCCTTTTAACCAGACCTTCATATTGGTGCGCCAACATATGCGAATTAATTTGAGCCACTGTATCCATGGTCACCGAAACAACAATCAGCAAAGACGTTCCCCCGAAATAAAATGGCAAGCTATATTCCGCAATCAGAAATTCAGGCATCAAACAGATGAAGCACAAATACAAAGCGCCCAAAACTGTTATGCGCGTCAAGACATGATCCAGAAAATCTGCCGTGTGCTTGCCCGGACGAATACCTGGAATAAAGCCACCATGTTTGCGCAGCATTTCTGCATTTTCTTCAGGATTAAAAACAACCGCCGTGTAAAAAAATGCAAAAAAGGCAATCAAGGATGCGTAAGCAATCATATGAACCGGATGGCCGGTTGTCATGTAACGCGACAAATCGGTCAAAAAGCTATCGCCCGCATCAACACCCGAAAAACCAACAATGGTCATGGGCAGGAACAGTAATGATGATGCAAAAATTGGCGGAATAACACCCGACATATTCAGTTTCAGCGGCAAGTGATTTTGTGAGGCTTGCGTCATTTGCTGCGCCCCCACTTGACGTTTAGGATATTGTACCAAAATCCGGCGCTGTGCGCGCTCCATGAATACAATGAACACAACCGTACCAACAACCATTGCTGCAATCAGAAGAATACCGATAAAGGAAATTTGCCCCTGCTGTCCCAAAGTCAACGTCTGGAACAACGCTTGCGGAAGTCCCGCGACAATCCCTGCGAAAATAATCAGGGATGTTCCATTACCTATTCCACGAGATGTAATTTGCTCGCCTAGCCACATCAGAAACATCGTTCCACCCACAACCGTAACCACGGTGGAGGCACGGAAAAACATTCCAGGATCCAGCACAGCAGACCCTTGTGTTCCTTGAATATTTTCAAGACCAACTGCCAAGCCATAAGATTGGATGCCCGCCAGAAAAACTGTAAGGTATCGTGTGTACTGATTGATTTTCTGGCGACCCGATTCCCCTTCCTTTTTCAAGGCTTCGAGTTTCGGCGATAACGCCGTTGCCAGTTGAAGAATAATCGATGCAGAAATATAAGGCATGATCGAGAGAGCAAAAATTGTCATCCTCGACAGTGACCCACCCGAGAACATGTTGAACATGTCCAACAAACCACCACTTTTTTGCTTAAAAATACCTTCCCATACATGGGGGTCGATACCCGGAATAGGAATGTAGGTTCCAAGGCGAAAAACCAATAGGGCCAGAATTACAAACCAAATTCTCTTTTTAAGTTCTGTTGCTTTTGCAAACGCGCCCCAATTAGCGTTTCTCGAGAGTTGTTCAACCGCTGAAACCATTCTTATTATCCTTGTTATAAACTATCCAAGATATTTAACCAATGGAGGGCGGAATGTCTAGTGGAGATACTACTTTTTCTTCTACCAGATTCACTTAAATCTAAGCGTCGTCAATAAACAAATAAAAAGAGGCCCTAAAGGCCTCTTTGAATTCGTCATATCCCAGAACCTGATTATTTCTGACCAGGGATCGGTTTTTTACGAACGACTGGTTTTACAACAGGCTCGATGATCTCAACAGACCCCCCCGCTTTTTCAACGGCCGCTTTTGAAGACGCTGTTGCTCCAGCAATTTTCAAGGTTACCTTGGCTTTCAATTCACCATTTCCGAGCAAACGAACACCGTCTTTTGCTTTTGAAGCGATGCCTGCAGCCTGAAGAATTTTACATGTAATGTCTTCTTTTGCATTGATACGACCATCATCGATCGCAGTTTGCAAATGAGCCAAAGAAACAGTGGCGTATTCTTTTGCAAAAATATTGGTAAAACCAATTTTTGGCAAGCGACGGTAAAGAGGCATTTGCCCTCCCTCAAAACCATTGATTGCAACACCGCCACGAGATTTTTGACCTTTTTGTCCACGGCCACAAGTTTTACCCTTGCCAGAGCCGATTCCTCGTCCAACACGCATTCTCTTTTTTACGGCGCCTTCTTTAGGCTGGAGTTCATTGAGTTTCATTTTACTATCCTCTTAAATCTATACCGTTTATTCGGCAACTTCTACAAGGTGACGTACTTTGTAGATCATACCACGGACAGCAGGAGTATCTTCAAGCTGTTTGGTACGGTGCATTTTATTCAGTCCCAAACCAACAAGGGTCTGTTCTTGATCTTCTTGACGACCAATCGGACTCCCGATTTGTTTGACCGTAAGCATTTTCTTTGAAGCGTCTGCTTTTTTTGTTTTAGCTTGTGCCATTTCAGAGCATCCCCTCTAATTATTCTGCAGCAGCGTCGGCATCATTTTCGGATGCGTCTTCTACTTTTGCTTCTTTCATGCGAACATCGCGGTTTGCAACGATCTCACTGACTTTCTTGCCACGACGCGCTGCAACAGTCCGCGGGCTTTCCATCAATTTGAATGCTGCAAAAGTGGCATTCACCATATTGTATGGGTTGTTGGTTCCAATTGCCTTAGCCACAACATCCTGAATTCCGATTGCTTCGAAAATCGCACGGAGCGGGCCACCAGCAATAATTCCGGTACCAGCAGGGGCTGTCCGCAAGTGAACGTGACCTGCGCCATAACGGCCAACGATATCATGGTGAATTGTACGACCCTCACGAAGAGCCACACGAATCATGTTCCGTTTTGCTTGTTCAGTTGCCTTGCGAATTGCATCAGGCACCTCACGCGCCTTGGCATGACCGTGACCAACACGACCACGACCATCACCAACAACAACCAAAGCTGCAAAGCCGAAACGACGACCACCTTTCACAACTTTAGCGACGCGGTTGACGGCAACCAGGCGTTCGTTCATTTCTACTTCTTCGCGCTCTTCGCGTTTACGATCAGGACGAGCCATCTTTAGTTCACCATTCCTTCCTTAGAATTCTAATCCGCCTGCACGAGCAGCTTCTGCCAAAGCCTTGACGCGGCCATGGTAGCGGAAGCTTCCGCGGTCGAACATAACCTTACTTACTTTTGCAGACTTCGCCCGCTCGGCAATCAATGCACCGACTTTTGTCGCAGCGGCCACATTTCCGCCAGTCTTACGCAAGTCACCCTCAAGAGTTGAAGCTGCTGCCAAAGTTATCCCTTTGACATCATCAATGATCTGCACATAGATCTGGTTGTTGGTACGGTGTACTGACAATCGTGGGGTTTCCGTCTTGTTGATCCGCTGCAATTTAGCGCGGACGCGACGGGCACGACGTTGTGCATTTGTTTCTGGTTGACGCATGATTTTTCGTCCTTCTTAACCTACTAAAATGATTCTAATTATTTTTTCTTACCTTCTTTACGCAAGATATACTCCCCTGCATAACGAACACCTTTTCCTTTATACGGCTCAGGAGGTCTGTATCCGCGTATCTCCGAAGCAATCTGACCAACTTTTGCCTTATCAATCCCAGAAACTTTGATCTGGGTTTGTTTTTCAACAACAATCGTTATGTCTTGTGGAATAGGGTAACGAATGTCATGGCTGAAGCCAAGCTGCAAAACCAATTCACTGCCTTGCAAATTACAACGGTACCCAACACCTTCGATTTCCAAATCCTTAGTGTAGCCCTCGGTCACACCTTGAACCATATTGGAAATACGACGTTGCATTGTTGCCCACAAAGCACGGCTCTCCATGTCCTTTGCATTTGGAGCAACTGTAATTGCGCCATTCTCAAATTTCACAGACACTTTGGGATGAACTGCCAAAGTCAACTCGCCTTTCGGGCCTTTAACTTTGATGTCCTGATCCTTCAGGTCAATGGTTACACCAGATGGTACTGTAACCGGATTTTTTCCAACGCGAGACATTTTATCTTCCTCGTTCCAATTTATAAAAAATTCAAAAAATTCTGTGCTAGAAAACCTGACACAAAACTTCGCCACCAACATTCTCGTCACGAGCCTGCTGATCTGCCATAACACCACGTGCGGTCGAAATAATCGTAACGCCCAAACCGTTATAGTAACGTGGAATTTCCTGAGCTGACGAGTAAACCCGACGACCAGGTTTTGATACACGGTGCAACTCACGGATAACCGGATTGCCTTCGTCATATTTCAAATCAACCATAAACTGCTTGTGCCCTTGTGCATCCGCACCTTCTGAAAAGCCACGGATATATCCGCAGCTTTGCAGAACAGCCAAAACAGAACCACGCATTTTAGAAGCAGGGCAAGCCACTTGCTTCAAACCTGCTCTTTGACCGTTACGAATGCGGGTCAGCATATCTCCTAATGGATCACTCATTGACATGATCTAAATCTCCTTTTTACCAGCTTGATTTCGTTACACCAGGAAGTTGACCTTCAGAGGCCAGCTTCCGTAGCGAGATACGGCTCAAGCTAAATTTACGATAGTATGAACGTGGGCGACCTGTCAGGGCGCAACGATTACGAATGCGAGTTTCAGCACCGTTCCTTGGCATTTGAGCCAATTTAACGGACAACGCAAAACGCTCTTCCATCGACAATTCACGATCCATAATCATCGCTTTGATTTTCGCACGTTTGGCAGCATCACGCTTAACCATTTTTTTGCGTTTCTCATTCCGATTGGTTGCACTTACTTTTGCCATACCTGATCCTCTTTCCTAATCTCTTCTTTTGCTAAATACTAGCCTTTGAATGGCATATCAAAGCCACGCAACAACTCTCTAGCTTCATCATCAGTTTTCGCTGATGTACAAATAATAATATCCATACCACGCATTGTATCAACTCTTTCAAAGTTGATCTCAGGGAAGATCGTGTGATCTCTAATTCCCAATGCGTAGTTTCCACGACCGTCAAACGCTTTTCCGTTAATTCCACGGAAGTCGCGAACACGTGGTAGCGCAATTGTTACCAATCGGTCAAGAAATTCGTACATTCTTTTGCCGCGCAAAGTCACTTTTGCCCCGATTGGCATTCCTTGGCGGATTTTGAACGATGCATTTGACTTCCGCGCCAAGGTCGCAATAGGTTTTTGTCCTGCGATCTGGGTCATATCTTTCAACGCCGTTTCCATATGTTTTTTGTCAATCGCAGCCTGACCAACCCCCATATTGATGGTGATATGTTTCAGCTTTGGAATTTCATGAACATTCTTGTAGCCTCGGCTTTTTTGCATTGCCGGAGCCAATTCCTCTTTGTATCTTTTTTCCAGTCTTGGAGTATATTTTTCCTGAGCGGTCATCTTGAACCTATCCCTTAAGCAATCGTTTCGCCGGACTTTTTGGCAACACGTACCTTTTTGCCATCAGCCAGAGTTTTCATACCGACTTTAGTTGCTTTCCCGTTTTTCGGGTCAGCTAAAGCCACATTCGACACATGGATAGGCGCTTCGATGCGCTGCAATCCACCTGCAGAAAATTGTGTAGGTTTCGCATGCTTAGTCATCATGTTGATGCCAGCAGCTACAATACGGCTTTCAGATGGAATGACTTTGGTGACTTCGCCAGTTTTTCCTTTATCCTTGCCGGTCATAACGACAATTTGGTCGCCTTTTTTAATTTTCAATTTTGTCTGTGTCATTTAGAGCACCTCAGATGCCAAAGAGATAATTTTCATGTAGCCTTTACCGCGCAATTCACGGGTTACAGGGCCAAAAATACGAGTGCCAATAGGCTCACCCTGTTTGTTAATCAAAACAACTGCATTGCCATCAAAGCGAATGGTTTCGCCATTGTCCCGATGCAAACCAGAAGCGGAGCGTACAATCACCGCACGGTGGACATCGCCTTTTTTAACACGACCGCGTGGAATCGCATCCTTAATAGATACGACAATCACATCGCCGATATTTGCAAAACGACGCTTGGAGCCTCCCAAGACTTTGATGCAAGAGACACGGCGCGCGCCGGAGTTGTCTGCTACATCAAGATTTGATTCCATCTGGATCATATTCGTTCACCCGAATTTTCTATACGTTTCCTAAAATACTTACTTCTTAGAGGCGGTTTTTTTCGCCCCTGCCTTTTTAGCCTTAACCGGCGTAGCTTCAACAGCAACTGCTTTAACTTTCTCAGTCAACTCACGAGCCAAAGATTTTGGATCCGTTGTTACTGTCCATGTTTTACGCTTGGAAATAGGACGACATTCTTCAATCTCGACCAGATCACCAACGCGAAACAAATTAGTCTCGTCGTGAGCAGCATATTTAGAACTTTGCTTCACATATTTCTTATAGATAGGGTGCATAGTCCGACGCTCAACCAATACGGTTACCGTCTTATCCATTGCATCACCAACTATGCGGCCTTCCAATACACGACGTGGCATTTTCTAACTCCTTCTTCCTTCTACCCTATTTGGCAGATTGTGCAGCATTTGCGTGCTGACTCATGACTGTTTTAACCTGTGCAATCGTCCGGCGGACTTTGCGAATCTCCGATGTGTTTTGCAACTGACCACCAGCTTGCTGGAATCTCATATCCATCTGCTTTTTGCGCAAATCAAGCAACAAGGCACTCAGTTCATCCTGACTTTTGCCGCTTAAATTTTCTGCTTTATTTGTTGTTTTTGCTTTTGCCATTTTAAATCTCCATCACCTTTTTTCTTAATCGGCGATCCGTTTAACAAATTTGGTTTGTATTGGAAGTTTTGCAGCAGCCAAAGTCAAAGCTTCGCGAGCTAAATCTTCTGCCACACCTTCAATTTCAAACATGATACGTCCTGGGTTTACGCGAGCCACCCAAAATTCTGGAGATCCTTTACCAGAACCCATCCGAACTTCCAAAGGTTTTTTCGATACAGGCACATCAGGAAATATACGAATCCAAACTTTACCTTGACGCTTAATGTGACGAGTCAGCGCACGACGTGCCGCTTCAATCTGCCGTGCGGTGATCCGCTCGGGCTCCATTGCCTTCAAACCAAAGGATCCGAAAGCGACTTGATAACCGCTTTTTGCATCTCCATGGATACGGCCCTTATGAGCCTTTCTATATTTTGTCTTTTTCGGTAAGAGCATTTCTCTACTCCAATATTCTTTCTTTTAACTTTTTTACCACGTCTGAACGTGTCCTAGTCCCGTTTGGTTGCCCCAACAGTTTCAGCCATTCGTTTGTCACGAGCCATAGGATCATGTTCCATGACATCACCTTTATAGATCCATACTTTAATACCAATGATCCCGTAGGTTGTCATACCTTCGGCAACGCCGTAATCCAAGTCAGCCCGCAAAGTGTGCAGAGGAACTTGACCTTCACGATACCATTCCATACGGGCAATATCCGCACCAGCCAAACGACCAGCCACATTGACCCGAATTCCTTTTGCTCCCTGACGCAATGCCGATTGAACAGCACGTTTCATGGCGCGACGAAAAGATACACGGCGCTCAAGTTGTTGAGCAATCCCTTCCGCAACCAATTGAGCGTCAATTTCCGGCTTACGGATTTCAACAATATTCAAGGAAACCTCGCCACCTGATTTAACAGACAGATCCTTGCGGAGTTTCTCAATATCCGCGCCTTTTTTCCCGATAATAACACCTGGACGGGCGGTGTGAACAGTTACGCGTGTATTTTTTGCAGCACGCTCAATAATGACCTTGCTAATACCGGCAGCTTTCAACTTGTCGTGAACGAATTCACGCAGTTTTAAATCCTGCACCAATTTCACAGCATAGTCTTTGCCGGAAAACCAGCGAGAGTCCCATGTGCGGTTTACACCAACGCGCATTCCGATTGGATTGACTTTCTGACCCATGTTTGACCCCTACTCCTATTCGGCTTTCTCTCTGACAACAACTGTCAGGTTACTGAAAAATTTCTCAATGCGCCCTGCGCGACCACGAGCCCTTGCCATGAAACGTTTCATAACAACAGATTTCCCGACAGTTGCTTCGGCAACATACAAACGGTCAACATCCAAAGAATGGTTGTTTTCAGCGTTGGCCACAGCAGATTGTAACACTTTTTTCACGTCGCGAGCGACACGTTTGTTACAAAACTCAAGATCAACAAGAGCTTTTTCTGCCTTCTTGCCACGGATCATCTCCGCCACAAGATTTACTTTGTATGGGCTCGAGTCGATATACTTCGAAAAAGCTCTCGCTTCGTTGTCGGCCACACGTCTTTCGTTTTTAGGCTTTCCCATGATCTATTCCCTATTTCTTCTTATCACCACCGTGACCTTTAAAGGTACGGGTGTGCGCAAATTCACCAAGCTTGTGGCCAATCATATTGTCTGTGACCAAAACAGGAATGAATTTATTCCCGTTATGAACAGCCATCGTCAAACCTACCATTTGTGGCAGGATTGTCGAACGGCGCGACCATGTTTTAATCGGCGTGTTTTTTCCACTTTGACGGAGTTCCTCAACTTTTTTGAGAAGATGTCCATCAACGAAGGGGCCTTTCCAAGTCGAACGAGCCATGTTTTATACCTCAACCTTCCTCAAATACTACTTGTTCTTGCTCTTACGACGACGAATAATATATTTGTCAGTCGCTTTATTGGAGCGTGTTTTATATCCTTTAGCCGGTACACCTGTCGGAGAACACCAGTGTATCCCACCATTTGTCCGTCCACCATGCGGGTGATCGACCGGGTTCATACTGATACCACGTTGATGAGGTCTGCGACCCAACCAGCGATTCCGTCCAGCTTTACCAATATTTATGTTCTTCTGGTCAGGGTTTGAGACCGCGCCTACCGTTGCAAGGCATTCACCACGAACCAAACGCATTTCTCCGGATGATAGTTTGATTTGGGCATACCCCTGATCGCGACCAACCAACTGAGCAAATGTTCCAGCAGCACGCGCCATCTGACCACCTTTACCAGGCTTCATTTCGACGTTGTGAATAATCGTTCCAACTGGCATATTTTTCAACGGAAGTGTATTTCCGATTTTAATATCCGCACGATCGCTTGATACGATTTTATCGCCTTCAGCCAAACGTTGTGGAGCCAGAATATATGCTTTCTCACCATCTTCATACTGAACCAAAGCGATAAAAGCTGTCCGGTTTGGGTCATATTCCAAACGCAATACGGTTGCTTCCATGTTCATTTTTGACCGCTTGAAGTCGATGATCCGATACCGTTGTTTATGACCGCCACCCAAGAAACGCATAGTGGTGCGACCCGTGTTGTTACGGCCACCATTTCTATGCTTCCCTTCAGTTAGCGACTTTTCAGGTGCGCCTTTCCAAAGTTGGCTACGATCAACCAATACCAACTGACGTTGGCCGGGGGTTGTCGGATTGTATTTTTTTAAAGCCATAATTGCTTTCCTTCTTCCCTAAATCTTCTTATACGCCAGTACCAACGTCGATTGTTTGTCCTTCAGCCAAACTAACAATGGCTTTTTTGACATCGGAACGTTTTCCTAGAATACCCTTAAATCTTTTGGTCTTACCTTTGGTTACAACTGTGTTGACCGCAGTTACCTTCACATCAAACAAGCTTTCAACAGCACGTTTGATTTGTGGTTTCGTTGCATCCGGTGCGACTTCAAACGTCACCTGACCATATTGCGATCCCATCATTGATTTCTCGGTTACAATCGGCTTGACCATTGTGACATAGTCTTGCTCGATGATTGCCGGTTTTGTTGTCTTTGCTTTTGCCATTCTAAACTCCTTGCCCTTTCCCTACGCGCCTATGCAGACAGACGCTTGGTCAGGTTTTCAACTGCATCCTTGGTCAAGACCAATATGTCATGACGAAGAATGTCATAAACGTTTGCACCTTCACAGGGCAAAACATCAATATGCGGGATGTTACGCGTTGCCAAAGCAAAGTTACGATCCATATCTTCACCGCAGACAAATAATGCCGAACGAATTCCCAATGCCGACAGTTTTGCTGTCATTGTTTTGGTTTTAGGCTCTGCAATTGCTGCTGTATCCACAATCACCAATTGACCACTCGCTGCTTTTGCCGACAACGCTGTCTTCAAAGCCAACATCCGTTGCTTTTTAGGCAGCTCTGTTGCATGCGAGCGAACCACCGGTCCAAAAATTGTTGCCCCACCAACAAAATGGGCTGCGCGCATAGTACTTGCACGAGAACGACCCGTTCCTTTTTGGTTCCAAGGCTTTTTACCTGTACCGGATACATCCGACACACCCTTAGTTTTATGCGTCCCTGCACGACGTTTGTTCAGCTGGTAATGAACCATACGGTGCATAATATCTGCACGAATTTCCACGCCGAACACAGAGTCATTCAACTCGATGTTCCCTACGTCTTTGTTATCCAATGTCTTGACCGCGACCTTCATCTCGATGCCTCACTTATTCTTTTGCTTCTTCTGCTGGAGCATCCTGAGGCGCTTCGGCAGGGGTTTCTTGAGCGTGTTCTTGAGCTTGCCCTTGTGGAGAAGCTGAAGATTTCAGACCAGCTGGAAGTGGCAAATCAGCAGGAGCAGCCTTTTTTACTGCGTCAGTGATGATAACCCACTCTTTTGCATTTCCAGGAATGTTGCCTTGTACGAGAACCAAACCATCCTCGGGATATACCGCAACAACCTTCAAATTTTGTGTCGTAATTGTATCAACACCATATTGACCAGCCATTTTTTTGCCCTTCCATGTGCGTCCGGGATCTTGCGAACAACCCGTCGAACCAATAGAGCGGTGAGAAACGGACACCCCGTGAGTCGCACGCAACCCACCAAAATTCCAACGCTTCATACCACCAGCAAACCCGCGTCCTTTGGACGTTCCTTGAACGTCAACAAACTGACCAGGAACAAAGTGGCTTGCACAAAGTTCCGCACCAATTTCAAGAGCATTTTCAGGGCTCACGCGAAATTCGGCAACTTTGCGTTTCGGCTCAACTTTGGCTTTCGCATAGTGGCCACGCATCGCCTTGGATACGTTTTTCACTTTTGCCGTGCCTGCCCCAAGCTGAACAGCTGTATAGCCATCGCGCTCCGTTGTACGAACATCAACAACTTGTAAACTATCAATTTTTAGAACGGTTACAGGAATGTGTTTCCCATCTTCACCGAAGATGCGCGTCATTCCCTCGTTCTTTGCAATTAATCCGGTTCTCATTTTTTTCTCCAGATTTCCCTTTAACTAAACTCTATCTACGTGCCGAATTAGGCGGCTTGTCCAACTTTAATCTCAACATCAACACCAGCAGCCAAATCGAGCTTCATCAGTGCATCAACCGTTTGAGGGGTTGGATCAATGATGTCGATCAGGCGTTTGTGTGTCCGCATTTCGAATTGATCCATCGATTTTTTGTCGATGTGCGGTGACCGAAGAACTGTGAAACGCTCTGTCCTTGTCGGCAGAGGAACTGGTCCACGAACACCAGCGCCCGTGCGTTTTGCTGTATTTACAATCTCGCTCGTGGAAGCATCCAGTACGCGGTGATCATAAGCCCGAAGGCGAATACGGATTGTTTGTGCATCCATGTTTTGGTCCTCTAAATTCCCATACCTTATTCAATAACCTGAGCGACGACACCAGCGCCGACGGTACGACCGCCTTCACGG
>ERZ761609.434-NODE-434-length-49172-cov-46.970458_pt1 | contig 49172 bp, 39 predicted proteins | sample MGYA00511163_ERZ761609 | MGnify/ENA primary metagenome ERZ761609 (study PRJEB28899, sample SAMN02445070) | bioreactor sludge metagenome | biome: EBPR sludge | place: Australia: Brisbane, Thorneside Wastewater Treatment Plant | collected 2011-12-16 ... | reverse complement strand
AGTGACTGGAGTTCAGACGTGTGCTCTTCCGATCTGGGCGGGATGATGATGGCCGCGATGAGCGGCGGCAATTCGGACAACCGCTACTCGCTGACCTTGTCGATTTCGGCGCGGAATCTGCTGAACACCACCAATCCGGGCAATCCGATTGGCAACCTGAGTTCGCCGCTGTTTGGGGTTTCGAACTCCCTGATGGGGGGCTTCGGGCCCGGCTCCGGTGGACCGGGCGGCGGCGGAGGCGGCGGCGCGGCGGGCAACCGGAGGATTGAACTCTCGCTGCGATTCTCCTTCTGAGAGGAATATGCTAAGCGGAGGTCCGATGGAGACACCGCCGCGGCTACTGCTGGTTGATGACGATCAGGAGTTGTGCGCGCTGATGCGCGAGTTTCTGGAAGCGCGCGGGCTGGTGTGCGAAACGGCGCACACGGGCCCGCGCGGGCTTGCGGCGGCGCTGGAATCGGCGTACGACCTGGTGTTGCTGGACGTAATGCTGCCAGGGCTGGAGGGCTTCGAGGTGTTGCGGCAACTGCGGCTGCGCAGCGGCGTGCCGGTGATCATGCTGACGGCGCGGACGGCGCCGGAGGACCGGGTGGCCGGGCTGGATGCGGGAGCGGACGATTACATCCCGAAGCCGTTCGGGCCGGACGAGATGCTGGCGCGGATCCGGGCGGTGCTGCGCCGGACGCGGCCGGGGTCGCAGGCGGGTTTGGAGACGTATGAGCGGCTGGGGCTGCGGCTTTCGCCCGCGACGCGCGAGGCGTGGCTGGGCGGCGAGCGGCTGGAGCTGACGGCGATCGAGTTTTCGATTCTGGATTTGCTGCTGCGCGCGGCGGGGCGGGTGGTGTCGCGCGATGAGATCGCGAGCGCGCTGCACCAACGCGAGGCTTCGCCGTTTGAGCGCGCGCTGGACGTCCACATCAGTCATTTGCGGAAGAAGCTGGGCCCGCGGCGGGACGATATTGTGACGATTCGCGGGGCGGGCTACCTGTTTCGTCTGACGCCGGAGGCTCCGCTCGGATGAGTTCGCTATACACACGCATTTTCGCCTGGCTGGTGCTGACGCTGGTTTTCGCCTTCGCGGGATTCCTGGGCACGTCGTGGTTTATTGCGAGCCGGACGCATGGGCGCGGCAACATTGTGGGCGAGTTGCACCGGGCGGTGCTGGCGTCGCTGGTGGATCAGTATGAGCGGGGCGGCGTGGAGGCGCTGCGGCGGTCGCTGGAACCGTTGAACCGCGAATCGGCGGGCGTCCATCATCTGGCCGATGCGGCGACGGGGCGCGATTTGCTGACGGGGGAGGATCTGAGCGGGCTGATCCGGAGCGGATCGCAGGCGCCGCCGCGTCCGCCGCTGTTGCGGCTGGCGCCGCCGGGCGGACGGAGGGTGCTGTTGCATCCGAGCGCGGACGGGCGGTATGTGCTGGTTTCCGAGGCCGTGTTTCCGGCGGGTTCGGAGGCGTGGCTACCGCTGTATGTGTGGATTCTGATTCCGGTGGCACTGTTTGCGTGGCTGCTGGCGGCGCGGATTGCGGGTCCGCTGCGGCGGCTGGAGGAGGCGGTGGTGCGGTTTGGCGCGGGCGACCTGGCGGCGCGGCTCAATTGGAGCGGCACGGGCGAGTTCGCGCGGCTGGGACGCGCTTTCGATGAGATGGCCCACCGGATCGAGACGCTGCTGACGGCGGAGCGGCGGCTGTTGCAGGATGTGTCGCATGAGTTGCGGTCGCCGCTGGCGCGGCTGCGGTTTGCCGCGGAATTGGGGCGTTCGTCGTCCACCAATCCGGCGCCATTTGACCGGATCGACCGGGAAGTGGCGCGGCTGACGGAGCTGGTGGAGACACTGCTCGAGGTGACGCGGGCCGAGGGCGACCCGGCGGCGGCGAGGCGCGTGCCGCTGGATCTGGCGCCGCTGTTGGAGGAGGCGGTGCACGATGCGGCGATCGAGGCGGAGGCGCAGGGATGCCGGCTGGAACTGCGGGACGCGGCGCCGGCGGCGACGACGGGCGATCCGGAGTTGATCCGGCGGGCGATTGACAACGTTCTGAGGAATGCGATCCGGCACGCGCCGGCGGGGTCGCCGGTGGATGTGCGCCTGGAGGTGGAGGCGGGGCAGGCGCGGATCGAGGTGCGGGATCAGGGGCCGGGGGTGCCGGCGGATTTGCTGGAGAAGATCTTCCAGCCGTTTGTGCGGGCGGAATCCGACCGGGGGCGGGCGTCAGGGGGAGCGGGATTGGGCCTGTCGATCACGGCGCGCGCGCTGGCGCTGCACCATGGGCGGGCGTTCGCGCGGAACACGCATCCGGGGCTGGCGGTGACGCTGGAGTTGCCGCTGGCCGGGTGAGCGGGCGGTCAGTCAGAGCGTGCGGAGGAAGGCGAGCAGGGCGCGGCGCTCGTCGTCCTTCAGGTTGAGGCCGAAGGGGTGGCCCTGGACGCCGCGGCGGTCGCCGTCGGGACCTTTCCAGCCTTTGGGGACGTAGTCCGGCTTGAGGCGCGCGGGGTCGAACATCTCTTCGAGCGAGGTGAGCGAGCCGTCGTGGAGGAGGCGGGGGCGGTCCCAGACGCCGCGCAGGGTGGGGACTTTGTAGAAGCCGGTGCCCTTGCGGGTGCGGAGGGCGAGTTCGGGGTCGGTGCCGACGGAGAGGCGGACGATGTCCTCGTGGTTGGGGTGGTCCGCAGGTGGATTGTAGCCCTGGGCGAGGGTGAGCTTGCCGCTGGTGTAGTTCGGCGGGACGTGGCAGGTGATGCAGCCTTCGCGGGCGAAGAGCTTGCGGCCGGCCTCCTGGAGAGGTTTGGGGGCGGGGTTGGGGTTGCGGGGGGCGTCGAGGGACAGCAGGTAAACGCCGATGGAGTAGAGGACTTCGTCGGCAAAGCGGAAATGGATTTTGCGCTGGGCGCCGGTGAGGATGCGGTGCTCGCCGAAGTCCATGGGGTCGGCGCCGTTGACGAAGGCGGCGTAGCGGGCGACGTCCTCGGGTCCGCGGAGGCGATGGGTGGCGGTGGCATCGATGTAGCGGCTGTGGCGGAGGACGCGGAGGTCAGGGATCTTCGCCATGGCCCACGGGCTGCCGTGGAAGCGGGAGATGCCGGCGGGGTCGGGACGGAACAATGCGACGGGGGAGTGGGTGAGCTTTTCCTTCAGCGCCTCGACGCGGGGGTCGGGCGCCCAGGGGACGGTGAACTGGCGCCAGACTGCCTGGGAAAAGGTATCGCCCGGGAAGAAGCGGGTGAAGGCGAGCGGGAGGAGGTTGACGCCGATGGGTCCGGTGTCTGTGATGTCCGGGGGATCGTCGCCGGGAGAGGCGCCGAAGGTGACCGTGCCGTTGGGGCGGATCTGGTGGTGGCACAGCGAGCACTCGCGTTCGGACAGCATGATGCCCTGATCGGTGACCACCCAGACGCTGGAAATGATGCTGCCGTCGGGCATCAGGAAGACGTCCTTGAAGGCTTCGGGGTCGCGGGCGCGGGCGATCAGCTTGGGGTCGGCGGTGCGGAAGTAGGGGTTGTCGAGCTGCTCGAAGGCGGTGTGGCCGGCCTTGATCCAGTCCTTCTGGCTGCGAATTTTGGACTTGTCCACGAGGGGCTGGGGCTTTTGCTTCTGGAGCATTTCCCAGTAGCCTTTGGGCTCGCGGGAGGGATGGTAGACGGGGTAGGTCTTGTAGTTGTCGCCGGGGACGGCGTAGTAGTCTGCGGCAGTGTAGTGGCTGGGGCGGATGCCGAGAGCGGCAATGGGCGTGGCCCAGTCGTGGAGGGCGGCGTCGTCCCAGATGCGCGGAGGTTCGGCGGCGGAGAGCAGGGATGCGGCGGCCGCCAGCAAGAGGATACGCATTGGTCCAGTATAAGGGCGGTTGTCAACCAGCGAGAATAGGACTGATGACCGGAGTGCGCATGGACAAATGGCTGTGGGCGGCGCGGTTTTTCAAGACGCGGGCGCTGGCGGCGAAAGCGTGCGAGTTGGGGCGGGTGGAATCGAACGGGCATACGGCGAAGGCGGCGCGCGAGGTGCGGGTGGGGGACCGGCTGAAGGTGACGAACCCGGGGGGGACGTTTGAGGTGGAGGTGCTGGGGTTGAGCGAGGTGCGGGGTCCGGCGGCGGTGGCGCACGAGTTGTACCGGGAATCGGAGGAGAGCGTGGCGGCGCGGGCACGGGCGGCGGAGGAGCGCAAGGCGCTGGGGCCGCTGGACTGGGGCAGGGAAGGGCGCCCGTCGAAGAAGGACCGGCGGCTGATCCGGCGTTTCCGGGAGTCCGGTTAGGAATCGAACATGGGGCCGCCGCGCCAGGCGGGGTAGCCATAGCCGTACACGTAGGCGACGTCGATATCGGACGCGCGTAGGGCGACGCCTTCCTCCAGGAGCTTGCGGCCTTCGGCGCGGAGGGCGCCAAGGCAGCGGTCGAGGATGTCGTTGGCGGTGAAGGCGCGCTGGGGGATCTGGCGTTCGGCGGTCCAGGCGCGGGCGAGGGTTTCGGCTTCGGGGTCGGCATGGCGGTGGTTGTTGTGCCAGATGTACCAGCCTTTCCCCGACTTCTGGCCGAGGCGGCCGGCCTGGCACAGCGCTTCCTCGACATTGGCGGGCGCGGCGGTGGCCAGGCGGATGGCCTGGCCGATGTCGAGACCGGCGAGGTCGCCGACGGCGAAGGGGCCCATGGCGAGGCCGTAGCTTTCGAGGGCGCGATCGACCTCGAAGGGGGAAGCGCCTTCCTGGACACATTCGATGGCGGCTTCGCGGTAGGGGCCGAACATGCGGTTGCCGATGAAGCCGAAGCGGTTGCGGGCGACGACGGCAATCTTGCGCAAGCGGCGGGCGAGGTCCATGGCGGTGGCGATGGCTTCGGGGGCGGTGTGTTCGCCGCGAACGACTTCAAGCAGGCGCATCACGGCGGCGGGCGAGAAGAAATGGAGGCCGAGGACATCGGCGGGGCGGGAGGTGGCGGCGGCGAGAGCGTCGATGTCGAGGGTGGAAGTGTTCGAGGCGAGGAGCGCGCCGGGGCGGGCGATGGAATCGAGTTGGGTGAAGAGAGCGCGCTTGGCGTCGAGGTCTTCACTGATGGCTTCGATGATGAGATCGGCTTCGTTGAAGGACTCGATTGTGGGGACGGCGCTGATGAGCGCCGCGCGGCGATCGGCTTCGGCGGCGGGCAGGCGGCCGTGCTGGACGGCGTGGTCGTAGTGGGCGCGAATCCAGGTGGTGGCGGCGGCGAGGGCGTCGGGCGAGGCGTCGGTCAATCGGACGGGGAGGTTGGCGTTGGCGAAAGCGACGGCGATGCCGCGGCCCATGGTGCCGGCTCCGGCGATGGCCGCGCGGGCGATGGGACGGGGGCGGGTGTCCTTCGGGACGAAGGGGAGTTTGGCGGCTTCCCGTTCGGCGAAGAAGAGATGGATGAGGGCTTTGGCCTGAGGGCCTTCGAGACAGGACTGGAAGATGCGCGCCTCGAAGGCAAGGCCTTCGTCGAAGTCGAAGATGTCTGCGGCGCAGACGACCTCGAGGGCGGCGAGCGGGGCGGCGTGGCCGCGCATCCGGCGGCGGGATTCCTCGCGGATGTCGTTGATCGTTTCCTCATCCGCGGAGCGGATGGGGAGGTCGCGGGTGCGGCGGGGGGCGGAGAGGGAGCGGGCGTAGGTGACGGCGGCGGCGCGGAGGTCGCCATCGATGAGGGCATCGACGAGGCCGGCATCCGCGGCTTCGCGGGCGGAGATGGGGTTGCCGAAGACGCACATCCGGAGGGCCATTTCGATGCCGACGAGGCGGGGCAGCCGCTGCGTGCCGCCCGCGCCGGGGATCAGTCCGAGTTTCACCTCGGGCTGGCCGAGCTGGGTGGAGGGGGCGGCGACGCGGTAATGGCCGGCCATCGCGGTTTCGAGTCCACCGCCGAGTGCCGTGCCGTGCAGGGCCATTACGACGGGCTTCGAAGCGTTCTCGATCCGTTCGAGCAGCGGATTGAGAGTGATCATGGGGCGTTCGCCTGAAAGGATCTTGGGGAATTCGCGGATGTCGGCCCCGGCGACAAACGTCGAACCGGCGCCCATGACGACGATGGCGCGGATGGCGGCGTCGGCGACGCCGGCTTCAACGCCCTCGACGATCCCTTCGAGGACGCCGGGCGAGAGGGCGTTGACGGGGGGATTGTTGACGGTGACGACGAGGACATCAGCGTCGGCGGTCCAGGTGACGAGTTCACTCATGGGCGGAGCCTCCACTTTGCCATACTACTGATTTGAAGACGAAACCGCTTAGCCTGGAACAACTGAACGGGATGATCGTCAAGATGCCGTTCAACGACCTACTTGGCATGCGCGTGGCGCGCGTCTACAGGGACGGCCTGACGATGGAAATGGACGCCACGCCGCGGCTCCAGAACATCCTGGGCACGCTGCACGGCGGAGCAACGGCGGCGTTGATCGACGCGGCGGTCGGAGTGGCGATCATCGGCCACCATGGCGGCGAACGGATGACGACGACGGTGGAGATGAAGGTGAATTACCTGCGCCCGGTGACGTCGGGGAAGGTAAGGGCGCGGGCGCGGTTCGTGAAGCTGGGCAAGACGCTGGTGGTGACCAGTTGCGAGGTGAAGGACACGCACGGCCACCTGATTGCGACCGCGCTGGTGACCTACATGCTGCTATGAAACGGCGGGCGGTGGTGATTCATGGCGGGGGTCCGACGGCGGTGTTGAATGCGTCGCTCGCCGGGCTGGCGCTGGAGTTGCGGACGATGGGCTGGTCGCTTGCCGGGGCGCGGTTTGGAGTGGCGGGCGTGTTGAAGGGCGAGTTCATTGATCTGGATGCGGCGCCGGTTGAACTGCTGGAAGGCGTGGCGGAGTCGCCGGGGTCGGCCATCGGGTCGTCGCGGCATGCACTGACGGACGAGGACTATGGGCGGCTGGTCGAGGCGCTGCGCGGGTTTGACACCATATTCCTGAACGGCGGCAACGGGACCATGCGAACGGCGCGCAGACTCGAGGAGGCGGCGGGCGGGCGATTGCAGGTGATCGGGATTCCGAAGACAATCGACAACGACATCCCGGGCACCGATCACACGCCGGGCTATGGGAGCGTGGCCCGATTTTTCGCCCATGTGGTGCGCGACGCGGGGGAGGACAACCGCTCGCTGCCGTCGCCGGTGATGGTGGTGGAGACGCTGGGGCGCGACACGGGATGGGTGACGGCGTCGGCGGCGCTGGCGCGGCGGCGGGAAGACGACGCCCCTCACCTGGTGTATCTGCCGGAGAATCCCGTGGGGCTCGATGTGATCTGCGGGGATGTGGAGCGGGTGGTGGCGCGGCTGGGGCGGTGCGTGGTGGCGGTGTGCGAGGGGCAGCGCGACCCGAGCGGGGAACCTTTCGGCGCGGATGTGCAGGCGGGGCGGGATGGCAAGCCGATTCTGGCGGCCAACCTGGGGCACCGGCTCGCGCAACTGATTCAGGAGCAGACCGGGCTGCGGACACGCAGCGAGAAGCCGGGACTGACGGGGCGTTCCAGCGCATCGCTGGCCTCCGAGCGCGACCGGGCGGATGCACGGGCGTGTGGGGTGGAAGCGGCGCGGGCGGCGGAGCGCGGGGAGGGCGGGGTGATGGTCCGGCTGGATCATTCAGGATTGACGAGTACGATTGCTTTGGGAGATGTGACCCCGGGGCTGCGCGAATTCCCCCAACAATGGATCGATGAGGCGGGGGCGGGGGTGTCGGAAAAGTATATCGAGTGGGTGAAGCCGTTGGTGGGCGAGGTGGGCGGGTGGGTTTCACTGGCGAATCTGTAGGGAATTCCAACAATCAGACCTTGAAGGCTTGAAATGGCACGGTGATTGCAGGGTTACTGCCAGAAGACCCTGAAGGAGGGGCCTCAATGGCGAAAGGCTCAGTTGCCGTTACGACAGAGCGTTGCAAGGGATGCGGGTTCTGTGTTGAATTTTGCCCCACGAAAGTGCTGGCATTATCCTCGGCCTTCAACGCGAAGGGGTATCACGCACCCTTCATGGAGCACCCGGATAAGTGCTCTGGCTGCAATCTTTGCGGGATGTACTGTCCGGATTTTGCGATTTACGGCTACCGGTTTCCGAAAGCTTCCGAGGGTGGAAAGGAGACTGAGGCATGACGCACGCGAATCCGAATGCCGTTTTGACCGGCACGCATTTCATGAACGGGGATGCGGCCTGCTGTGAGGGTCTGTTGGCGGCGGGTGCGCGATTTGCCGCAGGCTATCCGATCACGCCCTCGACCGAGGTTGTGGAGCGGTTCGCGGCGCGGGCGCCGAAAACGGGTGGACTGTTCATCCAGATGGAAGACGAGTTAGCCGCCTCCCTGACGCTGCAGGGGATGGTTTGGGCGGGCGAGAAGTCGTTCACGGTGACCTCGGGCCCTGGCTTTTCGCTGATGATGGAGCACATCGGATACGCGGCGATGACCGAGACGCCGTGCGTGTTTGTGGACGTGCAGCGGGGCGGTCCCTCGACGGGGTTGCCGACGCTGCCGGCACAGGGCGACATGATGCAGGCGCGGTTTGGTTCGCACGGCGATTATCTGACGATTTCGCTGGTGCCGGATTCGCCGCAGGAGTGTTTCGACCTCGCGGTAACGGGCATGAACCTCGCCGAGCGGTTCCGCGTGCCGGTGATGCTGATGATGGACGAGTGCGTGGGCCACATGACCGAGAAGGTGGTGATCCCGCCGGCGGAAAACATCAGCGTGTATCCGCGGCGGCACACGAAGAAGCCGCCGGGAGAGTACCGGCCGTTCGAGCCGGGCGAGGACCTGGTTCCGGAGATGGCGCATGCGGGCGAGGGCTATGGCCTGTTTGTGACGGGCCTGACTCACGATGAGCGCGGTTACCCGTTGATGAATCCGGCGCAGCAGGAAAAACTGGTGAACCGGCTGTTTGAGAAGATCCGCCGGGCCGCCGATGAACTGGTGATGGTGGAACAGGACGGGATGGAGGACGCCGATGTGGTGGTGCTTTGTTACGGCATCACTTCACGCGTGGCCCGCCGCGCGATTCAACTGGCGCGGGAGAAGGGCCACAAGGTGGGTCTGTTGCGGCTGAAATGCGTGTGGCCGTTTCCGGAGAAGCTGATCCGCGAGTTGGCCGGGCGGGTGAAGGCGATTGTGGCTCCGGAACTGAACCTGGGTCAGGTAGTGCTCGAAGTGGAGCGCTGTGCGGGCGGGCGGACGCGGGTGATTGCGGTGCCGCACGCCGGCGGGACGGTCCACAAGCCCACGGACATAGTGGCCGCAATTGAAAGGGGACTGGCATGAGTTCGACAGTCGATTTCCCGATCCACAATCCGGTGGAGGATATCCTCCGCATGGACCGGGTCCCGACGATCTGGTGTCCGGGCTGCGGCATCGGCACCTCAGTGAACAGCTTTGCCTATGCGCTGCTCAGCACGGGTATTGATCTGAAGAAAGTGGCGATGGTGTCCGGCATCGGCTGCTCGGGACGTGTGAGCGGGTACACGAAGATGGACTCGTTCCATGTGACGCACGGGCGCGCGATTCCATTCGCCACGGGGCTGAAGCTGGCCAATCCGGAGTTGACCGTGGTGGTGTACTCGGGCGACGGCGATCTGACCTCGATCGGCGGCAACCACCTGATTCACGCGGCGCGGCGGAACATGGATCTGCTGGTGGTGTGTGTCAACAACATGATCTACGCGATGACCGGCGGGCAGGCGGCAGCCACGACTCCCGGGACATCGATCAGCACGACGACACCGTACGGGAGCTTCGAGCCGGAGTTGAACATCGCGCACCTGGTGGACGCCGCGGGCGCCTGCTACGTGGCGCGCTGGACGGTTTACCACGTGAAGCAGCTGGAGAAGTCGATGAAGGAGGCGCTCCAGAAGAAGGGCTTCCGGTTTATCGAAGTGCTTTCGCCCTGTCCGACACTGTACGGCCGGCGGAATAACCTGGCCGACGGGCTGGCGGCAATGAAGGACTATAAGGAGCGGAGCAAGATCCGCAACGGCGCGCCGACGCATGAAACGGCGCTCGTGCAGGGCGGCGACATCATTGTGGGCAAGTTCGTGGACCGCGAACGCCCCGATTACCTGACGCTGATGCGCCAGCAGTTGGGAACGCACTACCACCCGCTGCCGCCGCAGCCGGATGAGAACCCCGAGGCGGGCGTGGCGAAGGAGGATTGCTGCTCATGTTGACCGAGATCCGAATCGCAGGCTTTGGCGGTCAGGGCGTGATCCTGTCCGCCCACATTCTGGGGCGCGCGACGGCAATTGAGCAGGGCGGTTATGCGACGATGACGCAGAACTACGGCCCGGAGGCGCGCGGCGGGGCCGCGAGCGCGGCGCTGGTGGTGAGCGATGAACCCATCATGTACCCGTATCTGACTGAACCGGACATCCTGGTGGTGATGTCGCAGGAGGCCTACACGCGTTTCACGCCCGAGTTGAAGGAGGGCGGGGCGCTGCTGGTGGAGCAGGACCTGGTGCGGATGGATTCAAAGGCGCTGGGCCGGAGAGTGTACAGCATCCCGGCCACGCGGATCGCCGAGGAGTTGGGCAAGAAAATGGTGCTCAACGTGGTGATGGTGGGTTTCCTGGTAGCCATCACGGAAGCAGTGGGCCGGGAGGCCTGCCGCGCGGCGGTGGCCGACAGCGTGCCCGCGCGCTTCCGCGAGCTGAATCTGAATGCCTTCGACAAGGGTTACGAATACGGCAAGGAATTGCTGAAACAGAACCCCGAGCCGACGCGGGAGGGCAACGTCTCGCACGTGGAACTGGAGTCCGCCAACTGGTAGGCCGCGCGGGCTGCTATGATCGGCGGCGGAGGACCACGTGCAGGAATTCGCCGGTAAAGTAGCCGTCGTTACGGGCGCCGCCAATGGCATCGGCCGGGCGCTGGCGCGCGTTTGCGCGCGCGAAGGGATGAAAGTGGTGTTGGCCGACATCGCGGCGGAGGCGCTGGACGAGGCCGCCGCGGAACTGGCTGCGATGAAGGCCGAAGGGCTGGCGATGACCTGCGACGTGGCGCAGGCCTCCGAGGTGGAGGAGTTGGCAAGCGTGGCCTTTGCGCGCTACGGCGCTGTCCATCTGCTCTGCAACAATGCCGGCGTGGCGGGCTCGGCGGGGCCGTGCTGGGCGGTGAGCCCGGAGGATTGGCAGCGGGATCTGGCGGTGAACCTGGGTGGCGTGATTCACGGCATCCGGGCGTTTGTCCCGAGGATGATCGACCAGGGGGGCGAGGGTCATATCGTCAACACGGCGTCGATCATGGGGTTCCTGCCGGCCGGGATGGCGGCGTCCTATGGGGTGAGCAAGGCGGGCGTGGTGGCGCTTTCCGAGGCGCTGGCGCTGGAGTTGAAGGAGGTGGGCAGCGCGATCGGGGTGAGCGTGGTGTGTCCGGCAGCGGTGGCGACGGGCATTGCGCGTTCGCTGAAAGTGCCGGGCGAGGGGGGCGAGGCGGTGCGGGAGGCGATTCACCGCGACTTGCAGGCAGGACTGGCGCCCGAGGTGGTGGCGGAGCAGATTCTGGCGGCGGTGCGCGAGGGGCGATTCGCCGTGTGGCCCCATCCGGAGATGCAGGCCGCGGTGCGCCGGAGGATGGAAGGCCTTTTTGCGGGGCGGGCGCCTGACACGCAGAAGTTGTAGCGGCTACCGCGCAGAGGTGTTGTCACGGAGCACGTGGTGGGTGACGTATTCGGTGCGGATCGGCACCTGCTCCCGGAAGCGGCAGCGAAGCACGGCCTGGTAGCAATCGGGCAACGCGCCCGGGCCACCGAGGCGGGTCAGCAGTTCGCGGAGGGTGGCCTCGTGGGTGACGTATTCCACCGCGGCCCAGGTGCCTTCGGTGGTGGTGGAGGCGAGCACCAGCACTTCGCCCCAGCCTTCGACGCCCCGCATGCGGGTGATGAGGGCGTATTCCTCGGGGATGTCCTCGGTTTCGGGTGAGGTGTCGCGCCGGTATTCCTCGCGTTCGCCCGCGCGGGGGCGGAGATTGCGGATGCCGGCGTCGGCGAACACGAAGTCCTGCTCGATCGGCAGCGCGTTCAGTTGCTGGTTGAACTTGGTGGGGCCGAGGAAGATCAGGTCATTCACCTTGACATCCTCCCAGGCCAGGACGGTGCTGCGCTTCAGCGAAAGGTCGGGGCGGACCGGACCGAGGAACATGGCGAGGCGGAAGGCGGCCATGGCTTCGCCAAGGGGGGTCCAGCGGCGAGTCTCAGTGGGGGGCGTGGGGGACTTGAGGAGGCGGCGGAGTTCTTCGAGCGGGACAATGCCGGGCGCTTCTTCCCACTTGTTGGCGAGATGGTGGCGGTAATACTGATCATGGAAGCGGATGAACAGGGGGCTGCCGAGGACCACGATGGGTGGTTTGCGGCTTTCCAGAAACGGGTCCCAGAAGGTGCGGAGTTCCGAGGACCAGCCTTCGGCGGCAGCCTTGGGAGCCGAGGCCCGGCGCCAGCCAACTCCGCCCCAAATCAGGGCGAGGAGGGCAACCAGGGCCATGGCGCCGGCCAGGATTGGCCAAGGCCTGGCGGAAGGGGGGGCGGGGTCGGAGTGACCATTCACCGCGGGCTGAAAGGCGAGTTCGAAGTGGCCCTTGGGCAGAGTGAGCCGGTCAGGGGATGAGGCCCCGTCCTCTCTGTAGTATTGCTCGAGGCGCTGGCGGAGTTTGCCGGCCTGGACGCGGACTGAGGCATCGACGCGGGGGTCATAGTCCTCGGGCTTGCCCATGGCATCGCGGCCGATGGTGTATTCCTTCAATTGTCTGGAAGAGCCTGAAAGATAGGCGTCCGCGAGATAGGACAACAGCCGGCGGAGCGACTCCGAGCCGCGAAAGGTGTCGCTGGCGAGAACTCGGGCGAGCTCCTCGCGGAAGCGCTCGTGATCTGGCTGACCGTTTGTCACGTCAATAGTTTACGATTCATTGGCGTCGTCTGTTTACCGGTTAGTTACCGGTTATCTGCCGTTAGTTACTTCTGTTTGGTGAAGAACTCAGACATGATAGCCCTGATCTGGTCTGTAGTCTCCGCTCCCCGCTGGAGGGGAGCCCTGCCGTGAAAGGAGTTGCGAATCCATGTTCGATACCCGAACCCGAATCTGCGCAGTGCTGGTGGCGATGGCGCTGTGCAGTTTGCCGCTGGCGGCCCAGGAGGCACGCGGCAATATCGTAGGCCGTGTCATTGACGCCACGGGCGCCGTGATTCCCGGCGCAAGCGTTGATGTGATCAGCAAGGCGATGGGCACCAAAGTTGCCCTGACGACGAACGAGGCGGGGGCCTATCAGGCGGCATTCCTGATTCCGGGCATGTACCGGATCGAGGCCGGCGCGCCGGGGTTTAAGAAGTACGTCCGCGACAACATTGAATTAAGGGTGAATGACCGTCTGGAAATCGAGGTTACGCTCGAAATCGGTACAGCAGAACAGAGTATTACTGTGACGGAAGAGGCGCCGCTGCTGAACACGGCGTCGGCGTCGCTGGGCGGCGTGATCGATTCCCGGCGGGTGCAGGACCTGCCGGTGGCGCATGGGAACCCGTTCCAGTTAATCGGCCTGGCGGCGGGCGTCAGCTTCACGCGCGATGCGCGGCTGGACCGGCCCTTCGAGCCGACTCATATCGTGGGCTATTCGATTGACGGCACTCGGGCAAACCGTTCGGACGTGACGCTGGACGGAGCGCCCTCGACGGCGACGGCGAACAACGGCGAGGTGATTGCCTCCTATGTGCCGCCGCCAGACATCGTGGCGGAGTTCAAGGTGCAGACGGCGACGTTTGATGCCAGTTTTGGCCAGACCGAGGGTGGCGTGACGAACATCTCGATCAAGTCGGGCACGAACGAGTTCCATGGCACCGCTTATTTCAACAAGATGGCGCCGGAACTGTTCGCCAACGACTTCTTCGCCAACGCGAACAGAATCGCCAGGCCGGATTTCACCTACAACCGGTGGGGCGGGACGCTCGGCGGCCCGGTGCGGCTCGGCAAGCTCTACGACGGCCGGAACAAGACCTTTTTCATGTACGGCTATGAGGGAATCAAGGAATCCCGCCCCCGCAACAACGGAACGCCGACGGTGGCGACTCCGCAGATGAGGGCGGGCGATTTTTCGAGCCTGCTGGCCTACAACACGTCCTTCCAGATCTACAACCCGTTCACACGCCGCTCGGTGGCGGGCGGGCGGTTCCAGCAGGATCCGTTCCCCGGCAACATCGTCCCGGCGTCGATGATCAACCCCGTGGCGAACAACATCCAGAAATACTTCGCTGATCCGCTCTCGGCGGGCAACCCGGACGGATCGAACAACTTCCAGAACCCTGGGCTGCTGGAGAAGATCGACTACGGCACGCATACGATCCGCATGGACCAGAATCTGGGCCAGAATCAGCGGTTGTTCGGCCGTGTTTCCTGGTACGACCGGGACAGCAACTACAACAACTACTTCGACAACCTGTCGACGGGCGAGTGGTTCCAGTTCATTTCGCGCGCGGCGGTGCTGGACGATGTGATTACGCTTTCACCGACGACGGTGCTGAACTTCCGCTATGGCTACAACCGGTTTATCCGGGCGACGCGGGGCAATCCGGAGTCGGACGGTTTCGACCTGACCTCACTGGGCTTCCCGGCCTCCCTCAACAACGCCGTCCCGGTGGAGATCCGGCGCTTTCCGAGGATTGACATCGCCGGCTACCAGGGCACGGCGGGCGGCGGCGAATGGCGGCCGAACGATCTGCACTCGTTCAACGCCTCGATTCAGCACACCCGCGGGGCGCACTTCCTGAAGGGCGGCATGGAGTTCCGCTCCTACCGCGAAACGCGGCGGCTGTTCGCAAATGACCAGACGGCGCGGTTCAACTTCGACACAACGTGGACGCGCGGCCCGCTGGACAACTCGCCAGCAGCGCCGGGTTCGTTCGGACAGTCCTACGCGGCGTTCCTGCTGGGGTTGCCGTCGGCCTCGAACAGCTACCTGTCGCGGCAGCCGGATTACGCCGAGCAGTCGCTGAGCTGGGGCTTCTTTGTTCACGACGACTGGAAGGTAAATTCCCGGCTGACGCTGAATATCGGTCTGCGGTACGAATTCGAGAATCCGCTGACGGAGCGGTGGGACCGCAGCGTGCGCGGGTTCGATTTCGGCTACAATCCTCCGTTCGCCTCCGCGGTCCAGACGGCTTATGCGAACAACCCGACCCCGGAAGTTCCGGCTTCGCAGTTCCAGACGCGGGGCGGGCTGACCTTTGCCAACGTCGGCGGCCAGCCGCGCGGTCTGTACAACACGCCGAAGGACAACCTGATGCCGCGCCTCGGGTTTGCTTACCGGGTGGACCCGAAGACGGTGATCCGCGGCGGCTACGGCATTTTCTTCGGTTTCCTCGGGCAACGGCGCGGCGACGTCATCCAAACCGGGTTCCAGGCGAACACGCCGTTCGTGCCGAGCCGGGACAACGGCTTGTCGTTCGTGGCCAATCTGTCGAACCCCTTCCCGGACGGCATCATCGAGCCGGTGGGCAACGCGAACGGTCCGCTGACGTTCGTCGGCCAGTCAGTCTCCTTCTTCAACGAGGATCCGCTGAACTCCTACATGCAGCGCTGGCAGTTGGGCATTCAGCGCGAAATTGGCGGCGGATTCATGCTGGAGACCTCCTATGTGGCCAACCGTGGCACGCATATCGAATTGGGGCAAAACCTGAACGTGACGCCTCAGCGGTACTTGAGCACCAGCCCGGTGCGCGACAACCCGACGATCAACTACCTGAGCGCAAACCTGCCGAATCCATTCCAGAACCGGCTTCCGGCTGGGGCGATCGCGGCTTTCAACGCCAACGTGATCGGACGCGAGCGGCTGCTGCGGGCGTACCCGCACTTTGATTCGGTCAATAACTCGCGCTTTGACGGCTACTCCTGGTATCACTCCTTGCAGATGAACATCGAGAAGCGGTTCTCGAAGGGGTACACCCTGCTGGGCAACTACACCTTCTCAAAGTTCATGCAGGCCACGGAAGTGCTCAATCAGGACGATGCGCGTCCCTACGAAGTGGTCTCCGACTTCGACCGGCCGCACCGGCTGACGCTCAGCGGCATTTGGGATATGCCCTTCGGCCGCGGGCGGAAGTTTGCGAGCAGCGTGAACAGCGTGGGCAACGCGCTGATCGCTGGCTGGCAGCTGAACGGCATCTACACATATCAATCCGGTTCGCCGCTTGGTTGGGGCAACATCATCTTCAACGGCGACATCCGGAACATTGCTCTGCCGCGCAGCCAGCAGGCCGTCGAGCAATGGTTCAATGTGAATGCGGGCTTCGAACGGGCTGCCGCGCAGCAACTCGAGCGCAACGTGCGGACCTTCCAGCCGAGGTTCGGCTTCATCCGTGCCCACCACACGAACAACTACGACCTGTCGGTGATCAAGAACAATCGGATTGCGGAGAAGTACAACGTGCAGTTCCGGTTCGAGTTCCTGAACGCCTTCAACCGGCCGCAGTTCCCGTCGCCGAATACAAACCCGACCGTCGCCGCGTTCGGCCGGATTCAGGCCTCGACCCAGGCCAATTACGCGCGCCGCATCCAGCTTGGCGCGCGACTGGTGTTCTAACCTCCTCCTCGTCGACTCCTTGGAGCCGGCGGAGCGGGCCGCTGCTGCGTGGACGGCGGCCCGCTCCGCCGGAATTTTTGTTCTCTGGTGGGTGGTTCCATGACAGAATGACGGCATGGTAGCAATGCTGATGCTGTTTGCCGCGATGAGCGGAACATGGGTGTTCGACGTGCAGACCGACCAGGGGTCGGGCACGCCGACTTTTGTGTTGAAGCAGGAGGGCGATCGGCTGACGGGCCGGTACGCGGGCCAGTTGGGCGAGGCCGAGGTCAAAGGTACGGTGAAGGGCGAGAAGTTCACGCTGGAGTTTGAGCTGGAGGCGGGCGGCCAAACTGGCAAGGTGGTTTACACCGGTGAGGTGCTGAAGGACGGCACGGTGAGGGGCAAGGTGTCGCTGTTTGGCATGGCCGAAGGGACCTTTACCGGGCGGAGGAAGCCGGACTAAACGCGACAATTGGCGGGAACCAGGGGTGACCCGCGGACGTTCTCCATAGTTTGAAGGCGCAAACATTTGCCTCGGCCCGGCCGGTCTGCTATCGTTTTTCCGGTCGGCTCGTCTATTCAGCACGGGCAGAGGCCCGGCTGAATGATGATGACCCGATCCGGATCGATCGCAATAGGCGCCGGCGCCGCTTCGGTGGCCGGCGGGGCGAGCCGAACCGCGAAGGCGGGCCAGTCCATGGATGAAGCTGCACTGATCCGCGCGGCCCAGGAGGGCGACCAGGACGCTTTCGAGCGTCTGGTGCGGAATTACGATCAGCCTGTCCTGCGGCTGGCAATGAACCTTCTCCGGTCGCCCGAGGATGCTTACGACGTTTACCAGGAGGCTTTCCTGCGGGTGTACCGCAATTTGGGCTCCTTCCGGTTTGACTGCTCCTTTCACACCTGGCTGTACCGGATTGTGACCAACCTGTGCCTGGATCAGTTGCGCAAGAAGAAAGTCCGCAAGACGGAATCGGCGGTGGTGGAGACCGAGGATGGGACGATGGACCGGCTGGAAATGGTGCCGGAAGGCCGGGCCGACGGCGACCCGCAACGGCGTCTGCTCTCGGCGGAGTTGCGCGGCAAGATCGAGGAGACTCTGGCGACCATGACCGCGCGCGAGCGGATGGTTTTCGAGATGCGCCACTACCAGGGCATGAGGCTGCGCGCGATCGGCGAGGCGCTCGGCACCACCGAAGAAGCGGCGAAGAATTGTCTGTTCCGCGCCACGCAGAAAATGCGCGGCGCTTTGGGAGATTTCCTATGACCTGCGAAGAAGCACGTGCCACTCTGCTGCTGCTCAGCTATGGCGAGCTGAGTTTTGAACAGGAAGAAGAGCTCGAGCTGCACTTGCAGGGCTGCGAAGCCTGTGCGGCCGAGCGGGAGCGGGTTGAGCGGATGGAAGACCTGCTGGCGCATGGCGAAGCCGAGTTGCCTCCGGGGTTGCTGGCCCGGTGCCGCCGCGATCTGGCCACGAAGATCGAGCACGAATCGCAGGGGATGAAGCGCTTTGCGCCGGGGCGCGTGTGGCGGAAGTGGATCGTCAATCCGCCCATGTGGCTGCGGCCGCTGGGCGCGGCGGCAATGGTGGCGGTTGGGTTTTTCGGCGCACAGTTTGTCCCTCCCTCGAACCTCACCCGGATGGCAGGGGTGCATGAAGCCGAGCCATTGATGACCAGGGTGCGCTTCGTGCGCCCGGATGAATCAGGTCTCGTGCGGGTGGTGCTGGAGGAGACGCGGCAGCGGGAGATTAGCGGTTCGCTCGATGATGACCGGATCCGGCATGCGCTGCTGGCGGCGGCTTCGGACCCGGCGGATCCCGGTCTGCGAGTGGAGTCCATGGAGTTGTTGAAGAACCAGACTCAACAGGACGACGTGCGCGCGGCGTTGCTGAACGCGCTCCGCTCGGACACCAACTCGGGAGTGCGGTTGAAGGCGCTGGAGGGTTTGAAGGCCTACTCGCGCGACCCCCAGGTGCGCAGCGTGCTGTCGCAAGTGTTGCTCGAGGATGAGAACCCAGGCGTCCGGACGCAGGCCATCGACCTGCTCATCCTGAGCAACGAGCCCGAGGTGGCGGGCGTCCTGCAGGAGTTGCTCCGGAGGGAGGACAACTCCTATGTCCGTTCCCGCAGCCAGCGGGCGCTGGAGGAGATGAAGGCGAGCGTGGGGACATTCTGATGCGGGCATGGCGCGTGGTGGGCGCGGCGCTGGCTTTGAGCCTGGCCGTATTCGGGCAGCAGCCTGTCCGGCGCGTCGCGGACGGGCAATGGGTGAGGGAAGTCAAGGGGACGGCGCCGGCGGCGGGGGTGGAACGGTTGAAGGTGCTGAGCCCGGGCCGCGTGTCCGTGCGTCCGGCCGTCAGCACCCGGCCGGAAATCGTCTACACCTGGAGCCACCGGGTGCATGCCCGCAGCGAGGCCGAGGCCCGCGCGCGCCTGGAGTCCGTGAGGATGCGGATCGCGGCGGGCGAGGGCTGGTGCGTCCTGGACGCCAACCAGGCGGATCTGATGCAAAGCGAACTCACCGTTCTTGCGCCGGCCGGTCTGCGTCAAATCGTGATTGAAGCGGCGAGCGGCTCGGTCTCGGTGCGCGGTCTGCGCGGAGACGTCATGACGGCAACCGCGGCTGGCTCAGTGGAAATGGACGAAATCGATGGCAATGTCACGGTGAGGACCGGCGGGGGCGCCATGACCTTCGGCCGGATTGGCGGTGCGCTGCGCTGCCTCTCGGGCGGCGGCACCATTCGCGCGACGAAAGTGGGCGGGGAGGCGGTGCTGGAGTCGGCGGGCGGAGAGATCTGGCTGAATGAAGCGGGCGGCGCGGTACGGGCGTCCACGGCGGGCAACATTCACATTGGCAAGGCCGGCGGCATGGTTTCGGCGCACACGGCCGGCGGATTGATTGAGGTGGAAAAGGCCGCCGGGGTGGTGACCGCGGAAAACGCCGGGGGACCGATTGTCATTGGAGAAGCCACGGGCGTGCGGGCCGAATCGGCCAATGGCGGCATCCGGATGGGCCGCGTGACCGGAGTAGTGCGGGCCTCCACCGCCTCGGGCAGCATCTTCCTGGGTCTTGGCGAGGGCGCCCCGATCGGCAATTCCTTCGTTGCCAGCGGCCGGGGCGACATCACGGTGTCCATTCCTCCGCGGGTGGGCGTGAGTGTGAAGGCGCTGAATGAATCACGGAATTGGTATAACCGCGTGGTGTCCGATTTTGCCGAAGTGAAGTCGAACGTCCAGGCGGGGCAACGCGGCCAGGCCGTGCTGGCGGAGGGGGAGATCCACGGCGGAGGCGCGCTGCTGTTGATGTCCGTGGGCAACGGTTCAGTGTATTTACGAAGGTCAAAGTAGGGGACGTTTTTGCGCTTGGGCCGTCCAAGTGAATGAGGAATAAAGGCCATGTTTGAACGAATGCTCATTTTCATTGCGGTTCTCTCGCCCATGACGGCGCTCGCGCAGCCCGCTCCCCCGCCGCCCCCCGGGCCGGGACAGGTGTTGATTGAACGCTACGGGTTGGCGCAGGGTGGTAGCTATCTCGGTGTGGGCGTGAAGGAGATCGATGGTGATCGCGCAAAGGCGCTCAAGCTCCGTGAGGAGTACGGCGTCGAGATCACGAACGTGCAGAAAGAGAGTCCGGCGGAGAAGGCGGGGCTGCAGGTGGGTGACGTCGTGCAGAAGTACCAGGGGCAGCGCGTGGAAGGGCTCGAGCAGTTTATCCGTTTCGTCCGGGAGACGCCCGCGGGGCGGACGGTGCAACTGGAGGTCATCCGCAGCGGCGCGCCACAGCAGTTGAGCGCGGTGATGGGCAAGCGCGAAAAGGTGATGCGGCCGCTGGAAGGCTTCGTGATGCCGGATGTCAAGGTCACCATTCCCGACATTCCCACGCCAATGATGACGTGGCGGTCGGGGGTTTTGGGCATTGAAGGGGAATCGCTGACGGATTCGCAGCTTTCCTCCTTCTTCGGGGTGAAGGAAGGTGTGCTGGTGCGCCGGGTGGCCAAGGACTCCGCAGCAGAGAAGGCCGGCATCCGGGCGGGCGATGTCATCACCAAAGTGGACGAAACCACCGTCACCACGCCGCGCGGCATTACGACGGCGCTGCACGCGGCGCAGGAGGCGGGCAGGAACACCTTCCCGGTCACCCTGGTGCGGGAAAAGCGCGAAACGGCGGTGACCGTGACCATGGAGGAGCGGGCGCCGTCCGCCACGCCCCGCCGCGGCCGCATGGTGTCGCAGCCCTAGCCTGGGGTGTTGTGTAATGAAAGGGTATGACTCAAGAGATTCATCCCGCGCTCACTCCGGAGCGCCAGGCCCTGCGTGACCGGCTCAAACTGCGGCTGGTGACCCCCGAGGAAAACGGCATGCCCGTGGACCGGCTGCCCGAAGGCGTCTACGGCTTCACCACCTCGCCTTCCTCTGACGAACTTCCCCTGTTCACCAGCCCGGTCTTTCGCTGCACCGAGATCCACAAACCCGTGGGCGGCCCGATCCACTTCCTGGGTTATGTGTCCACAAAAGAAGCCGAGACCTTCGAGGCGGGCATCGAGCCGATGGCGCTCGAGCTTTACCCCGAACCGTACGAGGAAGCGACGGTTCTGGTCAGCATCCCCGACAGCCGCGTGGACCGGCGGCGGCTGCCTTCCCGCGACCACGGCAACTCGATGAAGATGGATATTGCGCCGAAGCCCGAGGCCTTGGGTTCGGCCACCACACTGAATTAGAGAAGTCCGGCGAGCAGTTCGGCCGCCCGGCGTGCGTTCGATTCGGCCAGGGGTGAAAGTCCTTCCCCCTGGCCGAAGTCCTGTCCGGGGACCCGGCAGAGCCACGCTTCACCCTGAAAACCATAGAGCTTGCGGGTCAGCGAAAGCAGGTCGCAGGGGCGAAGTCCGTGACTGAGCAGACCGGGGCAGCAGGCGGCCTTCAGGCTCTCCAGACGCGCCTCGCCGGGCAGGAAGTCCGCGTCGATGAAGATGACGCGGGCGGCCCGGGCCACCTCCTCGGCCATTTCGGGCAGCAATTCCCGCGGGGTGTGGAGCGTCCATGGGCCTGTGGGCAGCAGTCTGACGACATGCCGGGCCGCGCCGTCATCCCGGCGGTCAGGGTTTCCGATGGCGTACAGCAGGGTCAACTCGAGATGCCGAGCCGCAGAAGCTCGCTGCGGAGCCGCCGTTCGCTGACCCAGCGCAGAATCCGGCCGTCCTCCACCATCGCCGGGGCGGCGGTGCAGTGGCCGATGCACTTGCGCGAAGAACTGACGCGCACATCGTGGTCGCATTGACGCTTCCGGGTCTGCAGCCGCAGCAGTTCCAACAGCTTGCGGGAACCCGCGTGCTGGCAGGTCTCCCCATTACAAACGACAAAAACGTGACGGTCAGGCTGCTGGTGGTGCTGGCAAGCGACTGAGGCCGGGATTTGTGCGCGTTGGACCATAGTGTTTATTAGTGTGAAACCGCGGAATTGTTCTCACGGAAATCCGCGCGCGCGGCGCGCGGTTCATACAGGCAGAAGGGCTCCTCGCCGCGGTAGTTGCCGGTGAGGCCGAAGCTGCGGGCGCGGCAACCCATGCAGACCTGCTTGAATTCGCAGCAGCCGCACTTGCCCTCGAGGTTGTCAAGGTCGCGGAGGTCGGCAAACAGCTCGGAGTTCTCCCAGACGTCGCTAAAGCTCTGGCGGGTGAGGTTGCCCGCCTCCAGCGGCAGGTAGCCGCACGGCTGCACGGCGCCGCGGTGGGAGACGAAGCACACGCCCGACGCGGCCAGGCAGCCCCGCGTCATCTGATTCATATCCGTGGGGTGGCCGCTGTGGTGGGGATGGCCGGTCATCAGCGGCGCCACCGTCTCGCCCTGGCGGCGGGCCTCGGCGCGGCGCTGCCGGACAATGCGGTAATACTGGGGCGCGCAGGTGGCCTTCAACTCCATGCCCGAATCCAGGCTCCGGTCATAGAACCAGTTCAGGATCTCCTCCGCTTCCGCCGCGCCCACGCTCTGGTCCTCGGCAATCGTCAGCCCGCAGCCGACCGGAACCAGCAGGAACAGGTGGAAAGCGTCCACCTTCAATTGCTTGGCAAGTTCCAGCATCTCCGGCAACTGGTGCGCATTGTGCCGGGAGACCGTGGTGTTGATCTGGGTGGAAATCCCCAGATCCTGAAGGCATTTGAGACCCCGGATGGCCGAATCAAAGGCACCCGCCTGGCCGCGGAAGCTGTCGTGGGTGGCGCGGTCGGCGCCATCGAGGGAGATCGACACGCGGACGATCCCCGCCTCCTGAATCCGGTGGGCCATGGCCTCGTCCACCAGCGTGCCGTTGGTAGCCAGCGCAACCCGCAAACCCTTCTCCACGGCGTGGGAAGCGATCTGGAAAACATCTCTCCGCCAAAGTGGTTCGCCGCCAGACAAGACGAGGATGAGTGGGGCATATTCCGCAATCTCGTCCACAATGCGGAGACACTCGCTGGTGGGCAGGTCGTCCGGACTCATCAACTCCGTGGCGCTGGCCCGGCAATGCACGCAGCGTAGATTACAGCCAGTGGTTAACTCCCAGAACACCAGCCGGGGGCGCCCGCCCTGAGGCGGTGCCGGCGGGTGGATGTGGTTGGGGGTGGGCCGGGTCATACACTTCCGTGTGCAATCCCAGGGCCATCCTGCAAGCAACGCAGAATCAACAGATACCTGGATTCTACCGGCTCAGATGGGGGATTTGACCCAATCGAGACCAGGGTCCGAAATAATAATAAGTACTTACAGTCTAAAGATAGTCCCTCAAATGTGAACAAGGGGTACGGATATCCTCTGTTTTTCGGTTTACTCATGTTACAAATTGAGGTGGTGGAGTTGCAGGTTGTCTTTGAATCTGCCTGGTGGAGCAGAATTGCAGCCTGCGCGAAAGCCAGCGCCCAATGCGCCCGGTTGCCGCATGGAGGCCAGTGACACTGGCTTCAGGATCCGCTGGTGGGAGTTCTTACCAGTCAAAGCTAAGGAGCTTCAGGTTATGGAAAGACTACGTCTATTTACAGCAGCAGTGGGTGTCTTCCTGTTGCTGTTTGGGGGTCTGGCTCAAGCCCAGACGATTTACGGCTCGCTGACCGGGACCGTCCTCGATGCCTCCGGCGCGGTTGTTCCGAATGCGACCGTCGTTGTGAAGTCGATTGAGCAGGGGGTTTCGCGCGAAACCAAGTCGGAGGGTAACGGGACCTGGCGTGTTCCCTCGTTGCCGCCCGGCCGGTATCAGATCGAGATCTCCGCGCAGGGTTTCGAGAGGATCATTCGCGGGCCGATTGAGGTGGCTGCTTCGGTGGAGCGCGCGGTGGACGTGTCCTTGAGCCCCGGCTCGACAAGTGAAGTGATCACCATCACGGAAGAGACGCCCCTGATCGAGGCGACGCGCGCGCAGATTTCCAAAGGCGTCGACACCCAGCGCATCATGTCGTTGCCTGGCTTGAACACGCTCAACGGCCTGGCGCTCCTTCAGCCCGGTGCGACTCCAAATAACAACGGTCGCCCCGGATCAGGCTTCACGATCAACGGTGGTCGCACGCGGTCCAACAACTTCATGCTGGATGGCGCGAACAACAACGATCAGTCGCTGCAGATTCCCCGTCAGAACCTGGCGCCGGAGTACCTTGGCGAATTCCGCATCATCACGAACAACTTTTCGGCGGAGTATGGCCGCAATGCGGGTTCGGTGGTGATGCAGAACACACGCAGCGGCAGCAACGATTTCCATGGCGTGGCGAGGTGGACGTGGCTGGGTAATGGACTGGACTCGCTGACGACCGGCCAGCAGCGGACATTCTCGGCGCGAAAGGCGGCAGGGTTGTCGGATCAGCTTGCGCTGCGCGCGGCGCGTGGTGTGACCGTCAATAATCAATTGGTCTTGAGCGGCGGCGGTCCGGTGATCAAGAACAAGATCTTCTTCTTCGGCGGCTATGACCTTGACCGGTTCCGGACCTCGGCCGTTCCGATTCAGCCGACGATCTCGCAGGCAGGCTTTGACCTGCTGACGGCGAACCAGAGCCAGTTTGCCACAGGCGCGGTGGACTATCTGAGGTCGGTGTATCCCTTGGCGAACGATCCGACGCCGCGCGGCACTGTGAACGTGCCGATGCCCGACGGGCGGACGCTGGCGATTCCGATTACGCAGATCAACTCCGGCTTGAACGGCGCGATTCCGTACGGGCGCGACATTCACCGCGGCCTGATGCGCATCGACTGGAAACTGAGCGATAACGATCAGTTGCAGATGCGGTATTTGACCGATGACAGCACCGATCCTGGCGCGCCAAATGCGATTCCGGTCAACCAGCAAGGGTCGATCCTGGTGAACCACAACGCGACGATCAACCATGTCCGCATTTGGAATCCGTCGTTCATCATGGAAACGCGCCTGACCTATGGGCGGCGCGAAGCGAGCTTCATCGAAAACTATCCGACGCAGTTTTCCATCGGTGGTTCAGGTCTCCCGACGATCGGCAACCAGAACTTCCCGCAGGGTCGTACCGACAACCTGTATGAGCTGACGAACAATTGGTCGAAGCTGGGTTCGAAGCACACGTTCCGTTACGGGTTCAACTATCTGCAGTACCGGTTGAACTCGTTCTTCGCGCCGAACCTGCGCGGTTCGGTGAGCTACAACTCGATGGCGGATTTCCTGTTTGACCGCAACGGCAACTTCTCGCAGTATGCGGGCACGGGCAGCGTGCCGGCGAAGACGCACGAGTTTGGCGGCTTCTTTGGCGACGACTGGCGCGTGACCAACTCGCTGACGCTCAACATGGGCATCCGGTATGAGTTCACCAGCGCGCCGTTCGGGTTCTTCTCGAACGCGAAGGCGGACAACAACAACTGGGCTCCGCGGTTTGGCTTCGCCTGGGCGCCGAAGAAGACTGATGGGCTCCTCGGCTGGCTCTCGGGCAATGGCAAGCTCGCGGTTCGCGGCGGCTACGCGATCAGCTACGACCAGGTGTTCCAAAACGTGCTGCTGAACAATTCGCGCAACTTCCCGCGCGGTGTGAACATTCAGTTCACAAACCTGTCGGGGCAACGGTTGTGGGATCCGCGGACGCGTCCGGCGCCGCCGCAGCCGACTGATTTCACCGGCAACCCGAACCTGCTGGCACGGCGCCTGTATTCGCCCGACAAACGCATCACGCAGCCTTATGGCCAGCAGTTCAGCTTCGGCCTGGAACGCCAGTTGGCCGGCAACTATGTGGTGAAGCTGTTCTATGTGGGCTCGCGTGGCATCGGCCTGGTGCGCGAGGTGGAGCAGAACCTGGGCTTCTATGCCGCGGCAGTGAACGCGAATCCTTCGCTGTTGCAGCCGGTGGTTCAGGCCTACGGCATGGTGCCGACCACGGTGGGCAACCAGGCGGCGTTCCGTGTGGATCCGACCCGTGGTTCGACGCTGATTGGCGATGCTTATGCGATGTCCACCTACCACTCGATGCAGTTGACCGTCGAGAAGCGATTCAGCCGGAACCTGCAGTTTGAGTCCAACTACACCTGGTCGAGCTTCATCAACGACTCGGACGACATCCTGGGCGGGCAGGCGAACCGCACGCTGCCGTCGGTGCCCTTCAACCTGCGCCTGGACCGGGCCCGCGCCGGCTTCGACCAGCCGCACCGCTGGGTGACCAACTATGTGTACGCCATCCCCGCGCTGTTTGGCGAGAAGGGCGTGATGGGGCGGATCGTGGACGGCTGGCAGCTAAGCGGCATCACCACCTTCGCCAAAGGCACTCCCTTCAGCATCCTGAACGCGAACAACCCGCTGGGCATCCTGCCGGGGCAGATCAGCACGGTGGACTTTTCGCAGCGCGCCGGGTTTAACCCGAACGGCGATTTCAACGTGGCCGGCACGGGAGCGACGGGCAACCCGATGTGGATCGCGCATCCGAACAACACGGGCGTGATTGGCGCGGGCGCCAACATCCGCCGCGTGGGCACCACCTATAACTTCGACATGGCTCTGGCGAAGAATGTGCGGACGTTTGGCGAAAACCAGGCACTGCAGATCCGATGGGAAGTCTTCAATGTCATGAACCACCGCAATTTCACTGCGAACCCTGCAAATACCGCTGCGGCCAACACGAACGCGGCTCTGTTCATGAACCTTGGACAAACCAACGTCAGTGGCCGCACCATGATCTTCGGCGCACGTTACCAGTTCTAACTGCGTCCAGTTCAAACTCAAACGCCCGCCCGGCTCTCGGCCGGGCGGGCGTTTTCCTTCTGTCCCGGGTTTTCGCTATTCTTTCCCGTGACGCATGAAGCAGCGACTGGAACGCTACTTTGAATTCGCCGAGCTGCGCACGGACTGGCGGACGGAGGTTCTGGCCGGCGTGACGACATTCGTCACCATGGCCTACATCATCTTCGTCAATCCCGCCATTCTCGCCGGCGCCGGCATGCCCGTTGCCGCGGTGACCGCCGCCACCTGCCTTTCCGCCGCCATCGGTTGTCTGCTGATCGGCGGCTGGGCGCGCTACCCCATCGCGCAGGCTCCGGGCATGGGCCTCAACGCCTATTTCACTTACGCGGTGTGCCAGGGCATGGGCGTGCCATGGCAGACCGCTCTGGGCGCGGTCTTCCTGTCGGGGGTGGCATTTCTGGCGCTGACGGCGTGCGGGCTGCGAAAGCTGATTGTGGAATCGATCCCGCGCCCGTTGTATGCGGCCGTGGCGACGGGCATCGGCCTGTTCATCGCCTTCATCGGGCTCCGCAACGCAGGCATCGTGGCCTCCTCGCCCGCCACGGCCGTCACCCTGGGCGACTTGCGCGCGCCATCAACCCTGCTGGCGCTGGGCGGACTGCTGGTGATGGCGGCGCTGCTGGCGCGCAACGTCAAAGCGGCCATTCTGGCGGGCATCGCGGCCACCACGGTCGCTGGCGCGGCGGCGGGGCTGATCAGTTGGGCTCCTCAGCCGTACTCGGTGGAAGCGCTGGCGGACACTTTCCTGCAACTCGACATCCGCGGCGCGCTCAGCCTGGGCCTGTTGGAAATCGTCTTCGTCTTCCTCTTTGTAGACCTGTTCGACAATCTCGGAACCCTGGTCGCGGTGGGCAAGCGGGCGCGATTGTTCGACGATCAAGGGCGCATCCCGCGGCTCAACCGCATCCTGACGGCGGATGCGCTGGCCACTACGGCAGGCTCGCTGGCGGGCACGTCCACCGTGGTGAACTACATTGAAAGCGCGGCAGGCGTGGCGGCGGGCGGACGGTCGGGCGTCACGGCGATCGTCACCGGCTTGTTGTTTCTGGCAGCGCTGTTCGTGGCGCCCGCGCTGGGGGTGATTCCCGCCGCCGCCACCGCGCCCGCGCTCATCATCGTGGGCGCGCTGATGCTGGGCCATGCCGCGGAAATCCACTGGGATCAGCCGCTCGAATCCGTCCCGGCCTTCCTGACGCTCCTCACGATCCCGCTCACGTTCTCCATCGCCAACGGCATCGCCTTCGGATTCATCTCCTGGACGCTGCTGCAGGTGTCAGTGGGACGCGCGCGCTCGGTGCATCCGCTGGTCTATGTGCTGACGGCGCTGCTGGTGGCGCGTTTCGCTTACCTGGGCGCGGGCTGAGGGCCTCAGTTCAAAAAGTAGGTGCGGTACAGCGTGTCGCGCTGTTTCGGGATGAAGCCCGCGTCGCGGATGATGCGGCGGAGCTCCTCTTCACTCGCCTGGTTCCGCGCGCCGGCGGCGGAGACCACGTTCTCCTCGATCATGATCGAACCCACGTCGTTGCCGCCGAACTTGAGCCCCACCTGGCAGGTCTTCAGACCTTGCGTCACCCAGCTACTCTGGACGTTCAGAATGTTCTCGAGGAACAGCCGGGAGACGGCGAGCGTCTTCAGGTACTCCACGCCCGTGGCCTCTTCCTTGACGAAACGGCCGAGCGAGGTGTTCTCGCGCTGGAAACTCCACGGGATGAACGCCGTGAATCCGCCGGTGTCCTCCTGGATCTGGCGCACAATCTCAAGGTGCGCCACGCGCTGTTCGAGCGTCTCCCCGCAGCCGAACATCATGGTGGCGGTGGTCCGGAGGCCCAGCTTGTGGGCGGTCCGGTGGACATCGATCCACTCCTGCGTGGAGCACTTCAACCGCGATATCCGGTGGCGGACGTCGTCATGGAGAATCTCCGCGCCGCCGCCGGGAATGGACTGAAGCCCGGCATCGCGCAGGCGCGCGATGGTGTCCTCCAGCGAAATGCCCGAAACCTGGGCGATGTTTTGGATCTCCGGGGCGGAGAAGCAGTGCAGCCAGATGCGGCTGCCGAACTTGTCCTTAATCGCGCGCAGCAGATCCTCGTACCACTCGATCTTGAGGTCCGGGTGCAAACCGCCCTGCATCAGGACGCCGGTGCCGCCCAGGTCGATGGTCTCCTGGATCTTCTGGAAGATCACCTCATGGCCGTGCACATAGCCTTCCTTGTGGCCCATGGGGCGGTAGAAGGCGCAGAACGAACAGTATTCCGTGCAGAAGTTCGTGTAGTTGATGTTCCGGTCGATGATGTAGCTGACCACGCCCTCGGGGTGCAGCTTGCGGCGCAGCGCATTGGCGGCCATGCCAATTCCCGTCAGATCGTGGCTGCGAAGAAGGTCAACGGCTTCCTGCGGCGTCATCATGGAAGGGAGTCTCCGTGGTCACGTAGGTCTCGTCGCGGGTGTGATCCAGTTCACCGGCGTATTCGAGGTACTTCGCCATGCCGGCCTGCTCCTCGGGACCGATCTGGAAGACGATATGGCGGGTGAGATACTGGTGCACCAGCCACTCCGGGAATCCGCGCCGCTCGGCTTCGATGGCAACGATCTCGTCGAGCTGCGATAGGCCAAAATGACACGACCCCTGGAGCAAATTGACCAGATTCTCGCGGATCGCGCCGTGCCGTCCGGCCCAAAGTGCAAACACCATGGGCAGTCCGGTGAGCGTGGCCCACTCCTCGCCAAGATCCAGACAAGGCCAGTCAAGTTCCGCAGGATCAACGCGTAAGGCGGCATCGCCAATCAGCAGTGCCGCGTCGGCCTGATCCAACATTCGTACTGGGTCGGGCTCGGCTGGAAATACCCGCGGTTCGGCCCCATACTTGCGTTGTAGGATGATGCGAGCCAACTGGACCGAAGTGCGCGAACCCAGGTCGGTCGCCAGAGTCCGGATCCGATCAAAAGGCGTCCGGGCCAACAGGAGGATACTGCGAACCGGTCCCCGGCAGGCAATGCCAACCTCCGGGACCGTGGCAAAACCGTGACGCGCCACCTCAATCACCGGGATCAACCCCGACTCGGCCACTCCTTCCACTACGCGCTGGGCACAGATGGAAGGAACGGCAAAGGAAACGTCTGCCGCGCCGCGTTGCGGGCCATTCAGCAGACCCCATACCAGGGGGGAAGTGTTCAAGTAGCTGACCGCACAAATCCGAGGTTTGCCGAGTATGGGAGTGAGGGGGGTCAAATCAGAGTTTAACATTGGAATCCGGGTGGTTGCGAGACCGCAAAGCGATGAAATTGCAGCCCGGGGGACCACATGGTATGGTGGACACAGGCGGACACGGGGGACGAGGGACTAAAACAATGAAAACAAATCACTTTTTCAGGATCTGGGCCGTCTTGGCCATTTTCGGAGCAGTGGGGGCGGCGCAGGTCATTCCCAACCCCATTCCAGAGCGCGTGCTGGGCCGTCTGCCCCGGGAGGCCTTTACCCTCCCCGAAAACGCCAGCAGTTCCCCTAACCTGCTGGAGGGCAGGGAATTGTGGGAACCACAGGGCGTGGCGCTCGACACATCGGTCGATCCGCCGTCGGTTTATGTTGCCGATACCCGCAATCATCGCGTCCTTGCCTGGAAAGATGCTCGCTCGTTCCTGAATGGCGCATTTGCCGATGCCGTGATCGGCCAGCGGGACTTCCGTTCCAGCAATCCGCTCAGTCCCACGGCATCTTATCCGGGCGGATTGAACTCACCAGTTTCGGTGGCCGTGGATGCCCAGGGCCGGGTGTTCGTTCTCGATGCCGGCAATAATCGCATCTTGCGGTTCCGGAGCGCCTTTTCGGTGGATGAGCCCGGCCGCCTCGAGATGATCATCGGCCAGACCAACCGTCTCGGCCGCTGCGCCAACCAGGATGCGGCCGCGAACAACACCTGCGTGACCACCGCCTCCGCCGCGAGCGCACCAACTGCCACCAAGTTGCGCCTCAGCGCGAATTACCTGGGTGGAACCCTCGCCGCCAGCCTGGCTTTCGATCCGGAGGGCAATCTCTGGGTCACCGATGCCGGCAACCACCGGGTGATCCGCTACAGCCGGGAGCAGGTCAGCGACGCGGGCAATATCGAGCCGGGCGGGTCGGTGAGCCCCCTCATTGCGGCCAACCGGGTCATCGGCCAGATCGACATGCTCAGCGCCGTTCCCAACCTGGGGCGCCTGGTCACCCCGTCCGGCCAACTGCCGGACCGCGTGAAGAAGGATCTGATCCGTTTCCCCTCCGCGCTGGCCTTCGATTCGCGCGGCAGCCTCTATGTATCCGACGACCTGGCCCGGATCCTCTACTATCCGGCCGACTTGCACGATGGCCAGATCGCGGTGCGGCTGCTGGGCATTCTCGTACTGCCGCAGGGCGCGCCCCCGGCCAATCCGGTGAACGAGATCGCCGTCGGCATCCGTCCTCTGGTCAATAACATCTTCACCGGCGGGCCGCGCGGCCTGTTCACCATCAACGACCGCTTGTTCGTGGTCGATACCTACAACAACCGCATAATCCGCTATGACCCGCCGGAGGAATGGCTTGGTGAGGCGGCGCAGTTCTCGCCCTCGGCCAAGGCCGTGTGGGGGCAGGCGGACCTGTTCTCCGGAAAGCCGAATCGCGACCCGTCCTGGGAACCGACGGCCAGCACTCTGAACGGACCTACCGCAGCGGTGTTCGGCGCGGATGCAGTGTGGGTCGCCGACAGTTCGAACAATCGCGTGATGGCGCTGGCGAATCTGCTCGAAGCGCCAGATGTGGATGCCCGCGGCGTGCTGGGGCAGGTCGGCTTCGAATTCCGTGCGCCCAATCTGATTGAAGGACGCGAGTTCGCCGCCGGCGTCCTGCGCCTGTTCAGCTCCACCGGACAGGCGACCGACCTCGGCATCGCGCCTCACATGGCCATCGACCGGCGCTCGGATCCGCCGCGGCTGTATGTCGCCGACCCTGGCAACAACCGCATCCTCGGATTTGCCGACGCCCGCACCGTCAAACCCGGCGACTACGCCAACCTCGTGATCGGCCAGGTGGACTTCCACCGGCAAATGGCAAACTCGCCTTACAACGACTCCACCCAACCCACCGAATACGGGCTGCTGCTGCCCTCGGCTGTTGCGGTGGACCCGGAAGGCAACCTCTGGGTGGCGGACATGGGCAACGGCCGGGTGGTGCGCTTCCCGCGGCCCTTTGACGACCCCGAAAACCGCTGGCAGCGGATCGACCTGGTGATCGGGCAGCCTACGCCCGAGACCCGGCCTACCGCCGATCCCGAAGCCGGCCGCCTGCTGCGGCCGATCTCGATCGCGTTTACCGGCCAGGGTCAGTTGCTGGTGGCCGACGTGGTGCATAACCGCGTGCTGCGCTTCGATCCGCCATTCACCACTGGCATGACTGCCTCCCTGGTCATTGGCCAGCAGGACTTCAACATCTCCACCGCGGGCGCGAACGCCAATCAACTGGCGCTGCCCTACTCCATCTCCATCGATTCCGACGACCGGCTCTACGTCGCCGATGCTGGCAACTCGCGGGTCCAGATCTTCGACCGTGTCAGCGGCCAGGTGAACAACGGCCCGTCGGCGCCCGTCACGATCCGTCTCGGCTCCGGCAGCACGGCGATGCTGCCCGTGGCCGTCATGGTCGATCAGACCGACGGTCGCATCTGGGTGGTGGACGGCCGCAACAACCGTCTCCGCCGGTTCCCGAACTTCTTCAACCTGCTCGCCCTGCCGGTGATCAATGAGGAGCTTTCCTTCGCGCCCGTGCTGCCCTCGGCGCCCTACCAGCTTGCCCTTGGCCTGAACGGCTCGATCATGCTCAGTGGACTCGATCATCGGCTGACCGTTCATATCCCGGGCATTTTTGCCGAGGGGCCGAACAACACCCTGCTGCCCGGCGCGTTGAACTGGGCCAGCGGCTTCTTCTCGGTCAGCCCAGGCGTGATCGCGACTTTGCGGGCGCCCGGCGTGCGGTTCAGCGAGCAACTCATCAGTCATACCGGCTCGCCCTTGCCGCTCGATTCCAACGACCTTGAGGTGCTGGTGAACGGCCAGCCGGCCCCCATTCTCCGCGTGGACAACAACCTGATGCGGGTCATCATTCCCTGGCGGACCGACGCCGAAAAGCCGGCCGAAATCCGCGTCCGCCGGATCAGCACGGACGAAACCCTGGCCTACCAGTTCCAGAACATCGACCCGACTTCGCCCGCCTTCATCACGGTTGCCACTTCGGGAACCGTTCGCCAGATCCGCGCCCTGAATGCCAATGGATCAGACAACACCTCCACCAGCGCCGCCCCGGCCGGAAGCGAGATGACCTTGTTCCTGACCGGATACGGAAGGTTATCCGACCCGCCCGCCGATGGCGTGGCCGAAGAGCGGCAACTGCCGATCGATGGTACCCTGATCGTCGGCGGACGGGAACCGCAAATCCTGTCCTCCGCCACCGATCCCCAGGAACCCGGCGTGTGGAGGCTTCGCATTCGCCTGCCCGAGAACCTGTTCGGCCTCCCAGCCAATAACTTTGCCGTACCCGTTGTCCTGGTTCACCGCAGCAGGGCGAACAATCGCGACCCGCTCACCGGCGCTGTGGCTTTCAGCACCACAATCGCCATCCGCCAGTAGCGGTTACCCCGAATGCCCGGCATGACCTTTTCCCTTTGGACCTGCCGGGCCACATTTCTCGCGCGGAAGCGGGTCAACTTCCCGGTTTTCGTCAGCAATTCGTTTCGCGGCGTCCTGGGCTATCAACTCGACGGGAAGTTTTTCCGTCCTCGCGCCGTATCGGGGCCGAGTGGCCTGCGGGACCGCCCCCGCCCGTTTGTCATCCGCGCCGCCCACCTCGAGGGGCGCACCATTCAGGAGGGCGAATCGTTCGAGCTGACTCTGAACGCCTTCTCCGAGCCCGTTTCGGATGCACTCCGCGAAGCTGTCGCGCAATTCGGCCGCGGCACCGGCTTCCGGGCTGCGCTGGAACTTGCGGATTGGTCCGTTCAGCCGGTTCAACTCGATCTATCCCCCCGGCCCGCGCCTCCCTTCCTTCGCCTGCTTGTTCACACGCCGCTCATGATGGACGGCTGGAACGGACGCATTCCGCCGCCATTTTCCGTCCTGGTTGCGCGCCTGCGCGATCGCCTCTCGGCCCTGTCCGTCTTCTATGGTGGGGGGCCGCTCGATTTCGAGTACAAGGATATGGTGACCCGTGCCCGCGCCGTGCAGAATATTGCAGGCCGCCTCACGCCCCACAAATCCATGCGTCACAGCAGCCGGACCGGAGAGACGCATTCGCTCCCCGGCCTGACCGGTTGGATGGAGTACGCCGGTCCGCTGGATGAGTTTGTCCCGCTCCTGGAGGCGGGCTACTGGACGGGCATCGGCCGTTACACCGTCTGGGGTCACGGCTGGATCGAGATCGCCGAACCCGGCGCGCCGGAGATCTCCACTCTCGCCGCACCCATCAGTTGAAGTTGTAACAGCCCGTCGGGGCCGCTGCGGCAGCCTGCCGGCGCCACACATTCGGCGCCGGTCACCACCAAAGGCACGCCCGTGTAGTTCACTTCGCCAGGGTCCGTCACGCGGACAAACGCCAGCGTCCCCTCCTGGTAGTGGAGGCGCAGTTCGAGATCCAGCGGCGAGGCGGCCACCTTCACCCGCGCGAAGACAGGCGCGGCGCGGCCCGAGCGCGGCTCAGCCACCAGGTCCGCCACGCCGGCCGAAATCCCGCGCACCAGGAATCCAGCCTCCGCCGCCCCAGCGGGGATCGCCACCTCAGCGGGCGCCGCAAGGTGGCCGTGGGTGGTGTGCAAGCCCACCGTGAGCGGCTCTGCCTCGACCAGTGGACGGCTCAGGAGGATTTCGCCTTCCCCTCCGGCCAGGACACCCGCCATGGGCCACGCCGACAGGCCCAGCGCCCCGCGCAGGGTGGTGTCGGCCCAGGCGCGGCGGCTGCTGATCTCATGGAAGTACGTCTCGAACGCCCGGCGGTACTCGTCCACCTGGGCGATTTCGGCCTCCGTCGGCCAACGCCCTGCTTCGCTGACCAGGAGAAAGGCGAAGCGGAACCGCCGCTGCGCCACTTCTGGTCCAGGCGCCCTGGGCCCTTCGGCCGCCACCACGTCCTCCACCCGGATATCGAGCCGTGAGCCGGAAAAACGTACGCCCGGCTGAGGCAGGCGCGCGGAATTGATCGCCGAGGGCCAGACCAGAAAACTCATTCCGGCCTCTTCTGGCTCCCGCAAGCCCATCAGGTATTGGTCCAGCTCGGAATAACGCTCCACCGTGGCCGTGGTGAGAAACCGGCCCTCCGTGGCCGCCTCAGGACCCAGGTCGGCAATCCGGTTGCCTTCCAGAACCGAGGCGTCTGAGTTGAAGTTGAACGACCAGTGGGCCAGTCCCGCCCCCAGCATGGGACGCGATTGCGGATTGTCCGGCGCGCGGATCGAGGCCAGCGCCAGAAACAGGTGGCCCGCCTCATGGGCCAGCAGGCTCAGCGTGCTGTCGCCCGTAATCAGACCCCGGCCGCCCACCGGTGCGCGCGGGTCCCATGGATACTGCGCCAGCGGACCCATGTTCAGAAAGGCCTGCAGCCGCCGCCGGGAACCGTACAGCCCGCCCGCTTCCACCAGGGTGTCGCCAATGCCGTGCGTGAAGGAGCGCACCGTCGTCTGGGTGGCCACCGCGCCGCTGGCCGCCGCCAGACCCGCCGTATTGAAGACCACGAGGTAATCAAAACCGTCGTCATGGGTTTCGAAAAAGCGCTGCGCCAGCCTGGGTCCATCCAGAGCGGGCACGCTGGTGAAGGGCTCCGCCACCGTCGCGTCAAAGCGCTCTCCGCCAGACTCAGCCAGATTGACCACCCGCGTCCTCCCCCCCAAACGGCCCGGCCCCATTCCGGTGACGCTGGCGGCTGGCGCAGGGGAATAAAACGACATCTCCACGCTGCCGTCCCGTCCCAGGGCTACCTCGAAGCTCCGCCGCGCTCCCGGGAAAACGGAGCCGAAGTCGGGCGTCTGCACCCAGGCCACCACCACCCGGTCCGGCCGGGCGGCCACCCGGACCGAACCGGGCGCCCGGGAAGGATCGAGATCCGCAAACATCGGCGCGATTCTCGGCGGACCTGCCACCAGACGGCCCAGCGTGCGCGCCGCTGAGGCGTCGTCCGGGTCGCGAAATGTCACGCTGCCATCGGAGTGAACGAACAAATTGTAGTACTCAGTGCCATAAAACGGAAAAAAAAAGGGCAGCGCCACGGCCCGGTGGTCGTCGTCACCCAGACCCTCAAGCGGTGTGCCGGCGGCGCCCTCCGGTTCGGTGCGGCCATGTTCGACGACCTTGAGCCGGTATCCGCCCGGTTCCGGCTCGAAGCGAAGGGTCCGGCCCTGGAGCGTAAACCGGTTTGGCGGAGCGATCACCCCGCCCCCACCGTCGATCAGGGCGATTTCGCCCACATCCCGCCACCGCCCCTGCCCGGCCGCCGCCACCACCCGGCCCTGGAGTTGCCAGGCTCGCTCATGCAGGTAGGCCGCCTCGAGATGGCCCAGGCGGGCAGTGCCGCAGCCATTGCCGGGCGGCATCGCCAGCCCAACGCCCCCGGAGAAAACCATCGAACCAATCAGCGCCAGATTCCGTATCATTTGTTTCGGAGGCCCACTCCGCCCCCTAACCCTGTTACCACATCCAGGGAGAGTCTGGAGGAACACCCATGCCCTTTTGCACCACCTGCGGAACCGAACTGAGCGGCGCGGCCCGCTTCTGCGCGCGATGCGGCTCGCCCTTCGGCGGCGTTGACGCTCCCGCCGCCACTTTCGCCGCCGATGAGCCCCTCGACTACACCATCCAGGGCGACAACCTGCAGGTGGTTCGTCTCCGGCTCAAGCCGGGCCAGGAAGTGTATGCCGAAGCCGGCAAGATGGTCTACAAGAACCCGGCGGTGCTTTGGGAGACCAGGATGAGCGGGCGGAGCATTGGCGAGAAGATCATCGGCGCCTTGAAGCGGAAACTGTCGGGCGAATCCCTGTTTCTGACCTATTTCCGCGCCACCGCCGCTAACGCCGAGGTCGGTTTCGCGGGCGATTATCCGGGGCGTCTCCAGGCCTATAACCTTGCCGCCGGCCAGAGCATCCTGGTCCAGCGCGACAGCTTCATCTGCGCTCAGACGAGCGTCAACTTCAGCATCGCCCTGGTCAAGAAGATCGGCGCCGGCTTGTTCGGCGGCGAAGGCTTCATCCTCCAGAAGCTGACCGGCCCCGGCACCGCGTTCATTCATGGCGGAGGCGACTTCGTGGAGTTTACGCTGTCCCCGGGCGAGGTGCTGCAAGTGGATACCGGCTGCATCGTCGCCTTCGATGAGGGTGTCGAGTACGACATCCAGTTTGTCGGTGGCATCAAAACCGCCATCTTCGGCGGCGAGGGACTGTTCCTGGCCACGCTGCGCGGCCCCGGACGAGTCGTGATCCAGAGCCTGACGCTCGAAAAGCTCCGGCGCGAGCTGAATCCCACCCGGACGGGCGGCGACGAGCGCGGACCGCTGGGTGCGTTGGGCGGCTGGTTCAGCTCCGAGGATTAATCTGTAGTGGAGCAAATCCCCTAATTTTCGCGGAATTATGGCCGATAACGACGGTAGTGCAGCGGAAACTCGCCTTCGATTCGTCGATCCCGGCCATACCTCCCCCGCCAGCCCTGCCGGCTGAACGTCCCGCGTTGAGCCTCCGGCTGCTGGCCAGCCTGAATCACGAAATCCGCACCCCCCTCAGCGGCATCCTTGGCATGGCCGACCTTCTGCTGGAAACCCGGCTCGAACCGGAGCAGCGCGAGTATGTCTCCTCGGCGCGTGATTGTGCCGAGAGCCTCTTCATGCTGCTCAATGCCACGATGGAACTGAGCGCCCTGGAGAGCGGGTCCGTTCGCACGGATGAATCCGTGTTCCTGCTTAGCGACGCCCTCGCCGTGGTGATCGACGAAGCCCAGGCCAAGGCCCGCAGCCGGCACGTGGCGATCCATGTCGAGGGACTTGCGGCCTGTGCGCGCCCGGTGGCGGGCGACAGTTACCGGATCCGCCAGATGGCGGCTACCCTTTTGGGGTACGCTCTGCGCGGGGCCGGCGAAGGCGGGGTTCAGTTCGCCATCCAGCTTCGGGAAGACGGCGGTGACAGGATCGAGTGCCGGATCGCGGTGGATTCGCCCACCCTGGCCATCGCCGCCCGGGAGGTGGCCGCCGCGCGGGTCTTCCTCGGCGAATGTCTTCCGGCCGACCCGGCCTTGCGTCTGCACTCGGGCGGGCTGATTGTGGTGCTGGCCGAGCGGTCGCTGGCCCATCTTGGCGGCCGTCTGAACTACATCGACCGGGGCAACGGAGCCATCTGCCTGGAGGCGGTGTTCCCCCTGCGGCCGGTCGCTTTCCGCCCGCAGGAGCAGGCTGGCGCGGCAGACCGCGATGCCGATCTGCGGATTCTTGTTGTGGACGACAACCGGATTTCCCAGCAGGTGATCCGCGCCATGCTGGTCAAGGGTGGCTACCAGGCGGATTGCGTCGGCAGCGGAGCGGACGCACTGGCCCGCCTCAATGAAAGGCCTTACTCCTTGGTATTGATGGACTTGCAGATGCCCGGGCTGGATGGCTACGAAACCACCCGCCGCCTGCGCGCTCTGCCGGCCTGCTCCCAGGTGCCCGTGGTGGCCCTCACCGCCGATGGCGCCGATGAGGTCAGGCTCCAGTGCCGCGATGCGGGCATGAACGGCTTCCTGCAGAAGCCGGTCCACATCCGCCAGTTGCTCGCGGCCATCAACGAGTGGCTCCCCGCAACGTAACGAAACAGGGTTGTCCCTCAGGCCGTGCGTTAAGATGGAAGCTGCGGCCTCAATTATGCTAGATACCCTGCTGGCGAAGATTTTCGGCACAAAACACGAGCGGGAAGTGAAGAGCATCCTCCCGATGGTGGCGTTGATCAACGAGCAGGAAGCGGCTCTCAAGAATCTCTCCGACGCTCAACTCGCTGCCAAGACTGCCGAATTCAAGCAGCGCCTGGAACAAGGCGCGTCGCTCGACGACCTGCTCATCGAGGCCTTCGCCGTTTGCCGTGAAGCCAGCATCCGCGTGCTGCACATGCGCCACTTTGACGTGCAGTTGATCGGCGGCATCGTGCTGCACCGCGGCAAGATTGCCGAAATGAAGACTGGCGAAGGCAAGACGCTGGTCGCCACTCTGCCCGTCTACCTGAACGCGCTGGCCGGCGGCGGCGTCCATGTCATCACCGTGAATGACTACCTGGCCCGCCGCGACTCGGAGTGGATGGGCCGCCTGTACAGCTTCCTCGGCCTCTCGGTTGGCCTGATCGTTCACGGCCTCGACGACGACCAGCGCCGCGAGGCCTACGCCTGCGACGTCACCTACGGCACGAACAACGAATTCGGCTTTGATTACCTCCGCGACAACATGAAGTTCCGGCTGGAGGAGTGTGTCCAGCGCGGCCACAACTTCTCGATCGTGGACGAGGTGGATTCGATCCTGATCGACGAAGCCCGCACCCCGCTCATCATCTCCGGGCCGAGCGAGGAATCCACCGACAAATACTACAAGGTGAACGCGATCATCCCCCGCCTCGTCCGCGGTGAAGTGATCGAAGGCAAGGAGCCTGGCCAGAAGTACACCACCGGCGACTACACCGTGGACGAGCGCACGCGCTCCTGCGCCCTCACCGAGGAGGGCGTGGCCAAGGTCGAGCGCCTGCTCAATGTCGCCAACCTGTACGACCCCGAATCGATCGAACTCAACCACCACGTTCAGCAGGGCCTTCGCGCCCACGTGCTCTACCAGCGCGACCGCGATTACCTGGTCAAGGACGGCGAGGTGATCATCGTCGATGAATTCACCGGCCGATTGATGCCCGGCCGCCGCTGGTCCGATGGCCTCCACCAGGCCGTCGAGGCCAAAGAGGGCGTGAAGATTGAGCGTGAGAACCAGACCCTCGCCACCGTCACCTTCCAGAACTACTTCCGCATGTACAAGAAGCTGGCCGGCATGACCGGTACGGCCGACACGGAAGCGGCTGAGTTCTCCAAGATCTACAACCTTGAGGTTGTCGTCATCCCGACCAACCGGCTGCTTGGCCGCCGCGACCTGAACGACATTGTCTATCGCACCGAGGATGAGAAATGGCGCAACGCCGCGAAAGAGATCGCCGAGCGGCACGCCACGGGTCAGCCGGTCCTGGTGGGCACGGTTTCGGTGGAGCGCTCCGAGAAGCTGTCAGGAATTCTCAAGAAGATGGGCGTCCGCCACGAGGTGCTGAACGCAAAGAACCACGAGCGCGAAGCATTCATCATCGCGCAGGCTGGACGGCTCGGCGCCGTGACGGTCTCCACCAACATGGCTGGCCGCGGTACGGACATTCTGCTGGGCGGCAACCCGGAGTTTCTGGCCCAGGAGGATTGCCTCAAGCAGAAACTGGTCACCACCGTTCCCAAGGAACTGTCCCAGACGGTGGCCGATGCGGACAACTACTGGTTTCAGCGCGGCGACACTCACTATAAGGTGCCTGCCGCTCGGTGGGACGAACTGTATGGCGGGCACAAGGCGGTCTGTGATGCCGAGCACGAACAGGTGGTTGCCCAGGGCGGCCTGCACATCGTCGGTACCGAACGCCACGAGTCCCGCCGAATCGACAACCAGTTGCGCGGACGCGCGGGCCGCCAGGGCGACCCCGGCAGTTCGCGCTTCTTCCTCTCGCTGCAGGACCACCTGCTGCGCGTCTTCGGCGGCGACCGCATCCAGGGCCTCATGCTCCGCCTGGGGATGGAGGAAGACGTCCCGATCGAATCCAAGCTCATCACCAAGCGCATCGAAGCCGCGCAGAAGGCCGTGGAGGCGCAAAACTTCGCCATCCGCAAACATCTTCTCGAATACGACGACGTGATGAACAAGCAGCGCCAGGCCGTGTACGGCCTGCGCCGCCAGTTGCTCGAAGGCAAGGACATGAAGGAGCGCATCTTCGAGATCGCCTCCGCCATCGTCGCGGCTTTCGTGGATGACCGCTGCCCCCAGAACAAGCACCCGGACGAGTGGGACCTGACCGGTTTGCAGACCGATGTCCAGAGCCAGTTCGGCCTGCGCATCCATCCGCGAGACCTCGCCCCGCTGAGCCGGGTGGAGTTGGAGGACAAAGTCCTCGAGGATCTCAAGCGCCGCTACAACGAGAAGGAAGAGACTGTCACCGCATCCGTTATGCGCGAGACCGAGCGCATGATCATGCTCAGTGTCATCGATCAGCAGTGGAAGGACCATCTGCTGTCCATGGACCACCTCAAGGAAGGCATCGGGATGCGCGCCTACGGGCAAAAAGATCCCGTCATCGAATACAAGAAGGAAGCCTTCCAGATGTATCAGGACATGATGGACCGCATCGAGGACGAAACCGCCCGTTTCCTGTTCTTCCTGCAGCCCGTCGCTGGCGAACGGCCCCTCATGCCCTATGCCGAGGACGAAGGAATCGAGTACACGGTCCCTGCCGATGAACCCGCGCCTGATTCACGCCAGGCTCAAGCCCAGCTGGTTGATCTCACCAGGAACATTCTTCGCAAGAAGGAACGCGAACTCGATGCCATCCGGCTCACTGGCGGAGACACCGCCACGGCCACCCAGCAGGTGATCAAGGCAGATAAAGTGGGCCGGAACGATCCCTGCCCCTGCGGCAGCGGGAAAAAATATAAGAAATGTTGTGGCGCCTGAGCGCTGCGCGCGGTGTCCAAGTAACCATGAGCCTTGTCCGGTTGAGCGCGTGTGTAGTCCTGCTCGCCGTTGCGGCCACGGCCCAGATCTGGCCGGAAAAATGGCGGGAGCACCAGCGCACCCGCGTCCAGCCCATCCCGATCAGCGAACAGGACCTTGGCCTGTGGTCGGAATACCAGGGGGAGGCGGCCGAACTGGCCACTTACTCCGGGCCGATCGGCGCCTTTCGCGCCACGGCCTACCGCCTGGCCGATTCCACCTCCGCTTTGGCGTGGTATCAGTTGATCCGCCCTGCCAATTGCACCCCGGCGCGCGATACGATCAATCTCTGTTCCACCCCCGGGGCCCAGTTCATGACGCACATGAACCACGTCCTCGTGTTCGAGGGCTGGCGCCCACTCCCCGCCGAACTGAGCGCCCTCTACGAATCGCTCCCCAGCCTCCGCTCGGGCGGCGGACTTCCCAAACTGCCGGCATTCCTGCCTGAGAAGAACCGGGTGCGCAACTCGGAGCGCTATATTCTGGGCATCGATTCGCTGCGCCGCTTCGCACCCTCCATCGACCCCGTCATCCCCGGTTTCGAGGACTCCGCGGAAGCCCAACTGGCGCAGTACCGCACGCCTGCGGGCCTGGTTGACCTGATCGTCTTCTACTATCCGACACCCCAGGTGGCCCGCGCCAAACTCACCGGGTTTGAACAGGCCCAGCAGTTAAGCGTCAAACGTAGTGGGTCCCTGATTTCGGTCATTCCGGGTCCTCACGACCCAGCCCAGGTTCAGAGTCTCCTCGATTCCGTGGAGTACGATCTCAACTTCGTCTGGAATGAAGCCACCAAGGATCCACCGATGCCCGACGTGGCCGGGATGCTGATTGCCATCTTTGAGCTGACCGGATTACTACTGTTGGCGTGTATCCTTGGAGGATTGGGATTCTCTGGAATCTGGTTCCTGCTCCGGCGGCGGCAGAGGAAAATCGACGGGACCGAGGCGACGATCACCATCCTGAACCTCGGCGACCAATAAGCCTCGTCCTGACGGGACTTTAGAGCGAATTGTCGATGCTGGGGCGTAAGGGAGGCAATTTTGTTGCCACTTCTGGCGGGGTGGCCTGAAGTCATCTAAGATATAGAAATTAAAGAAGTTATAGGGTTTGCGCGCGCCCCGGCATTTTCCCTTGACTTAACCTCCCCGAGGCTCTACCCTCTAATCACATACAGGTTTTTCGGTTGCAAGACTGACGAATCTGTTTCTCCCATTGAACATCAGATCCCGGGCAACCGGGTTCAAGCGATGGCCCGTCCTTGTGGCGGGCCATTGTTTTTATCTGATCTTCCGCCGCCGCCTGCCTTCTGGTGCGGTATTCTGAAAGGCAGGCACGTCGGGTGCACGCCAAGATCCCCTCATCCCATATGTCCGACAAGAAGCTACAAGTAATCCCGCTGGGCGGCCTGGGCGAGTTCGGCATGAACTGCATGGTCCTCCGCTATGGCGACGACATCATCGTGGTCGACTCGGGCATGATGTTTCCCGACGCCGAACTGCTCGGCGTTGATGTGGTGGTTCCGGATTTTTCCTATCTAGAACAAAATAAGCAGCATATTCGTGGACTTGTGCTCACCCACGGCCATGAGGACCACATCGGCAGCGTCCCCTTCTTCCTGGCTGAGTTCGATGTTCCGGTCTATGGAACCGAATTCACCCTCGCTTTGGTGGAGCGCCGCCTGAGTGAGCACGATGTCGGAAAGCCCAAGCTCAAACCCGTCCGTCCGGGCGACACGACGGAATTAGGTCCATTCTCCATTGAGTTTATCCACGTCACGCACTCCACCTCGTCGTGTGTCGCCCTCGCCATCACCACTCCCCTCGGCGTGATCATCCATACGGGTGACTTCAAGGTGGACCCTACTCCGACCGACAACATCCCCTTTGATCTTCACACGTTCGCGGAGTATGGAAGGCGCGGCGTATTACTATTATTGTCGGATTCGACTAACGTCGACCGGTCCGGCTATACGGCGAGTGAACGCGCGGTGTTGCCCCGCTTCGAGGAGATCTTCAATCGGGCCGAACGCCGGATTGTTTTCACGATCTTCTCGTCATCCGTGCACCGGATGCAGCAAATTCTGGACGTGGCCGCCGATTATGGCCGCAAGGTCGCGTTCATCGGCCGCTCGATGACCTCGGTCTCAGAGATCGCTCACAGCCAGGGTCTGTTGCAGATTCCAGACAGCATTCTGCTTCGTCCCCAGGACATCATGCAGGCCAACCCGGCCAAGACGGTTGTCGTAGTTGCCGGGACCCAGGGCGAGCCAATGTCGGCCATGAGTCGCATCGCGGTGGATAATCATAAACATCTCGCCCTGGCGCCGGGCGATCTGGTGGTGCATTCGGCCCGCATCATTCCCGGCAACGAGAAGGCCATCGGCCGGATGATGAACCACATTGCCCGCCGGGGCGCCGAGGTGGTCGCGGGATCCATGAATCCTCCGGTTCACGTCTCCGGCCATGGCGCTCAGGAAGAGTTGAAGTTGATGTTGAACCTGGTCCGGCCTCGCTACTTCGTTCCGTTGCACGGCGAATACTGGCAGATGTCGAAGCACGCGGCTCTGGCTTCCCACCTCCGTGGGACTGGCCTGGAGGAGACCTTCATCCTTGAAACGGGGCAATCGCTGGAAATCGATCGCCACGGCGCCCGGCGGGGCCAGAAGGTCACTGTCGGCCGCGTCTGCATTGACTCGGGGTCGGTCGACGAGGTGGTGGAGGAGATCGTCATCCGGGACCGTCGACATCTGTCGGAGGATGGCTTCGTAATCCCCATCATTGCCATCGACAAGAATACCGGCCGCAGCGAGGGTGCGCCGGAGCTTGTCTCTCGCGGTTTCGTGTCTTCCGAGGACCGCGAGATTCTGACTAAAGCCCGCGATGTGGTGGCGCGGACTTTGGAGGCTTCCTCCAAGGAGGAACGGACGGATTGGGGCGTGATGCAGGAGAAAATCCGTGCCGACCTCAAGCGCTACATCAACAAGCAGACTTCGAGGCGCCCCCTGATCATGCCGGTGATTCTGGAAGTCTAGCCAGCCCGACCAATGCCTGATGGTCAGCCCATCCCGGAATCGTGGTTGGAAGATGCATCCGGGTTTCGTGGGCATGCTTCCAGATTGGTGAATCCTTCAAATGTCGAGGAGGTTGCTAATCTCCTTCGGACCTGCAGCGAAACCGGGGAGCCCGTGACCATTGCGGGGGCGGGAACCGGCGTCACGGGAGGGCGCTGTCCGAAGGGCGGAGTTCTTCTCTCGACGGACCGCTTCCGCCGTCTGGAAATCATTGAAGAAAAAGCATTTGTAGGAGCGGGTGTCAGTTTGTCCGATCTCCAGGCTGCCACTGCCCGCCGCGGGTTATTCTTCCCGCCAGACCCGACGGAGTGGTCCGCTTCAATCGGCGGCATGATCTCGACAAATGCCTCCGGCAGTCGTAGTTTTATGTACGGCTCCACCCGGCGTTGGATTCGGGGCCTCACTGTCGCGCTGATGGACGGTTCCATCCACACCTTCCGGCGCGGTCAAAGGATCGACTTCCCAGTCACCCCGCTGCCCGCCCCGCGCGCCCGGAAACATACTGCCGGCTACTACCTGCGCGAACCCTTCGATTGGGTGGACCTGTTTTGCGGCTCCGAAGGGACTCTTGGGGTTGTTCTCGAAGCCGAGCTTGCTCTGCTTCCCGTGCCTGCCCAACTCCTTACCGGCGTTGTCTTCTTTCCTGCCACTGAACTCGCTTTGGCAGCAGTCGAGGCCTGGCGGTCAGTTTCCCAACTCCGAATGTTGGAGTACTTCGATTGTCATTCGCTCCGCCTGCTGCGTTCCCGGTACTCGGACATCCCGCAGTCGGCGGAAAGCGCGTTGCTGGTCGAACAGATCCTGGATGGCCTGCCCGGTGACCCGGTAGAAGACTGGCTGGACCGGATCGGCTCCAGCGGTGGGCTCGAAGACTCCTGGTTTGGTGAAACCGCAGCCGACCGGGAACGCTTCCGTGTCTTCCGGCACACGCTTCCTGAACTGGTGAATGATGAGGTCCGGCGCCTCGGCCATGGCAAACTCGGGACGGACTTCGCGGTTCCCGTGGGCCAGAACACTGCCATGATGGACATCTACCGCCGTCATCTGGAAGCGGAGTTCGCGGGCAACCATGTCATCTTCGGCCACATCGGCGACGCCCACGTCCATGTCAATCTGCTGCCCGCCAACCCCGGGCAGGCCGCGCGGGCGCCCGAGCTACTCCGCGAACTGGCGAGCGAGGCAGTGCGTCTTGGCGGCACGGTCAGCGCGGAGCACGGTTTGGGCAAGAAGAAGGCGCACCTACTCCCTTTGGAGTATGCGCCGGAGCAAATTTCGGCAATGTGCTCGGTAAAACGCCGTCTCGATCCGTCCTGGCTCCTTGGCCGGCATACCCTCTTACCAGTACCTGCGGAATTTCTCCACACGTCTTGATGAAATTTCCCACAGCCTGCTGATATAGTTTCTCTTTACCTCAAAGGAGTTTCAGGTTTTAATAGTCGTGTAAAGCCTGACGGCTCACCGCCGCCGTATGGAGGTGCATTCATGGATAATCGCTTGACGATCACCGACCACCGCACTGGCAAGCAGTACGAAATCCCGGTCGAAGATGGTAACATCCGCGCCAAGGCGCTGAAACAGATCAAGGTCACCCCCGAGGACTTCGGCATGATGACCTATGATCCGGCTTTCCTCAACACCGCATCCTGCCGCAGCGCCATCACCTTCATTGATGGCGACAAGGGCATCCTGCGCTACCGGGGCTACCCGATCGAGGAACTGGCGGAGCATTGCTCCTTCCTCGAAGTCGCCTACCTGCTGGTGAATGGCGAACTCCCGGCACAGGACGAACTGAACGCCTGGGTGACGCGGGTCAAGCGCCACACCATGCTGCATGAGACCACCAAGAAGTTCCTGGAAGGCTTCCGCTACAACGCCCACCCCATGGGAATGTTGATTTCCACGGTAGCCGCCCTCTCGACCGTCTATCCGGACTCCAAGCATGTCCATGACCCGGTCATTCGCAGCCGTCACATCGTGCGTCTGATCGCCAAGATGCCCACGATCTGCGCGTACTGCTACCGTCACCAGTTCGGCCTGCCTTATATCTATCCCGATAACGATCTGAGCTACACGGCCAACTTCATGAATATGATGTGGAAGATGGTCGAGCCGAAGTACCTGGCCGATCCCACCCTGGCCCGGGTCCTCGACATCCTGTTCATCCTTCATGCGGACCACGAGCAGAACTGCTCGACCAACACGATGCGGTGCATCGGCAGCGCCCTGGCCGACCCCTATGTCTCTGTTGCCGGCGCGGCGGCCGCCCTCTCCGGCCCGCTCCACGGCGGAGCGAATGAGGAAGTCCTGAAGATGCTTGATGAGATCGGGGAAAAGTCCAAGATCCCGGCCTACATTGAGCGGGTCAAGAAGGGCGAAGTGAAGCTCATGGGCTTCGGACACCGGGTTTACAAGAACTATGACCCGCGCGCCCGGATCATCAAGTGGGCCGCGGACCGCGTCTTCGAAGTCACCGGCCACAATGACCGCATCGAAATCGCGCTCGAACTGGAACGCATCGCCCTCAGCGACGATTACTTCATCGAGCGCAAGCTCTACCCGAACGTGGACTTCTACTCCGGGATCATCTACCAGGCCATGGGCTTCCGCCCCGACATCTTCACCGTTCTGTTTGCCATCCCCCGAGTGGTCGGCTGGCTCGCGCAGTGGCAGGAAATGCTGCTCGATCCCGAGCAGAAGATCGCCCGCCCGCGCCAGGTTTACATCGGTGAGGACGAGCGTCACTTCGTTCCGATCGGCGACCGGGGCGTGCCGCAGGCTGCGAAGGTCTAGAATTTTCTGAATCTTGCCAAGCGCCTCCAGAATCGGCTACTCTGAAGACCAATCCCCTGGAGGCGCTTGTTTGATGAAAAAACTGGGTCTGTTTCTGACTTTTGCCGCCGTCGCCGCCTTTGGCGCCGAATGGACCGGCCACATCAGTGATTCCAAGTGCGGCGCGAAGCACGCTGACGGCTCCGCTGGCAGCGTCGCCTGCGTCAAAGCCTGCATCAAGGGAGGCGGTTCGGCCGTCTTCGTGGTTGGTGACAAGGTGCTCAAGCTCGCCAACGCCAACAAGGTCTCTGAGGACCTCTACGGCGCCAAGGTGAAGATCACCGGCAAGCTGGATGGCGACACGGTCTCCATCGACTCGATCGCCAAGGCCGACTGAGCTTTACTGTAATTTTCCGCGTCCGGCCACGGTCCACGTTTCCTCGACCGTTCCCTGGCGCACGCCGTAAATCCGCTCGTGCAGGTTCACGGCCACACAAATATGGTTCGGAAGCACCTGAACGCGCTCGCCCACGGCGGGCGCGTTTGTGCATTCGCGGATGTCCACATAGCCGTGTTCTTCATTCATCTTGTGGAACAGAGCGCCCGGCAGGCCCACAATCTGGCCAAACCCGGCCCCGCCGGTCGCCAGCCGGTCCGAAGAAAACGTTTTCGATCCGCCGTCGATGATCATATGACCTTCGCGGCGGCTCACCACCGTGGTGATGATCGTTGCCGCGCAATCCTGGAATCCGCACGCTCCCATTGAGGCAGTGTTCAGATCGTTGAAGACGTATGTCCCGGGCCGGATCTCGTTCATCCCTTCGATGGTGTGGGAATGAAACAGCAGGGGCGTCGAGCCGCCGCTCACCACGCGCGGTACCAGCCGGAGCGCGGTCAGCGTCAGCAGCACGTCGTGCAGATCGCGGCGCAACTTGGCCACCCTGGCCTCGTCCTCGCCGCTCATCCCCTTGATGTGTCCCGGATAGAACATCAGCCCGTCCCAGTCCAAGTGCGGCAGCCCCACCACTTCCTGCACCAGCGCCGCCACATCCGCCGGCGCCACGCCGGTCCGCCCCAAACCGAGATCCACCTCCACCAGCACCCGCACGTCCACACCCGCCGAGGAAAGCGCTCGCGCCGCGTCCAGGGAATCCAGCGCCACGGTGACCTGCGTCCGCTTCGCCACCTGCCGCAGGCGCTCGAGTTTCTGGGGACCCAGGACCGGATAAGCCACCAACAGGTCCGCCGGGGCGGCATCGAGCATCACTTCCGCTTCCGTGGTTTTCGCCACGGTCAATCCCACCGCGCCCAACGCCAGTTGGCGCTTGCCGAGCGCGGGGATCTTGTGGGTCTTCGTGTGCGGCCTCAGGCGCAGGTGGTGCGCGCGTGCATACTCAGCAACCCGGCTCAGGTTGCGCTCCATAATGTCCAGATCCACCACCAGAGCGGGTGTTTCCAATTCCGAAATGTGCATGGGTTACTTCTTCTTCGGCTCCTCAAACCGCACGGCCAGTCTGGGCGGCGCCTTGCGATACACCAGTTCCAGTTGCTTCACCTTGTGCTTGCCTTCGAAGCTGAAGTAGAGCAAGCCGGTCACTGGTTTGTCGATCTCACCCTCGGGCAACGCCTTCGACTTGAGCGCCTCCATCAGCAGGTTCTGCCCCTGGTTCGCCTTTTGCTCCTCGATGCTCATCGTCGCCTCGGTGACGCCCGCCGTGGGCGAGCCCACCTGCGACTGGCTCGGATGCGGCATCGTCGGCGGAGGCCCGCCCCGTGGATCCGCGCCGGGCACGCCGCCCGGTACGCCATAGAGATCGGAAGAGCACACGTCTGAACTCCA
>ERZ761609.432-NODE-432-length-49350-cov-835.584745_pt1 | contig 49350 bp, 37 predicted proteins | sample MGYA00511163_ERZ761609 | MGnify/ENA primary metagenome ERZ761609 (study PRJEB28899, sample SAMN02445070) | bioreactor sludge metagenome | biome: EBPR sludge | place: Australia: Brisbane, Thorneside Wastewater Treatment Plant | collected 2011-12-16 ... | reverse complement strand
TACGCCAGAAGTGGCCCGGCGTCGTGAGCGCTCAACGTGGCGGTGGGGGCGGCGGTGGGGGCGCCCCACTTGGCGACGGCGGTGGTGGTGGCGCCCCACGCGGCGGCGGCGGCGGCGCCACGATTCCAGGACCACCGGCATTGCCACCCGGCAGCGGGTAGCCGCCAATGATCGGAACCTTGTGGCCACGCCCATACATGCACTGCACGTAACTCTGGTCATAACGTCGCTGCAGCGCGTAGCTCGATGCACTGCTGGCGGCGGCGCCGCTGATGCTGCCGGCGAGGAGCCCGAAACCGGCACCAACCGCGGCGCCGCTGGAGCCATCGACGGCGGCACCCACTGCGGCGCCGACTGCGGTTCCGAGGACGGCGCTCGCGACTGCCGAGTCGACGGCCGCACCTTCCGGTGTCTGCGGGCTGATCCATCGCGCCGCATAGGCCCTGCAGATCTGGTCGTCGAAACGGAACTGCTCGAAACTGCGCCCGGATCCTGGCAGAGCCATGACCGCCGGCCCCTCCGGCGGCAGGCTGACGCAGGCGCCGAGAAGCAGGGCTGGGAGCAATGGCGCGTAACGATGGCTGGGCATGATCGTGGACTTGATGGTGGTGACACAGGGCGGCGGTACCCGTTTGCTCGCACTGACGCTGCCCGGCGCACGTTTGACAACACGCATAACGCAGACGGCGCCCGGCGGCTGACATGGTTCGTCAGCGTGATCGTGGCTGCGCGCGCCAGCTTCGCTCGCCACCGCGCCGACGGCTGGTGAGCGGGCGTCGGCAAGGCGCAAATTGCACCGCTGGCAAGCCCTTTGCAGGCTGCTGCCGCCTGACGGAACGTGTTGCCAGCGGCGGTTTCTGGTACGCTAGCTGCAACAGGGAGGTCGACATGCACGCCGAACGATGTTGCCGCAAACCGGCAAGTTGACGAGAGGAGGAGGCGCCCGCGTTGCGCCGCAGGGAATTGACCGGGATCTGAGTGCGACCATGCCACAACATCCGGAAAGTGCCATCGGCAACCTTGCCGACCTTGATGACGGGCAGATTGCGCTGTCGCGCTTCATCGTGCAGCGCGAGGGCGGGCTCCATGTGCAGCCCGGCCGACTCGAGGCGGCAACCGAGCTTGCCGACTTCGTCGATCGCGTCATCGCCACCGGCCTCTATTTCCGTGGGCTGGACTATGAGTGCTTCATCTCGCTGCTCTACGGTCACCCGGCGACTCGCGGCCCGGCCTCGCCGGACGAGGTGCTCCTGGCTGCCGACATCACCGCCTTCCGACCCGAGCGCCGCGCGCTGTACAAGGAACTGTTGATCGATGGCGATGAGGCGGCCTACCTCTTCGAGCCACTCTACCTCGAATCACCCGACGGCGAACCAGCGACAGAAACCCGCGTCCGGCTGGACGTCGACGAGTTCATCGCCAGTGCCTGGGCGCAGGGAGTGCGTTTCGGCATTGACGTGGCGGCGGTGGGCGCTGGATTCGACGTCGACAAGGCCGAACGTCGGATCGTCGCCCGCAGCCTGCCCTATGTACCCGGCAAGGACGCCGAGGTGTGCGAACTGGCACCAGGGCTCCACCGCAACAACGCGCCGCGCCGTCTGCTTGGCGACCGCGTCGATCTGCGCCAGTTCGAGACGCGCTATCCGCAGGTCGCCGCCGGCCTCCGCCTGGTCAGGAAGAACCCGCGTACGCCGGGCACGGATGGCCGCAATCTTGCCGGGCAGGCACTGCCGCCTCCGCTGTCCAAGGACTTCGATCTGGCAAGCCTGGCGGGCCCCGGTACCCGGATCAGCCACGAGGACGACGGGGAGTACCTGCTCACGACGGTATGCGGCTTCCTCAACATCGACCGGCAGAGCAACCAGTTTTCCATAACCGACAAGATCATCAGCCATGAAGGCGTCAGTGTGCGTACCACGGGCGACCTTCTGCTGACCGGCGAGGAGTACGAGCAACACGGCGAGATTCAGGAAAAACGCGTCGTCCAGTGCCGCAGCATCACGGCCTACGCCGACGTCTACGGCAGGATCATTTCCACGGGCGGCCTCGTGCGCCTGCAGAAGAACCTCGTCGGCGGCAGCGCGAGCAACGACGACGGCGACATCGTCGTCGAAGGGATGGCCTCTGGCGCGAGTCTGACTGCGCTCGCAGGCTGCATCAACGTGAAGCGTGCGGACAACTGCGTCCTGCTCGCCCGTCAGGTGATCGTCGGACAGGCGACCAACTGCAACATCGTTGCCGACGAACTGACGATCGAGGTCGCCGAGGCCTGCGCCCTGGCGGCCCAGACGACGCGCCTGGGTAGCTCGCGCGCGCGGCGGGAACTAGACAACGTCCTGCTGCTGTTGCTGCCCGACCTGAGCGCGTACGACACCAAGCTGAGTAGCCTGCGCGGCAAGCGCGCGGCAACGGACAAGGCGATCGCCGCCCACCGTGCCCGCATGGACGTCCTGCGCAACGACAAGGAGGTCGCCAACTACCTGGCGCTCGCGCAGCGGCTGCGCAATCACGAAGCGACGCTGAGCGCCGACCAGCAAGTGGGCTGGCGAAGGCTGTCGGCGCTGGTCGCACCGACCCTGCGCTCGCTGTCGCAGTTGTCCGAACTTGTAAAGGAACTTGCGACCGAGTCGGAAGCATTCGGCAAACAGATCGATGCCGTGCTCGCCGCCCGGGAAGAGGCGTGCAGCAAGCTCAACTGCGACATCGCCCGGATCGAGGGAGAAACGCGCGTCAGCGCTCTGCTGCCGCGACCCGCAGACGTGCCGCTGCACGCCCTGCCGGGCAAGGAACTGAAAGCCCGGCTACGCCGCACCGATGCGGCCACCCGACTGCTGTTCGCCGGCCATGCGGGCCAGTTCTCGTGGAGTTACCGCAGCCGGCCGGCCTGACGCGCAGCGTGCCTCGGCGGCAGGCGCAGCGCGTGGCGCGCCGCTCTTAGCCTTCGCGCAGACGGCAATTGATGTGCTCGAGTGCTTCTTCGATCTGGTCGATCAGGATCAGGCAGAGATCACCGGCGGCAAGCTCGGCCAGCGCACTGTCGATCGCCAGAAACTCGCCACGAATCTCCCGGACGTCCTTGGCTCGCGTCGCCTGCTGCAGACCGTCACGCAACAGCGCCAGCACTTCACCATCGGCACGCCCACGCTGGCACTGATCCTGATAGAGAATCACGCGATCGAAGGCGCCACCGAGAATCTCCGTCTGCTGGCGAATGTCCTCGTCACGCCGGTCACCGGCACCGCTGATGACCACCGAACGCTTGCTGCCCGGCGCTGACGGCATGTTCTCGACGGCATCGACGAGGGCCTGGATGGCGTCCGGATTGTGCCCGTAGTCGGCGATCAGCTTCGCCCCGTGGTAGTCAAAGACGTTGAAGCGTCCGGGCGCCGTCTGCACATCGCTGACGAAGCTCGCCAGGCCGCGCTCGATCGTCTGCCAGTCGAGCCCGAGCGCCCAGGCCGCAGCGATTGACGCCATCGTGTTCTGCACCTGAAAGCCGATGGCGCCGTTCTGCGTCAGGGGGATTCCAGCCATCGCGATGCGGTGTTCGAGCCCGCCGCCGGAAGCGACGATCGACGCGCCATCACGGTAGACCACCCGCTTGCGCTGCGCGCGATGCGTCGCCATCACGGGATGGTTGCGGTCGGCGGCAAAAAAGGTCACGCCGCCGGGGCACGATTCGGCCATTCGCGCCACCATCGGGTCGGCGGCGTTGAGTACGGCGACGCCGCGTCCCGGCCTGACGTTCTGCACGATCACCCTCTTGACGACCGACAGTTCCTCGACGCTGCTGATGTAGGAAAGCCCGAGGTGATCGCCGAGCCCGATGTTGGTGACGACCGCCACGTCGCAGCGATCGAAGCCGAGGCCCTCGCGCAGCACGCCGCCACGGGCCGTTTCCAGCACCGCCGCATCGACGCGCGGATGGAAGAGCACGTTGCGCGCGCTCTTCGGGCCAGAGCAGTCGCCGGTGTCGATCCGCCGCCCCTCGACATAGACGCCGTCGGTCGTCGTCATGCCGATGCGCAGGTTCTGCTGCGCGAGAATGTGGGCGACCAGGCGAACGGTGGTCGTCTTGCCGTTGGTGCCGGCGACGGCGACCACGGGGATGCGCCCGTCCTCACCGGCGGCGAACATGTTGGCGATGATCGCCTCGCCGACCGGCCGTCCCTTGCCGAAAGATGGCTGCAGGTGCATGCGCAGGCCCGGCGCGGCGTTGACTTCGACGATGCCGCCGCCCTGCTCCTCGAGCGGCCGCAAAACGCTGTCGCAGACGACGTCGACACCGGCAATGTCGAGGCCGATGGTCTGTGCCGCGGCAACCGCCTGCGCGGCAAACTCGGGATGCACATCGTCGGTGACGTCGGTTGCCGTGCCGCCGGTGGACAGATTGGCGTTGTTGCGCAGGACGACCCGCTTGCCCCGCGGCGGCACCGATTCGGGAGTCAGCCCAGCCTTCGTCAGGCGGGCGATCGCCAGATCGTCGAGACGGATCCGCGTCAGGGACGTCGCGTGCCCATCGCTGCGACGCGGATCGCTGTTGACCCGCTCGACGAGCTGGCGCACGGTGTGCGAGCCATCGCCGATGACGAGCGGCGGATCGCGTCGGGCAGCGGCAACCATCCTGTCGCCGACCACCAGCAGGCGGTAGTCGTGGCCGGGAAGGAAGCGCTCGACCAGCACCTCGTCGCTGATCGCGCAGGCAATCTCGTAGGCGGCCTCGATCTCGTCGCGGCGCGTCAGGTTGACCGCCACGCCCTTGCCCTGGTTGCCATCCTGCGGCTTGACGACGACCGGCCCACCGATCTCGCTGGCGGCAGCCCAGGCATCGTCGGCGCTGAGAACCGGCCGGCCGACGGGCACCGGCACGCCGGCGGCATGCAGCAGGACCTTGCTCAGTTCCTTGTCCTGGGCAATCGATTCGGCAACGGCGCTGGTCAGATCGGTTTCCGCCGCCTGAATCCGGCGCTGCCGGCTGCCCCAGCCGAACTGCACCATGCTGCCTTCGGTGAGCCGGCGATACGGTATGTTGCGCGCCACCGCAGCATAGACGATGGCGCCGGTGCTCGGCCCAAGGCGCACCTCCTCGTCGAGTTCGCGCAGCCGTTGCAACGCGGTGTCGAGCTCGAAGGGGCGGTCCTCGGCGGCAGCCCGGCAGAGTTCCTCGGCCAGCTCGAAGGCGAGGCGGCCAACCGCCTCTTCGCTGTATTCGACGACAACCTGGTAGGTGCCGGCTTCGACAGTCTCGGCCGTCCGGCTGAAGGTAACGGGGCAGCCAGCCTGTGCCTGCAGACCGAGGGCAGCGAACTCAAGCGCCTGTGCCATCGATACCGCCTCGTCGTGCCCCAGTGGCCGCAGCATGTCCAGCTCGGGAAAGCGCTCGCGCAGGCGGTTCTCGAAAGCCGGCATGTCGTCGATGTTGCGCTCACCCTCGGCGCAATGAACGACCGCCTCGATCGCCGTATGCCGGCTCCAGAGGTTGGGACCGCGCAGGGCGCGGAGACGCGAGACTTCCATGAATGATTCCCTTCCAGAAATTGCCTGTCAAAGCCGCCGCCGCTGCAGCGTACCGCGTGCCCGCCGTGTCATCGCCACTGGTCAGCCGTTCGCCGCGGTCTCAAGAGCGGTACGGATGATCTCTGAACCGATGCCGAGAGCCCAGGCAGCAGCAGCCGCCGCCAGGACGTTATCCACCTGCGAGGCGATGCGCCCGCCGTCGGTGAGCGGAATCGCCCGCAGGCTGGTGATCGCCGTCTCTTGCTCGCTGCTGCCCAGCACCACCTCGCCAGCGCGCACGAACACGGCCCGTCCACCGCGTGCGCGATGCTCGACGACGGCCGGCAGGGCGGCGTCGGTGGCAAAGAAGATCACTTCGCCGTCACACAACGCCGCCATGTCGACGAGCATCGGCTGACTGGCATCGAGAACCGCCGCGCCGCCCGGCAGGACGACGTCCACCTGCGTGCGGAAGACGTTGAATAGCTGCTCGGCAGTGCTCAGGTCGTGACGACCGAAGTGGCGCTCGGCCTCGACGTTGGTCAGGATGCCGACCTGGCAGCGATCGTAGGCGAGGCCCTCGGTGATGATGCTGTCACAGCCATTCTCGACGATGGCGGTTTCCACGGTCCGGTTCATCAGGATGCGGTTGGCCGAGCCCCAGTTGGCGGAATCGCCGGCATCGATGCAGCGGCGGCCGACGAACAGGCCGCTGCTGCACGCCAGCCCGGTGTTCCTGCCGCTGAGGCCGACGATGCCGGCGAGCAGGCGGGCAACGGTGGTCTTGCCGCGGCTGCCGCTGATACCAACGACCGGGATGCGACCGTCGTCCCCGTCGGGAAACAGTTCGTCGACGATAGCCCGCCCAACCGGACGCGGCTGGCCATTCGCCGGCTTGAGATGCATCAGCAGACCGGGACCGGCATTGACCTCGACGATGGCGCCGCGCTGCTCGTCGAGCGGGCGCGAAATGTCCTCGCAGACGAGGTCGACGCCACAGATGTCGAGGCCGACGATGCGCGCGGCGAGCGCGACCGTCGCCGCCGTCTCCGGATGGACGAGGTCGGTGACATCGTCGGTATGGTTGCCGCTGCGCACGATCAGCACTTCGCGACCGGCCTCTGGCACCGAGTCGGGAGCGAAGCCCTGGCGTGCCACCTCGAGGCGGGCAACCGGGTTCTCGGCGAGCAGGATGACATCAAGCGGAAACTCCTCGGCGGCGCCGCGCCGTGGATCGGAGTTGATCTGCAGGTCGATCAGTTCGTCGATCGTCGACCGGCCGTCGCCGACCACCGTTGCCGTCTCGCCGCGAGCAGCAGCGGCGAGCTTGCCGCCGATCACCAGCAAGCGGTGCTCGGAGCCGCGCACGTAGCGCTCGACGATGACTCCGCTGCCCTCGTCGACGGCCGCCGCGTAGGCCGATTCCACTTCCGCGCGCGACATCAGGTTGGTGAACACGCCGCGTGCGTGGTTGCCGTCGGACGGCTTGACGACCACCGGCAGCCCGATGTCCTCGGCGGCATCCCAGGCGTCGGCGGCGCTCTCCACCAGACGGCCTTCGGGGACCGGCACGCCACAGGAGGCGAGCAGGGTCTTCGCCAGGTCCTTGTCGCGCGAGATGCCCTCGGCAATGGCGCTCGTCCGGTCGCTCTCGGCCGTCCAGATGCGCCGGCTGCGGGCGCCGTAGCCGAGCTGCACCAGGTTGCCCGTCGGCAACAGGCGGATGAACGGTATCCGCCGGTCCTTGGCGGTCGCCGCCTCGACGATGCAGCCGGTGCTCGGGCCGAGCAGCCGGCGCTCGGCGAGATCGGCAAGGCGCTCGACGGCGCCGGCGACATCGAAGGCCTCGTCGCGGATCGCCGCCAGCAGCAGTTCACGGCCGGCGTACAGGCAGCTGCGCGTGACTTCCTCATGCCAGGCGCGGACCACCACCTTGTACACACCGCGCGTCGAGGTCTCCCTCGCCTTGCCGAAGCCGCCGGGCATGCCGGCGAGATTCTGCAGCTCGAGCGTCACGTGCTCGAGGATGTGGGCCGGCCAGGTGCCTTCCTGCAGCCGCCGCAGGAAGCCGCCCGGCTCGCCGTAGCTGCAGCGGTGCTCCGCCAGCGAGGGCAGAAAGCCGGCCAGCCGCTCCGGAAAGCCGGGAATCGTGTTCGAAGGAAAGTCCTCCAGATCGCCGATGTCGACCAGCGCTTCGATCACCGGACGGTAGGTCCAGATGTTCGGCCCGCGCAGGTAGCGGATTTCGAGAAACTTGATGTCTTTGCTTTTCATGACCTCGGCCCACGGACGAAAGGGTTGGCGCGCGCTGGCGCGCAAGGAACGGCAGGCGGGAGCGCCGGACTGTCGCGCCGGTACGATCTGTCGGACACCGCCGCATTAACGCGGCACGAAGCAATCGGCTGACCCACGGCGCCGGCGATTGGCATCGGCCGGCTCACAGGAAGCGGTCGAGAATCCGTCGGCTGTTCTGATCGAGCGCATTGCGGTCGCGGATCAGGAACTGGATGCCGTGACTGTCTGCGATCAGGAGAGCCGGTGATGCCAGGCGACGGATGTCCTCCTCGCCCTTGAGGACGAAGCTCGTCGGACCACGATCGGTCTCGACCTCCCAGGTGCTCGGCGTCACAAAGCTGCCGACACCGACGATGCGCTCGATCACGGGCATGAATTCACGCCCCGCCAGTTCGTCCTCGAGCAACTGCCGCAGGTCGTCCGGCAGGCTGTCGAGGCGGTCGATCCAGGCCAGTTCGTGGCCGTAGGGATCGACCAGCGCGAGGCCGTCGTCGGAGGCGGTGATCGGAAAGGCGCGCACCGGCACGACGCCATCATGGCTTTCGCCATCGGCGTCGGTCAGCTCGAGCCGGCCAAAGGAATTGCGACGCAGCTGGTAATCCGGGCGGACCTTCATTCGCGATCTCCCTCGTCCTTGGGGTCAAGCTCGAGTCGCCGCAGTTCGTCTTCGGTGTCGACATTGCGCGCCTGCGCCTGATAGAGGCGGTAGTAATGCCCCTCGCAGGCCATCAGCTCGTCGTGGCTGCCGACCTCGACGACGCTGCCGCGATCGAGCACCACCAAGCGGTTCGCATCGCGCAGCGTCGACAGGCGGTGCGCGATGGCGATCGTCGTCCGGCCCCGGACCAGGTTGTCGAGGGCCTTCTGGATCTCCTTCTCGGTCGTCGTGTCGACCGACGACGTCGCCTCGTCGAGGATCAGGATGCGCGGATCGATGAGCAGCGCGCGGGCGATCGAGATCCGCTGTCTCTCGCCGCCGGAGAGCGCCTGCCCACGTTCGCCTACGAGCGAGTCGTAACCGTGCTGCAGGCGCAGGATGAACTCGTGCGCGTGTGCCGCACGGGCGGCTGCCACGATCTCGGCGTGCGTCGCCTCGGGCTTGCCATAGGCGATGTTCTCGGCGATCGTGCCAAAGAAGAGGAACGGCTCCTGCAGCACCAGTCCGATGTGCCGCCGGTACTCGGCGACCGGCAGCGAGCGGATGTCGACCCCGTCGATCAGGATCGCCCCCTCGCTGACATCGTAGAAACGACAGATGAGGTTCACCAGCGTGCTCTTGCCGGAGCCACTGTGGCCGACGAGACCGACCATCTCGCCCGGCTCGATGACGATGTTGATGTCCCGGGTCACGCTGCGCGTGCCGTAGCGGAAGCCGACGCTGCGCAGCTCGATGCGCCCGGAAACCTGCGGCAGGTGCACGGGATGGGTCGGCTCGGGAACGCTCGAGACATGATCGAGGATGTCGAAGATGCGCTTGGCACCGGCGGCGGCCTTCTGCGTCACCGAAACGATGCGGCTCATCGAGTCGAGGCGCAGGTAAAAACGGCTGATGTAGGCGAGGAAGGCGGTGAGCACGCCGACCGTGATCTGGTCGCCGGCAATCTGCCAGATGCCGAAGGCCCAGACGATCAGCAGGCCGAATTCGGTCAGCAGGGTGACCGTTGGCGAGAATACCGACCAGACGCGGTTGACGCGGTCATTGACATCCAGGTTGCGGACGTTGGCGGCACGAAACCGCGCCGCTTCGCGCGCCTCCTGGGCAAATGCCTTGACCACCCGGATACCGGGGATGGTGTCGGCAAGGACGTTGGTCACTTCCGCCCAGACCCGGTCGACGCGCTCGAAGCCCGTACGCAACCGCTCGCGAACGACGTGGATCAGCCAGGCGATGACCGGCAGCGGCAGCAGCGTCACCGCTGCCAGCCACGGGTCGATCGACACCAGAATCGCCGTCGTCATGGCGATCATCAGGACGTCGGTGGCGAAGTCGAGTAGATGCAGCGAGAGGAAGATGTTGATACGGTCGGTCTCCGAGCCGATGCGGGCCATCAGGTCACCCGTGCGCTTGCCGCCGAAGTACTCCTGCGACAACATCAGCAGGTGCTCGTAGGTCGCCGTGCGCAGGTCGGAACCGATGCGCTCGGAAACCAGCGCCAGGATGTAGGTACGTCCCCAGCCCAGAACCCAGGCGACCAGAGAGGATCCGAGCAATCCCGAGAGATAGAGCAGCACCAGTCCGGGGTCGATCGGCTGCCCGTTCTGATAGGGGATCAGCACCTTGTCCATCAGCGGCATGGTCAGGTACGGCGCCACCAGAGTGGCAGCGGTGGCCAGCAGGGAAAGAGAGAAGCCCGCGAGCAACTGCTTGCGGTACGGCCGCGCGAAGCGGCCGAGCCGGAGCAGCGTCCAGGTCGACGGCGGCTCGTGGATCTCCCTGCTGCACGCCGGGCACTCCTCCTGCCCTGCCAGCAGCGGCGTCTCACACTTCGGGCAGAGGGCAACGCTCGCCGGCGGCGGCAGTTCGCCCGTCACCCGGAAGCCGAGCTGGCGCAGGAAACGATCGACCAGCCGGCCGGCGGCGATGTCGCCACCGAGCGTATAGCGCCAGTGTGCGATCTGCCCCGCGGCATCGCACAACTCCAGCGTACCGACGCCGGAATGATCGCGCCGCGACAGCAGCAGCCCCGGTCGGTAGCTCCAACTCCGCCAGCCCTCTTCGCCGGCCGGGCTCGCCAGCAGACGCTCGCTGCTGACGACGACCAGACCACGGGCAAAGCGCAACTCGCCGTCGAGGTCGATCTCGAGCCAGGCCAGCACCTTCTCCCCAACCGCCAGCTGCGTCGCCAGACGCTCCGACCAGATGGCCGGCAGAACGGACGCCGACGGACCAGCAGACTCTGTCGCATCGGCAAGAAGCAGGGAATTGGCTGCGGACATGGCAAGACCGGTATCGTTTCAGCCCGGGAGCGGACAAGGGCGCAAGTATAGCGCCCTTGTCCGCTCCCGGGCTGCGCTCAGAGCAGCAGCCGACCGTGCGGCAACCGGCTTGCCAAGCGCAGGCGGGCAACCGTCGGCAGGAGATCGAGGCCGCTCGCCGCTCGCCAGGCGTCGGCGCGGCTGACGAGTTCGCTGCCGGCGACGTCGACCGCATCGCCGGCCGTTGCGAAGGCGATCGTGTTGCCGCTGTCGCACGAAGGGAAGACCAGCGAGCGGCCGTCGAAAGCCTTGCCGATGCGCTCGGAACTGGCGGCGAAGCCGCGCTCGCGGCCGAGCAGGTTGACCGCCAGCAGCCCCGTCTCGCTCAGGCGCGCGCGGCACGCCTGGTAGAACGGCAGGGTATCGAGAGCGCCGGCGCGAGCCTGGCCATCGAAACCATCCACCAGAATGCAGTCGTATCGGCTGTCCCCCTGGAGCATGTAGTCGGCGCCGTCGGCAATGACCACGTGCAAGCGGCGGGGGTCATCCGGCAGCCGGAAGTGGGCACGGGCGACGATCTCGACCTGCGGGTCGATTTCGACGACGGTGACGCGGGTCGCCGGCAGTTGATGGTAGATGAACTTCGCCAGCGATCCAGCGCCGAGACCGACGAGCAGCGCGCTGCGCGGCCACGGCGCTTCGCGCAGCAGCAGACCGGCCATCATCTCGCGGGTGTAAGGCAACTCGAGGGCGTTCGGTCGCTGGATGCGCATCGCCCCCTGCACCCAGGCGGACGAAAAATGCAGGTAGCGCACACCCGCCTTTTCGCTGACTTCGATCGCGTGGCGAGCCATCACGATCGGCGGCCGCTGCCGCGAGCACTCGCTTGCAGCAATGGCCGCCGCGCGCGCCAGCCACGAGAGCGTCGGCCGCTGCGCACCTATTCCGCCATTCCCGCAGGCAGTCGCTGCACAGCCGCCTCCAGACGCAGCGCCAGTTCCACCTTGTTGCTGACGCCGAGCTTGCGAAACGAGTGCGCGATGTGATTGCGCACCGTCGCTGGAGACAGCGCCAGGGCACTGGCAATCACCGCGTGCGTCTCACCGCTGGCGTAGCGCACGGCAATCTCGCGTTCCCGCCCGGACAGTTGCGCCAGCGGGCCGGTCGAACGGACGAGGACGAAGCGAAACTCGCCGCAGTCGGTGACGTCGAAACGCCACGCGCCGACGACATGAGCAGGGCCCGCCTGCAGGCCGGCAGCGAGCGCTTCGGGCAACTGGCTGCCGCTCCAGGCGGGCCAGTGCCGCCGCAGACAGGCAACAAAGGGCGGCGATGCCTCGCGCAGGAAGCCACGTCGGTCCACCACCGCCCACGCCTGGCTGAGATGGCCCGGCAACCGCAGGAAATGCCTGAGCCAGACTGCGCGGTGCGTCGCCGCCAGATGCGGCATCACGAGTTCCTTGATCTGGCGCTCGCTCTCGGAGAACGGCCTTCGAGGATCGTGGCGCCAGAGGGTGAGGAATTCGTACAGCGATGACGTGCGCTCGATCAGCAGCGTCCCGAGCGCCCACTCGACCTTGAGACGACGTCCGAACTGCCGGTAAAGCCTGCTCTGCAGGTAAGTCTCGCGGGTCGCCAGATCGCCGAGACTGATGGCCGTTCCCGGATGGGCGACCAGCGCGGCACGCAGGAAGTCGTTCTCGCTGCAGCCGGCGTACGCCTCGACGATGCGACGGTCGCAGTTGTGCAGATGCATCTCGTGCAGCGCCGGCGGGTCTGCCGAAGCGTTTCCCCAGCATGCCGAATCGAAGTCGAGCAGAGAGCCGATCTGCTCCAGCGCCCAGGCCCGATAGCGGCCGAGTGGCACCTCACGACCTTCCCGATAAAGGGAAAGAATCACCCTGTTCAGCGCCTGTGCATCAGCCATCTCCATGTGGTCCATTGTGCATGAGCAGCCGCCCTGTCGCCAGTGCCGGCCCTAAATTAGGGCCTGGCATGGTGCAAATGAATCATTCCTGGCCTTTACAGTGCCGTCCCGGAAACGGCTGCTGAACTGTGCGACGGGCTTGCTCGAACTGGACCGCAGCCATCCATCCCGTTTATTTAACAACAGTGGTCCGCGGTCGGCATGGACTCGCCCAGATATGGCATGAAATCTGCTTATGGGCAGCAGGAGCACAACCATTGAGACCGGCACAGCGCCGCGACGCTGCCGACCACCGCCCACGGAGAACAACATGGCCACCAAGACACCCCGCTTCGTCATCAAACCCAGCCTTTTGGCCATTCTGCTCGCCTTCCCGGCGCAGCAGGCGCTCGCCGCCAATTGCAACTGGATTCCGGCCAGCGGCAACTGGAACGTCGCCGGCAACTGGGATTGCGGCCTCGTTCCCAGCGCTCCCAATGCCGACACGGCGAACATCGCTGCCAGCAGGACGGTGACGGTCAACGACATCCGCTCGATCCGCAGCATGAACAACGCTGGAACGCTCCAGATCGACGCCTTCCTGCTCGACCTGCAGAGTGGCGGCACGGGAACCGCCAACAGCGGCACGATCAACGTCGGTGGCGCCAGCACCGCCGCCCTGCAGGTCGGCGCCGGCCACAACATCAACAACACCGGCGGCACGATCAATATTGCCAATGGGAGCGTTGTCAACCAGTTCGGCAGCACCATCACCGGCGGCACGATCAATACCAGCGGCAGCGGCGCGCTGACCGTCTTCGCGAACGCTGGCAACTTCCTCAACAACAGCACGCTCAACGGCCGCATGGACATGGCGAGCAACGCCAACAGCCGCCAGCGCGTCAGCGGTGCGCTGACCCTCGGCGGTGCGCCGACGACAATCGAGATCAACCAGAACGGCATTCTCAGCTTCGAAGGCAACAGCTCGCTCGCCGGCACGGGCAACCTCGTATTCGGCAACACGGGCGCCGGCAACCGCATCGACCTCGACGGCAACGGCACGACCACATTCGCTTCCGGTATAACCGTCCGCGGCCAGAACGGCACCATCGGCCAGCAGCTCAACATCGGCGGCACACAGACGCTGCTCAACAACGGCACCATCAGCGCCGACGTTGGTGGCGGAACGATCACCATCACCGACTCCGACGTCACCAACAGCGGCACTCTGAGCGCGCTCAACGGCGGCACGCTGGTGCTGAACAGCAACGTCACCGGCGGCGCCAGCGGTCAGATCGTTGCCGGCAGCGGCAGCACCGTCCGCCAGCAGGGTGTCACCCTGAGCGGCAACATCAACACCAGCGGCAGCGGACTGTTCACCGTCACCAGCACGGCAGTCAACCGACTGACCGGCGTCACTTTCGTCGGCAATCTCGACATGGCGACCGAGGCCAACAGTCGCCAGCGGGTGACTACCGGCGGCCTGGTTCTCAACGGCACCGTCAACATCAACAACAACGGCATTCTCAGCTTTGAAGGCGACGGCACCCTTGGCGGCACTGGTACCGTCGTCCTCGGCGCGACCGGCGGCGGCAACCGCATCGATCTCGACGGCAACGGCACGACGACGATCGCCAACGGCGTCACGGTGCGCGGGCAGAACGGCACCATCGGTCAGGACATCAACATCGGCGGCACGCAGATCCTGCTCAACAACGGCACCATCAGCGCCGACGTCAGCGGCGGAACGATCACCCTCACGGACTCCGCCGTCACCAACAACGGCACACTGAGCGCGGTCAACGGCGGCACGCTGGTGCTCAACAGCAACGTCACCGGCGGCGCCGGCGGCCAAATCGTCGCTGGTACCGGCAGCACCGTGCGCCAGGAGGGCGTGACCATCGGCGGCACCATCAACACCAGTGGCAACGGACTGTTCACGGTCTCGAGCACGGCCGCCAACCGGCTCGACGCCGTGACGCTCAACGGCAACCTCGACATGGCCACCGTGGCGAACAGTCGCGAGCGCGTCGTCGGAGGTGGACTGACCCTCAACGGCACCATCAGCATCAACAACAACGGCATCCTGAGCTTCGAGGGCGACAGCAGCTTCGGCGGCAACGGCAGCGTCGTTTTCGGTGGCACCGGCGCCGGCAACCGCATCGACCTCGACGGCAACGGCACGACCACGTTCGCTTCCGGCATCACCATTCGCGGCCAGAACGGCACCATCGGCCAGCAGATCAACATCGGCGGCACGCAGACGCTGCTCAACAACGGCACCATCAGCGCAGACGTCGCCGGCGGAACGATCACCATCACCGACTCCGACGTCACCAACAACGGCACCATCAGCGCACTCAACGGCGGTACGCTGGTGCTGAACAGCAACGTCAGCGGCACGGCCAGCGGTCAGATCGTTGCCGGCAGCGGCAGCACCGTCCGCCAGCAGGGCGTCACGCTGAGCGGCAACATCAACACCAGTGGCAGCGGACTGTTCACCGTCACCAGCACGGCGGCCAACCGACTGACCGGCGTCACCCTTGCCGGCAACCTGGACATGGCGACCGAGGCCAACAGTCGCCAGCGCGTCAGCAGCGGTGGCCTGGTCCTCAACGGTACCATCAACATCAACAACAACGGCATTCTCAGCTTCGAAGGCGACGGTACCCTGGGCGGCAATGGTAGCGTCGTCCTCGGCGCGACCGGCGGCGGCAACCGCATCGACCTCGACGGCAACGGCACGACGACGATCGCCAGCGGCATCACCGTGCGTGGCCAGAACGGCACGATCGGCCAGCAGATCAACATCGGCGGCACGCAGACACTGGTCAACAACGGTCTGATCAGCGCCGACGTCGCCGGCGGAATGATCACCATCGACCAGTCGGCAGTGCTCAACAACAACCGGCTCGAGGCGCGCAACGGTGCCACCCTTCAGCTCGCCAGCGACGTCGGCAACGGTGGCAGCGGGGTGATTCTCGCCGACAACGGCGTTGTCCTGCAGTCCGGCGTGCGCATCAGCGGCGGCGACATCCAGAGCGCCAATGGCGGCGCCCTGCGCGTCAGCAGCACCGCAGCGAACTACGTCGATGCGGCCACGGTCAGCGGCGTCATGGACATGAGCACTGTCGGCAACAGCCGGCAACGGGTGAACAACGGCCTGACGGTCAACGGTACGGTCAACATCAACCAGAACGGCATTCTCGGCTTCGAGGGAACGAGCACGCTGGCCGGCAGCGGCAGCATCGTCCTCGGCAGTACCGGCGGCGGCAACCGCATCGACCTCGACGGCAACGGTACCACCACCTTCGCTGCCGGCGTCACGGTGCGTGGCCACAGCGGCACGATCGGCCAGCAGCTCAACATCGGCGGCACGCAGACGCTGGTCAACAACGGCAGCATCATTGCCGATGGCGCTGGCGGCACGATCAGCTTCACCGAGTCGGCACTGGTCAACAACGGCCTCGTCCGTGCCCAGGCCGGCACGGTCAACGTCGGCGTTGCGCTCTCGGGCAGCGGTACCCTACAGGTCGACAGCGCGGGCACGATGAACCTGGCCAATGGCGCCAAGACGCAAGGAACCTTGGTGATGGGTGCTGCCGGGGCAGCGTTGAACCTCGGTACCGGCAACCTGACGATCAACAGCGACTACACCAACGCCGGCGCCGGCAGCGGCAACGCCTTCAACCGGCGTGCCGGTGTTGCCGGCGGCGGTCAGATCGTCGCCGGCGGCGACGTCAAGCAAGTGATCAGCGGCGCCGGCGTCACCGGCGGCAATACGACGAACGCGACGTTGACGCTCGGCAACATGCGCGTTGGCAGCAACACCTACAATTACCAGATCGGCAACAGCGGCACCACCGGTCCGACGCTGCGCGGCGCCGTCCAGACCGCTGCCAACGGCGGCAACATCAGCGACACACGCCTCTCGGGCAGCGGGGTCACCGCCGCCAACTACAACGCCGGCGGCCCGGGAGCCGACAGCGGTGACCTCGCGGTGGTCTTCAACGCCGCCGGTGCCGGCGCGCTGGCACCGCTCACCGGGCAGATCCTGAACCTGCGCAGCAATTTCGAGAACATCGCCGACCAGAAGCTCAACATCGTCCTCGCTGGTGGTGCTGCGGCCTACAACGCCGCCATCGGCAGCGCAGGTACGCCGGTGACGGTAGCCAACCAGCGCGTTGGCGGCACCAACACCGCCGCCATCACGGTCGGCAACACAGCCGCTGCCGGCCAGTTCAGCGAAGACCTCAACGCCAGTTTCTCTGGCTCGAGCGGCCAAGCCGCGATCAGCGGTGGCAACATCGCCGGTCTGCTGGCCGGACAGAGCAACAACACGACCATGGGCGCACGCGTAGACAGCAGCTCGGCCGGTGCCAAGGCGGGCACGGTGTCTCTCGCCTACGAGACCGCCGGCACGGTCAACGGCGTCAGCAATGGCCTCGGCACCGCCAGCGCCGGCAGCCAGGTCGTCGCCGTCAGCGGCAAGGTCTACCAGCTGGCTGCCGGCTCGCTGCAGACCGGTCCGCTGAACTTCGGCACCCTGCAGGTCGGCCAGCAGGTCAGCCAGAGCCTCGTGGTGCGCAACACCGCCAGCGGAGCGGCCGGCTTCGTCGAGGATCTCAACGCCTCCTTCGGCGCCTCGGGCAATAGCCAGATCAGCGGCAGCGGCGCCCTCAACGGCATCCTCGCCGGCACCGACAGCACCGCTGTCAACGGCGCGATGACCGTCACCGTCACCGGTGCGACGGCCGGCGCCCTGAACAGCTCGATCGCCGTCAATTACTCCAGCGCCGGTGCGGTGAACAATGTCAGCAACGGGCTCGGCGTGCTGGCAGTGGGGAGTGAGAACTTCGCGGTCAATGGCAGGATCACGGCCACGGGGAGTGTCATCAACCAAGCCAACCCGCAGATCAACACCCCGACGATCGCCCTCGCGGCCCGCCGGGTCGGCGATGCGGCGGCGACGGCGAACGTCAGCGTCAGCAACGTGGCGGGGGCTCCGCCGCAGGCGGCATTGAACGCCAGCATCAGCAGCGGCGGCGTACCGGTCACGGCCAACGGCAGCTTCAACCTGCTCGACCCGGGTGCAACCAGCACCGCGCTGCAGGTCGGCCTCAACACCAACGTCGCCGGCAACTACACGGGTGCCAACGCCGGCAGCGCGACCATCGCGCTGATCTCCGACGCCAGCAACGTCGGCAACTGCGCGCCGAACTGCCAGCTCAACCTGGCGCCACAGACGGTCAGCGTATCCGGCAAGGTCTACACCGCTGCTGTCGGGCAGTCGACGACACCGGTGGTCGACTTCGGCATCGTCCGCGTCGGTGACAGTGTCGCCGGCAGGAACGTCACGGTCCAGAACGCTGCCGTCGTCAGCGGCCTGAACGACACCCTGCACGCCAGCCTGAACGGCGTCAGCGGGCCGTTCGCCGCCGGCGCTGCCAGCAGCGGCATCGTCGCCCAGGGCAGCGGGCAGATCGCCGTCGGGCTGGCGACGGCAACGGCGGGTGCCTTCAGTCAGAACGCCAGCGTCGCCTTCATCAGTCAGAACGCCGACATGGCTGACATCAGCGCCGGCACCGACGCGGCGGTGCTCCTGCAGGCGCAGGTGAACAACATCGCCAATGCAGCGCTCACCAAGTTCTCCGGCCTCGGTACGCTGAGCGTCATTGGCAACGACTACACGCTCGATCTGGGCAACATCGTGCTCGGCACGCTGGGCATCAATGGTTCGCTGCAACTCGCGAACGCAACCAGCGGACCGGCCGACTTCCTGAGCGGAACCTTCGACCTCAGCGCCACGGGCGACGCCGACGGCTTCAGCTTCACCGGCTGGGACCCCTTCAGCGGACTGGCAGCCGGCCAGAGCATCGGCGGCCTCGACTACGTCTTCGACGCCACGACCCTCGGCGTGCTCGACGACCTGATCAGGCTCGATGCCCTCAGCCAGAATGGCTCCGGTCCCGACCTCGGGCAACAGCGGACGCTGCGCATCGTCGCCAACGTCATCGACCAGCAGGGCGGCGGCGGTACGGTGCCCGAGCCGGCGACGATGCTGTTGCTGACCGTTGCTCTCGCCAGCCTGCTGCTGCAGCGTCGGCGCAGCATGGTACACTGATCGCCTGGGTGGTCACTGCGAAGAGGAGGCCGCCCCCCCCCGTCCGGACCGGCCCTCTTCGCAGGAGAGCATTCGCTTGAACACTTTACAATATCGCATCCTGATGCTGCTTGGCGTTTTGGCACTGCTGCTGTCGGTGATCAACGCGCTGATGTTCAGCAGCAATCGGGAAGCACAGAACGAGCTGAACGCGCGAGGTCAGTACATCCAGCAGAGTCTGCAGCTCGAGCCGCTGTACCAGTCGCTGGTCAAGTCGCTCGCCGATCTGGCAGCCAGAGATGGTGACGCCCAACTTGGTGAGTTGCTTGCCTCGCAGGGCATCAGCTTCAGCGCCACACCGTCCGCCGTCCCGAACCGATGACCGCCATGGACGAACAGCAACCGGGCAACGTCTTCCTGCCGATCTGCCTGCTGGCCGTGGCGATGGTCATCTGGTCAGGCTTCCAGGCCAGCCAGCTCTACCAAGAACGCAACAGCCTCGCCAGTCTGCGCAGCAACCAGGAGGCGACCTTCAGGAACGCCGAGAAAATGCGTGCACAACTCGAGGCGTTGGCCAGTGGAACACAGAAGCTCGCCACCGCCGGCAACAGGAACGCGCAGGCGATGGTTGGCGCCCTGCAGCAACGCGGCATCACCATCAACCCGGAGGCGAAGAAGCCGCAGTAGCCGTCGTCCGCCCGTACCCGCGACGGCTCCCCGTGGCAAGCTACACCGCCGCCGTACACGCTGCTCCGCAGGGGCAACGCAGTTGGCGCGCGTCGTGCGCCGTCGCGCTGCCGCCATGAATCTCCTGAGGACTCTCGCCACCGTCAGCAGCATGACCATGCTGTCGCGGATTCTTGGCTTCATCCGTGACTTCGTGGTAGCGCGCACCTTTGGTGCCGGCATGCTGACCGACGCCTTCTTCGTCGCCTTCAAGCTGCCAAACCTGCTCCGCCGGTTGTTCGCCGAGGGGGCGTTTTCACAGGCATTCGTTCCGGTACTCGGCGAGTACCGGAACAAGCGCGGCAACGAGGAGACGAGGCAACTTGTCGATCGCGTCGCCAGTCTGCTCTTCCTCATCGTGCTGCTGGTCACCCTGCTCGGCATGGCGGCAGCACCGCTGCTCGTCCATCTGTCGGCACCCGGCTTCACCGACGACCCGGAAAAGTTCGCGCTGACCGTCGACCTGACGCGCATTACCTTCCCGTACATTCTCTTCATGTCGCTGGTGGCCCTCGCCGGCGGCGTCCTCAATACGTGGAGCCGCTTTGCCATCCCGGCGTTCACGCCGGTCCTGCTCAACGTCTCGTTCATTCTCATGGCACTCTTTGCCGCCCCGTACTTCGCGCCGCCGATCATGGCGCTGGCCTGGGCAGTGTTCATTGGCGGCGCGCTGCAACTCGCCTTCCAGCTTCCCTTCCTCAAACGCATCGGCATGCTGCCACGCTTTTCAGTGACGCTGCGCGACGAAGGGGTGCGACGCATCTTCCGCCTGATGGCGCCGGCGATCCTTGGTGTCTCGGTGGCACAGGTGAGCCTGCTGCTGAACACCGTCTTCGCCTCGTTCCTCGCCACCGGCAGCGTCTCGTGGCTCTACTACGCTGATCGCCTGATGGAGTTCCCGGCCGGCCTGCTCGGCGCAGCGCTCGGCACCATCCTCCTGCCGTCCCTGGCGCGCTGCCATGCGACGGGTCAGACGGACGAGTACTCGCGACTGCTCGACTGGGGGTTGCGGCTCACCTTCCTGCTCGCCGCACCGGCGGCACTGGCGCTCGCCATTCTTGCCGTGCCCCTGATCAGCAGCCTGTTCCACTACGGCGCTTTTTCCAGCAGCGACGTCCTCCATACCCGTGATGCCCTCGTCGCCTACAGTCTCGGCCTGCTGGCCCTGATACTGGTGAAGGTGCTCGCACCCGGCTTCTACGCGCGGCAGAACATCCGCACCCCGGTACGCATCGCCATTCTGACCCTGGTCGTCACGCAATTCCTCAACCTGCTGCTCGTCGGCTGGCTCGCGCACGCCGGACTGGCGCTGTCGATCGGACTCGCTGCCAGCCTGAATGCCGGCCTGCTTTACCTCGGTTTGCGCCGGCATGGCGTGTACTCACCGCTGCCCGGCTGGCCACTGTTCTACACCCGGCTCGCCTGCGCGCTGGCGACGATGGGCGGCACGCTCTGGTTCGCTGCCGGTGACGCCAGCGACTGGCTCGGCTGGAGTCTCGGCGAGCGCCTGTGGCGCCTTTCCCTGATCGTAGGCTTCGGCGCTGGCGTCTATTTCGCTACACTATGGGTCGCCGGCTTTCGCCTGCGCGACTTCAAGCGCAACGCGGCAGAGTAACCCCCTTCAGGAGGACAAGACATCATGCAACTGACCAGCACCAGTTTCCGGGACGGAGAACGCATCCCGGGCGACTTCGCTTTCTGCATCCCCGATCCGGCGCACCATGTGTGCCTCGGCAGCAACCGGAACCCGCAACTCGCCTGGAGCGACGTGCCGCCAGGGACCCGCTCATTCGCCCTCATCTGCCACGACCCGGACGTCCCGAGCAAGGGCGACGACGTCAATCAGGAGGACCGCACGGTGCCGGCCTCGCTGCCGCGCGTGGATTTCTTTCATTGGGTTCTGGTCGACCTGCCGCCAGGTCTGCGGCAGATCGGCGAAGGCGAGTTCTCCAGTGACGTAACGCCGCGCGGCAAGGCGGGTCCGCACGCGGCGCACGAAGCGCGCCAGGGAATCAACGACTATACGGCATGGTTCGCCGGCGACAACGACATGCGCGGCGACTACTACGGCTACGACGGCCCCTGCCCGCCATGGAACGACGAGATCGTGCACCACTATGTGTTCACCGTCTTTGCGCTCGATGTCGAGCGCCTCGACGTCGACGGCAAGCTCAGCGGACCGCAGGTGCGCGCTGCGCTGCAGGGACACATCCTCGCCGAGGCGCGGCTCACCGGAACCTACTCACTGAATCCAGCGCTCGGTACCTGAGCCGGCGCGCCCGCCGTCGAGTCAGGAAACAACAAGGCCGCCCGAGGGCGGCCTTGTTGTTCTGTACAGGAGGGGCAGCCGCTTCGGCAGCTGCCCGCGTGGTGCTACGGTTGTGTTGGCGGCTTACTGCAAGCCCACCTCGACACGACGCGCCTCGGCCGGATCACCGCTCCCGGTCGTCACCACCGGCTTGCGCAGCTCGATGCGATCTTCGCTGACGCCGACGTTCTTCAGCGCCTCACGCACCGCCACTGCCCGGCTCTTGGCCACTTCCTCGTTGGCTGACTGGCTGCCGCTCGGATCGTGGTAGCCGGAGATGGCGAGGCGTGCGCCCGGATTGGCCTTGGCGTGGGCGACGATCGCCGCCAACGTCTGCGCCAGATCTGCTGGCACCTCGGACGAATTGACTGCAAAGTACACTTTGGCCACGGGCACCGCGACCACCGCCACCGCCGGTGCCGGTGCGGCAGCGGCCGGCTTGGCAACCGACGCCGGCGCCATCAGCGGCACGATCATCAGGGCGACGATGTTGATGATCTTGATCAGCGGGTTGACCGCCGGGCCAGCCGTATCCTTGTAGGGATCGCCGACGGTGTCGCCGGTGACCGAGGCTTTGTGGGCATCGGAACCCTTGCCGCCGAAATGGCCGTCTTCGATGTACTTCTTGGCATTGTCCCAGGCGCCACCACCGGTGGTCATCGAAATGGCGACGAAGAGGCCGGTGATGATGGTTCCCATCAGCAGGCCGCCGAGTGCCTTCGGACCGAGCAGCAAGCCGACGAGAACCGGCACCAGCACCGGCAGCAGAGACGGCACGATCATCTCCTTGATCGCTGCCGTGGTCAGCATGCCGACGGCGCGCGAGTAGTCGGGCTTCGCCTTGCCCTCCATGATGCCCTTGATCTCCTTGAACTGCCGGCGCACCTCGATCACCACCGAGCCAGCGGCACGGCCAACCGCCTCCATCGCCATGGCGGCAAAGAGGTAGGGAATGAGGCCGCCGAGGAAGAGGCCGATGATCACCATGTGATCCGACAGGTCGAAGCGCAGGCTGCCGCCAAAATTCGCTTCCAGGGCGTGCGTATAGTCAGCGAAAAGGACCAGCGCAGCCAGACCGGCGGAACCGATCGCGTAACCCTTGGTCACCGCCTTGGTCGTGTTGCCGACGGCGTCGAGCGGATCGGTGACATCGCGCACCGACTTCGGCAGCCCGGACATCTCGGCGATGCCGCCAGCGTTGTCGGTGATCGGGCCGTAGGCGTCGAGGGCAACGATGATGCCGGTCATCGACAACATCGACGTGGCGGCGATGGCGATTCCGTACAGGCCGGCAAGCGCGTGCGTGATGTAGATCGACGCGCAGACGGCGATCACCGGCAGGGCGCAGGCCTTCATCGACACCGCGAGGCCGGCGATGATGTTGGTGCCGTGCCCGGTACTCGAGGCCTCGGCGACGCGCTTGACTGGCGAGAAGTCGGTACCGGTGTAGTACTCGGTGATCCAGACGAGAACGCCGGTGAGGACGAGACCGATTGCCGCGCACCAGAAGATGCTCATCGAGGAGATCAGGCTGCCGTCGGCCAGAGTGATTCCGGCGCCGAGCATCATGGTGGTGATCGGATAGTAAGCGACGAGGGCCAGGATGCCGGCAACCGCCAGACCGCGGTAGAGGGCGTTCATGATCTTGCCGCCGTCGTTCGACTTGACGAAGAAGCAGCCGATGATCGAAGCGATGATCGAGACGCCGCCGAGAACCAACGGGTACACGATGAGGTTGTCACTGGCACCGACGACGCCCTTGAGCATCATCGCGCTGAGCACCATCGTCGCCACCACGGTCACGGCATAGGTCTCGAACAGGTCGGCCGCCATGCCGGCACAGTCACCGACGTTGTCACCGACGTTGTCGGCGATGACCGCGGGGTTGCGCGGATCGTCTTCCGGAATGCCCGCCTCGACCTTGCCGACCAGGTCGGCACCAACGTCCGCACCCTTGGTGAAGATGCCACCACCGAGACGGGCGAAGATCGAGATCAGCGAACCACCGAAAGCGAGCCCGACCAGCGGATGGACGGCATGCTCGAGGTCCGTGCCCAGGCCGCGGAGAACCGCGTAGTAGCCGGCAACGCCGAGCAGACCGAGGCCGACGACCAGCATGCCGGTGATGGCGCCGCCCTTGAAGGCGACGTCCAGTGCGGCAGCAATGCCGTTGCGCGCCGCTTCGGCGGTCCGCACGTTGGCGCGCACCGAGACGTTCATGCCGATGAAGCCGGTCGCGCCCGAAAGCACGGCGCCAATCAGGAAACCCACGGCCATCAACTTGCCGAGGGCGATCCAGATCAGCACGAAGAGCACCGCACCGACGACCGCGATCGTCGTGTACTGCTTGGCGAGATAAGCCGAGGCTCCTTCCTGAATCGCCTTGGCGATTTCCTGCATGCGCGGGTTGCCGGCCGGCAACGCAAGAATCCACTTCGTCATTGCTGCGCCATAGAGCACTGCAACGACCGCGCATACCAGCGCGAACATCAACCCTGTCGACATAAACTACCTCCCTCTGTAGATTACCCTGCCCGCAGGACAATCCCCGCGGGTCCAACTTCCCCACACCTGAAGAAAAGCAAGAAAACTCGAGCCTCGCGCCGGCTTACGTGCATTCGAGCCAGCAGCGCGATACCGGCGCGCAGGCAGCCACGAGAATCGGCCAGTTGCGGGTGCGGCCGCCGGCCGACCCGACGTCTGCCCGAAAGCAGCGCCGGCGGTGACGTCTGCCCAGCGTCGCCACTGCTGACGCTGCACCAAGGACGCCCCGGGAGCGCACCCAGGAAATCGGCTGCCGCTGAGCGATCATCGCCCAGCGCCTATCGCAGCGCCGCGAAAGCCGCCTGCCGGATGTCCTCGACACTGCCGACACCGGCAATCGTGCGACACTTCGGCGCCTTCGGGTCACCGCTGGCGGCCCAGCGGTGGTAATAGGCCAGCAGCGGCTTGGTTTGCGAGTGGTAGACCTCGAGCCGCTTGCGGACCGTCTCCTCCCGATCGTCGTCGCGCTGGATGAGGTCCTCGCCGGTGGCATCGTCCCTGCCGGCAGTACGCGGCGGGTTGAACCGGATGTGGTAGGTGCGACCCGACGCGGGGTGCACCCGGCGGCCACTCATCCGCTCGATGATTTCGGAATCGGCAACGTCGATCTCGAGAACGTAATCGATCGCCACGTCGGCGAGCTTCATCGCTTCAGCTTGCGGCAGCGTGCGCGGAAAGCCGTCGAACAGATAGCCCGAACGGCAGTCATCCTGCAGCAGGCGGTCGCTGACCAGGCCGATGATGATCTCGTCCGAGACCAACCCGCCGGCATCCATGACCTTCTTCGCCTCGATCCCCAGCGGTGTCCCCGCCGTCACTGCAGCGCGCAGCATGTCGCCGGTCGAGATCTGCGGAATACCGAACTTTTCCCGAATGAACTGGGCCTGAGTGCCCTTGCCGGCACCTGGCGCGCCCAGCAGGATGAGTTTCATGGTTTGCCTTCCTAGCCAAAACAAACGGTGATTTGATCCTTTACTTCAATCACTTGCGCGAAGAAAACCGGGCTACTGCAACACGTTGTCGTGACCGACAGGCGGAAACTTACCCGCAAACGGGCGCAGGGTCAAACCTTTTTGAACCATTCCTGCATGCGGTGGGCATCCTCCGGTGTATCGACGCCGACCGCCGGCAGGTGATCGGCGATCACCACGCTGATGCGAAAGCCGTGCCACAGTGCGCGCAACTGCTCGAGCGCCTCGATGCGCTCCAGCGGCGACGGAGCCAGGCCGCTGTAGGTACGCAGGAAGTGCGAACGATACGCATAGAGCCCGACGTGACGATAGGCCAGCATTCCGGCGGGCAATGTCTCGCCGCCCGCTTCGCGGGCAAAGTGGTCTCTGGCATAGGGAATCGGCGCCCGCGAGAAGTACAGGGCGTCGCCGCTGGCGGAGACAACGACCTTGACGATATTCGGGTTGAAGAAGTCTGCTGCCTCAGCGACAGGATGCGCGACGGTGGCAATGTCGGCACCGCTGGCAGCGAGGCTGACGACCGTGCGGACGATCAGCGCCGGGTCGATCAGCGGCTCGTCGCCCTGTACGTTGACGACGAGCGCGTCGTCATCCCAGCCGGACAGGGCGACCACCTCCGCCAGGCGATCCGTGCCACTGGCGTGCTCGGGGCTGGTCAGCAGCGCCTGCAGGCCATGCTGCCTGGCGACCTCGAGTACCTGCGGGTGGTCGGTGGCGACCACCACCTCGTCGGCCCCCGAGAGCAGTGCCCGTTCGGCGACCCGGACGACCATCGGCTTGCCACCGAGATCGAGCAACGGTTTCCCGGGCAAACGTGTGGAAGCGTACCGCGCGGGGATGACGACCTTGAACTGCATCGCGACGTCCACCCGGCTGAAGCTTCAGACCTCGTCGCTGCGCAGCGGCCGCGCTTCGTCGGCGAGCATGATCGGAATGCCGTCGCGCACCGGAAAAGCCAGCCGACAAGGCTTGCAGATCAGTTCCGCATCGGCCTTGCGATATTCAAGATTGGCCTTGCAGACCGGGCAGACCAGAATATCAAGCAGGCGCGCGTCCATTGAGTTTCTCCAGAATTGTCTCGAACAGACCAGGCTGGCCAGGGCGCGCGCTCAGTGCCGCGTCGACCGGCAGGACCCACGCCTCGCCCGGCACCAGTCCGCCGCATTTTACCGCATCTTTCTCGGTCATCAGCAGCACGCCATCGGCGGCGAAGGACAGATCGGCTGCGCAGTAGGCGTGGTGATCGGGAAACGGATGCTCGTCAAACTCGAGGCCGAGGGTCTTGAGCTGCGCGAAGAAGCGCTGCGGATCGCCGATGCCGGCGATCGCATGCAGCCGTCGTCCGCGCAGCGAATCGGCACTGCAACTGCGGGCGTCGCCGCTGGCGGCGACGAAACGCTGTCCGACGAGGCGCATCGCCGCCTGCGGCAGAGTCCCTGCCAGTTCCTCGATGCGGCGCTCCGGGGTGCCATTCCAGACGACGGCGTCAGCCTGTCGCAGGCGCCGCAGCGGTTCGCGCAGCGGGCCCGCCGGCAGAAGCCGCCGATTGCCTGCCCCGCGCCCGTCGAAGACCACCACTTCCAGAGATCGTTGCAGGCGGTAGTGCTGCAGACCGTCATCCGAGACGATCACGTCGCAGTCTGGATGAGCTGCCAGCAGGGCAGTCCCGGCAGCAACCCGGTCAGAACCAACGAACACCGGAACGCCGCTGCGCCGCGCCAGAAGAAGCGGTTCATCGCCAACCTGCGCGGCGTCCGAGTCGGCGGCAACCGGCCGCACCGTAGTGGCCGCGCCACCATGGCCACGGCTGATGATCCCCGGCCGCCAGCCGGCGTCACGCAGGTGGCGGACGATCCAGAGGACGAGAGGAGTCTTGCCGCTGCCACCAACGGTCAGGTTACCGACGACCACCACCGGCACCGGCAGGCAGGTAACGGTCAGACAGCGCCATCTGTAGAGCTGTCGCCGCAGTGCCACGAGCCCGGCGAAAAGCCAGGCCAAGGGCAAAAGCGGCCAAAGGGCGGCAACCAGACGGCGCTCGTACCACCATCCCGGCAGCCGTCGCAACAGCCCGGTGGCGGCCATCAGTGCGGCGACTGGGTGGCAAACGATATCCGCGGATAACCAGCCGTCTGCGCCGCCTGCATGATGTCGACGACGCTCTGGTAGTTTGCCTTGGCGTCGGCATTGATCACGACCACCGGCTCGCTGAGGTCGCCGGCGGCACGCCGCAGCGCTTCACTGATCGACTGCACGCTCGCTGATGCCAGCGGTGCCTTGTTGACCAGCACCTGCCCGGCAGCCGTGAGGACGACATTGATCTCCTTCGGCGGTTCATCCGGCTTGCTGGCATCTGCGGTTGGCAGGTTGATCTCGAGCCCCGAGAACTTGGAGTAGGTGGTGGTCAACATGAGGAAGATGATGATCACCAGCAGCACGTCGATCAGTGGAATCAGATTGATCTCGGGAACGTCGCTCGTCCGACCGCGCCGGAAATTCATTGCCAGCCCCTTCCGTCAAGCCTTGCGTTCGCCGTGCAGGACCTCGACCAGCCGTACCGCCTGCTGCTGCATTTCGACGACGTAGCCGTCCACCTGGGCCCGGAAATGGCGCCAGAAGATCATTCCAGGAATGGCGATCAGCAACCCGAAACCGGTGTTGTAGAGTGCAATCGAAATCCCGTGCGCCAACTGGATCGGGTTGCTGCCACCGGGCGCCTGCGAGCCGAAGATCTCGATCATGCCGACGACCGTCCCGAAAAGACCCATCAGCGGACTGATCGAGGCTATCGTACCCAGCGTCGTCAGGTAGCGCTCCAGTTCGTGAGCAACGACTGCGCCGGCTTCCTCGATCGCTTCCCGCATCACCTCACGCGAGCTGCCGACGTTGCGCAGGCCCGCGCCGAGGACCCGGCCGAGCGGTGAATGCGCCTCGAGGTTGCTGACCAGTACCGCACTCACACCATTCTGCCGGTACTCGGCGACGACCCGCTGCAACAGCCCGGCGGGAACGACCTTGCTGCGCCGCAGCGCCACCAGGCGCTCGATGATCAGTGCGACGGCAACGATTGAAGCCAGCAGCAAGGGCCAGATCGGCCAGCCAGCAGCCTGAATGATGGAAAACACCGTTTGCTCCGGGATATTGGGACAGGCAGGCACTTTAGCCTGCGACGACGCCTGCGGCAAGTCCCGTACGCGGCGCCGGACGGCGGCGGTGATTCCCGGCGACGCGCGACGGTCCCCAGAATCTGCGAACGAGTCGCCGCACAGCCTGTTGGCCATGCCGGCAAGTGCCGGCGGCGGAACATCTCTTGCCTCTGCCGGCAAAACAGGCGGCGGGCCGCCCGCAGCGCCGATGCCGCCGCCGCAGCGCTGTGCGAGGCATCGGCGACGATCACTGCCGGCCCGCGGCGATGTCCGATGTAGAATTCCGCCATGGCAGATTCCCTGTTTGGCAACGCCGCCTTTGACCCGACACCCGCGGTGATCCCGGTGTCCCTGCTCAACCGTCTGGCGCGGGAACGCCTCGAAACGGCCTTCCCGCTGTGCTGGGTCGCCGGCGAAGTATCCAACCTGAGCCACGCGGCTTCAGGACATGTGTATTTCTCGCTCAAGGACAGCGCCGCACAGGTGCGCTGCGTGATGTTCCGCAACCGCGCACAACTGCTCGGCTGGCGTCTGCAGAGCGGCCAACACATCGAAGCGCGCGTGCTGGTCACCCTCTACGAGGCGCGTGGCGATTTCCAGCTGAATGTCGAGGCGGCTCGCCACGGCGGCCTGGGCAACCTCTACGAGCGCTTTCTCCGCCTCAAGGAGAAGCTCGAACGCGAAGGACTCTTCGACAGCGGGTGCAAGCGCCCCCTGCCCGCCTTTCCGCGCCGCATCGGCATTGTCACCTCGCCGCAGGCGGCCGCGCTGCGTGACGTCCTGAGCACGCTCCGACGGCGTGCCGGCCAGGTCCGAATCGTCGTTTATCCGACGCCCGTCCAGGGTGAAGGAGCCGCCGCACTGATCGCCGAAAGCATTCGTCGTGCCGGCGAGCGGGCCGAGTGCGACCTGCTGATCCTCTGCCGCGGTGGTGGCAGTCTTGAAGACCTCTGGGCGTTCAACGACGAGGCCGTGGCACGTGCCATCCACGCCTGTCCGTTGCCGGTCATCAGCGGCATCGGTCACGAGACCGACTTCACGATTGCCGACCTTGCCGCCGACCAACGCGCAGCGACGCCGACCGCAGCGGCTGAAATGGCCGCCCCGGAGCGTAGCGCACTGCTCGCCCGGCTGGCCACCGACCGCCTCGCCCTGCGCCGCCAGATCGAACAACTGTTCAACCAACGGGCACAGCACCTCGACTGGCTGGCCCGCCGCCTGCAGCACCCGGGGCAACATCTCGCGCGCCAGAAGGAAGCGCTGCGCAACCTGCAACGCCGCCTCGACACCGGGCTGCTGCGGCGCTGCACGCTGGCGCGCGCCGTCCTTTCCGACCTCGGCCATCGCCTGCAACGGCAGCGTCCGGCTGTTGCGGAGCAGACGATCCATCTCCAGTCGATGGCGTCGCGACTGGAACGGGCGGAGCGAAGGACGCTCGACGACAAGGCCGGGGACCTGAGCCGCCTGGCTGCCGGCCTGTCGCACCTCAATCCGCGAGCGGTGCTAGCACGTGGCTACAGCATCGTCAGCAACCGCCATGGAGAGATCGTCGATGCCAGTTCGGCACTGGAACCTGGCGAGGAAATCGCTGTCTTCTTCCACCGTGGACGAGCAGACGCGAGGGTACTGGCCGTTGCTGCCGACGACGGCGAGCTCTGACGGCCCGGGGACGGGCCTGGCGCCGGTCGCCAGGCGGCAGCGCCTGCTCCCCACGCCAAGCCGTCGCGCATCCCGGGCCACCAAGGTTTGGCTTGATCGCCCACAGGCAACGTCCTGCAACGGTGTGCCGAAGGCGCCATTGCCAGCAGCGCAGGGCGAGAATAGAATCCCGGCGGAGCAGGTGCCTTGACGGGGGCTTGACAGCGGTCCTGCCCGCAACCCCTCTCGCTTCAGACAATACTTACGGAGAACACGCATGGAACACAAGTTGCCGCCACTGCCTTTCGCAATCGATGCACTGGCACCGCACATGTCGCAGGAAACCCTCGAGTATCACCACGGCAAGCACCATCAGGCCTATGTCACCAACCTCAACAACCTCATCAAGGGAAGCGAGTACGAAACACTCGACTTGGAAGCGATTGTCCGCAAGGCGCCGGCTGGCGGCATTTACAACAACTCGGCCCAGGTCTGGAACCACAGCTTCTTCTGGAACTGCCTGCGGGCGAACGGTGGTGGCGCCCCGGGCGGCGCTCTGGCAGCAGCGATCGACGCCCGCTGGGGCTCATACGCCGAGTTTGCCAAGACCTTTCAGGCATCGGCAGTCGGCAATTTCGGATCGGGATGGACCTGGCTGGTGCGCAAGCCTGACGGCACCGTCGATATCGTCAACATGGGCGCGGCCGGTACGCCGTTGACCACCGCTGACAAGGCTCTGCTCTGCATCGACGTCTGGGAGCATGCGTACTACATCGATTATCGCAATCTGCGCCCGAAGTTCGTTGAAACCTTCCTCGGCAACCTGGTCAACTGGAGCTTCGCCGAGCAGAACTTCGCCGCCTGAGCGATCCGGCGCGGCACTCACCGCCGCATGGCGGCGACAGCGAAGGGGGTCCGCAGCGCGGCCCCCCTTTTCTTTTCCGCCGGTTGCGCGCCCGGTCAGTCAGAACGGGATGTCGTCATCCATGTCCTCGAAGCCCGGCGTCTTCCTCGCTGGCGCATTGCGTGCGGCACCGGCACCGGCACCGCCTGCCGACGGCATGCTGCCGCCGTACTCGGCCTCGCCACCGGCGGGTGCCCCCATGCCCTCGCGGCTGCCCAGCATCTTCATCTCGTTGGCGACGATTTCGGTGGTGTAGCGCTCGTTGCCGTCCTTGTCCTGCCACTTGTTGGTGCGGATGCGTCCCTCGACGTACACCTGACGCCCCTTCTTCAGGTACTGGCCGGCCGTTTCCGCCAGCTTGCCGAAGAAGACCACGCGATGCCACTCGGTGTACTCCTTCAGTTCGCCCGAGACCTTGTCGCGGGTACGATCGGTGGTCGCCATCCGGATATTGCAGACGGCGTCGCCACTCGGCAGGTAACGGGTTTCCGGATCGGCTCCGAGATTGCCCACGAGGATCACTTTGTTGACCGAAGCCATGTCGCCTCCCTGAACGGTTTAGGAAAAGATCGCAACGATTACAGCAACTCTCAGACGGCCACTGGCCGCGGGCGCACTGCCGGCATGACCATCGTCAGGCCCAGCAGCAGCCAAACGACGGTCAAGGCCGCGCCGCCGGCCCAGACGGCGCCCGGGCCGGCATACTTGGTCAGAACACCCCCGCACACCCCACCCAGGAACAGGCCGAGAGCCTGGGTCGTATTGTAAACCCCGAGCGCCGCTCCCTTGGCATGGGGTGGCGCGATGCGTGAAATCATTGACGGCTGTGTTGCTTCGAGGATGTTGAACGAGACGAAGAACAGCATCAGCCAGAAGGAAAGGCCGTAAAGACCGCCGGCAAAGAGCCCGAATCCCGCCTGCACGCAGAGCAGCAGGACGATCGCCGTGTTGAAGAGCAGCTTCATGCGCGCAAAGCGCTCGGCAGCGATGATCGCCGGCACCATGATGACGAAGGAGATCAGCAGCGCCGGCAGGTAGACCTTCCAGTGCTCGGCGACCGGGAGGCCGCCCGTCTTCACCAGGGCCGTCGGCAGCAGCACCCACATCGCGGTGAGCATCAGGTGCAGCGCGAAGACACCGAAGTTGAGTCGCAGCAATTGCCGGTGCGACAGGACTTCGACAAAGCTCTGCCAGGCCGGTTGGCGCGGCATCATCGGCGCCGCCGGGACCACCCTGAGGACGACGAAGATGGCGAGCAGCGCCAGCCCGCCGGTGAGGGCAAAGATCCCGGGCATGCCAATCGCCGCGTACAGCAGCGGTGCGCCGACCATCGACACGGCAAACACGAGGCCGATCGACGAACCGATCATCGCCATGACCTTGGTCAGATGCTGCTCGCGAGTCAGGTCGGCAGCCAGTGCCGTGACCGCCGCCGAAATCGCACCGGCACCCTGCAGGACGCGGCCAACGATGACCAGATAGATGTCGTCCGCGAAGGCAGCGACGAAACTGCCGACGGCGAACAACAAAAGCCCGAAGACGATCACCGGCTTGCGGCCGAAACGATCGGAGGCGGCGCCATAGGCAATCTGCAGACAGGCCTGCGTCAGCCCATAGGCACCGAGGGCAACGCCGACGAGCGCCAAGTCCCTGCCCGACGGCAAGTCGCTGGCGTAGAGCGCGAAGACCGGCAGGATCAGGAACAGGCCGAGCATGCGCAACGCGAACACCGCCGCCAGGCTGATGCCGGCGAGCCTTTCTTCGCTGCTCATGCGGTCTGTGCTCGAGGCGGACATGGGGTTTGCTGCCGAACTGCGGAATTGCGTATATTAGCAGGTTTGCCCCGGCGCCTGAGGCCAGCTCCCCGATGGACGACACCAGCCACACCCACAGCCAGCTCCGAATTCGTGGGGCACGCACGCACAACCTGAAGAACATCAGCCTCGACCTGCCGCGCAACCGACTGATCGTCATCACCGGGCTGTCGGGTTCCGGCAAGTCCTCGCTCGCCTTCGACACGCTCTACGCCGAGGGGCAGCGGCGCTACGTCGAGTCGCTGTCGGCGTACGCCCGACAGTTCCTGCAGCGAATGGAGAAACCCGACGTCGACCTGATCGAGGGACTCTCGCCGGCGATTTCGATCGAACAGAAGGCGACCAGCCACAACCCCCGTTCGACCGTCGGCACGGTCACCGAGATTCACGACTACCTGCGCCTGCTTTTCGCCCGCGCCGGCACTCCGTACTGCCCCGAACATGGGTTGCCGCTCGCAGCACAGACCGTCTCGCAGATGGTAGACCACGTCCTTGCGCTGCCGGAAGGCAGCCGGCTGATGATCCTCGCGCCGGTGGTCGCCAACCGCAAGGGCGAGCAGGGCGAGCTGTTCGCCGAACTGCGCGCGCAGGGATTCGTCAGGCTGCGCGTGGACGGACAGATTCACGAGATCGATGCCCTCCCCCGGCTCGCCCGCACGCAGAAGCATTCGGTCGATGTCGTCGTCGACCGGCTGAAGGTGCGCGAAGACATCCGCCAGCGCCTCGCCGAATCCTTCGAAACCGCGCTGCGCTGCGCCGATGGCCGCGCCATCGCCTGCGAAATGGACAGCCAGCGCGAGCACTATTTTTCGGCCCGATTCGCCTGTCCCGTCTGTGCGTACTCGATCCAGGAACTCGAGCCACGGCTCTTTTCCTTCAACAGCCCGATGGGCGCCTGCCCGAAGTGCGACGGCCTCGGCGTCATTCAGTTCTTCGACCCGCAACGAGTCGTCTGCCGCCCCGACCTGTCGCTCGCTGCTGGCGCGATCCGCGGCTGGGACAAGCGCAACCCCTTCTATCATCAGATGCTCTCATCGCTCGCCGAGCACTACGGCTTCCAGCTCGACACTGCCTTCAGGGATCTGTCCGACGAACTGCGGCAGATCATCCTCTACGGCTCGGGCCGTGCGACGGTACCGTTCGGCTACCTCAACGAGCGCGGGCGAGTGAGCGTGCGTGAACACCCTTTCGAAGGCGTCATCGTCAATCTCGAAAGACGCTACAAGGAAACCGACTCGCTGGCGGTGCGCGAGGAACTAGCGCGCCTGATCAGCAATCGCACCTGTCCCGCCTGCGACGGCAGCCGCCTGCGCGAAGAGGCGCGCAACGTGCGCATCGGCAGCATGGATGACGCGCGCACCCTGCATGAGATCAGTCGCCTGCCCCTTGCCGCAGCGCGTGACTATTTCGTCGCGCTTCAGCTTCCCGGCAACAAGGCCCGGATCGCCGAGAAGGTGCTGCAGGAGATCGTCAGCCGACTGCAGTTCCTGATCAACGTCGGCCTCGACTACCTGTCGCTCGATCGCTCGGCGGAGACCCTCTCCGGCGGCGAGGCGCAACGCATCCGGCTGGCTTCGCAGATCGGCTCGGGTCTGACCGGCGTCATGTACGTGCTTGACGAGCCATCGATCGGCCTGCATCAGCGCGACAACGAACGCCTGCTGCAGACGCTGCGACAGCTGCGCGACATCGGCAACACCGTGATCGTCGTCGAGCACGACGAGGAAGCCATCCGCAGCGCCGATCACGTCGTCGACCTCGGCCCCGGTGCCGGCATCCATGGCGGCTTCATCGTCGCCGAGGGGCCGCCGGCAACGATTGCCGAGACGCCGGCCTCCCTCACCGGCGACTATCTTGCCGGCCGCCGCTGCATCCGCATGAATGCCCAGCGCCGGCAACCGGATCCCGGGCGCATGCTGCGCATCACCGGCGCCCGCGGCAACAACCTGCGGAACCTGACGGCGGCGATCCCGATAGGCCTGTTCACCTGCATCACCGGCGTTTCCGGCTCGGGCAAGTCGACGCTGATCAACGACACGCTCTACCTGGCGGCAGCCAGGCAGATCTACGGCTCGACCCAGGAGCCGGCCGAGCATGACCTGATCGTCGGTCTCGACCATTTCGACAAGGTGATCAACGTCGACCAGAGCCCGATCGGTCGCACGCCGCGCTCCAACCCGGCGACCTACACCGGCCTTCTGACGCCCATCCGAGAGCTGTTTGCCGGCGTCCCGGAGGCGCGTTCGCGCGGCTACGGCCCCGGCCGCTTCTCGTTCAACGTCAGGGGCGGACGCTGCGAAGCCTGCCAGGGCGATGGCGTCATCAAGGTCGAAATGCATTTCCTGCCCGACGTCTATGTCGCCTGCGACGTCTGTCGTGGCAAACGCTACAATCGGGAAACGCTGGAGGTGCTCTACAAGGGAAGGAACATCCATGAAGTCCTGCAGATGACCGTCGAGATGGCGCGGGAGTTCTTCGACCCGGTGCCGGTCGTCGCGCGCAAGCTGCAGACCCTGGTCGATGTCGGCCTCAGCTACATCACGCTCGGCCAGTCGGCGACCACGCTGTCCGGGGGCGAGGCGCAACGGGTCAAGCTGGCTCTCGAACTGTCGAAACGCGACACCGGCCGCACTCTCTACATCCTCGACGAACCGACCACCGGCCTGCACTTCCACGACATCGAACTGCTGCTGGGCGTGCTGCACCGCCTCGCCGACCACGGCAACACGGTGGTGGTCATCGAACACAATCTGGATGTCATCAAGACGGCGGACTGGCTGATCGACCTCGGCCCGGAAGGTGGTGCCGGTGGCGGCGAGATCATCGCCACCGGCACGCCGGAACAAGTGGCGAGCACCCCGGCCAGCCATAGCGGACGCTTCCTGCGGGCGCTGCTTGCCCGGCACCGCAACGGCGCCCACGGCGGAGCGACAACGGCAGCCGCGAGCGCGAAACAGCGATGAACGGGCGACAGGAACCCGCCGACTTGGCGGGCCGCTGCAGCAACAGCGGCAATGCTGTCAGGAAGCAACAGCATCACCCCTGCGAGAGCAAAAAACTTGCTTGCCGCCAGCAAATCCATGCCAGAATTGGCACCTTTGATTTGCTGACGCGATCATCTGGCGCAGCGATGGTTCGCCGCAGCATTCCTGCCCGAGAAGGACCCTTCCAACCACCCGAGGAGCCAATATGAACAAGTCTGAAATGATCGACGCCATCGCCGCCCGCAGCGAACTCTCCAAGGCTTCATCAGCGAAAGCCCTCGACGCCGTCCTCGAGACCATCATCGACGCCGTTGCCCAGGGGGATACGGTGACGCTGGTCGGTTTCGGCTCCTTCAAGGCGAGCGAACGCGCTGCCCGCGAAGGAAAGAACCCGAAATCCGGGGCGAAGATCATCATCCCGCAGACTACCGTCCCGAAGTTCGCCGCCGGCGCGAGTTTCAAGGCTCGCGTCGCCAATCGCAGCGAGTAAGCCACTCTTCCTGCCTGAAGAGCGCGCTCTGCACCCGCCGCCGGGTCTTGCCATGACCGGGCCCACAGCCGCCGTTCCCTATCCACCGATTGCCTCGATCCTGGAGTACCGCATGCGCATCCGTACCACCATTGCCACAGCCGCACTGCTTCTTTTCCCGCTTGCCGTCGCCGCCCAGCAGCCAGCCGCCCCACCGCCCGTCGCCGAGGGTATCGCAGCCGTCGGTCCCGGCAAGTTCGCCGGCATCATGGACGCCAGAGTCACCCTCTCCGTCGAAGCGATCGACAAGGCTGGACGCACGATCGTCCTCAAGGATTCCAAGGGCGAACAGTCCAAGTTCGTCGTCGGTGACCAGGTCAAGAACTTCGATCAGATCAAGGTCGGCGATCTGGTCGTGATGAGTTATACCCAGGAACTGCTGATGACGCTGCGCAAGGGCGGCGGCCAGTTGCGTGAGCGCATCGACAGCGGACAACAGGGCACGGCCGCTCCGGGCCAGATGCCGGGCGCCTTCGAGTCGAAGGAAGTGGCTTTCATCGCCGACGTACAACAGGTCGACAGCAAGAAGGGCACCGTCACCCTGCGCGGCGCGCTGCGCACGGTCACCCTGAAGATCAAGGATCCGCAGCAACTCAAGTTGATCAGCAAGGGCGACCAGGTCGAGGGCGTATTCTCGGAGGCGATCGCCGTCGCGGTAGTGCCCGCAGCTGCCAAGGCGCGAAAATGACCGCAGCTGTCGGCAGCGTGCAACGGGTCGCGCTGACGCCAGCGTTGACGCTGCCCAGCGCGGCGCATAGAATGCGTGCGGTTTCGGGGGCATAGCTCAGCTGGGAGAGCGTCTGGTTCGCAATCAGAAGGTCGGCGGTTCGATCCCGCCTGTCTCCACCAAGGAATCAAGCACTTAGCCCGGTCAAATGAGCGGGCTTTTTGCTTTCTGGTTCTTCGGTAAGCAGATTTGGCCAGTCCACATCAACGCGCCCAAGGTAGCACCCGCGGTGGCAGACGCTAGGCCACTCGCAGCGCGGGATCATCGGCCTATTCGTTGTCGCACCGCCAGCCCGCCAGCCCGTTGACGTTGTTAGCCAAATCGCCCGACCTACTTTGTCCGTGCGTAGCACAACAAGACGGCGCCTCTTGGTTGCGCTGATTCTGCTTGCCAGCCTCGCTGCCGACGCGGAAAGGCAAACCGGTCGTCGTCGCCGGCGACAGAGCGGGCCCCGGTGAACACGCGCTGGAGCGCGGCCGAGATCGCCTACTCGCTGGACGACTGCGACACACGAGTGCTGCTGGTGGACGACCACTGCGCGCCAATGGTGGCCGATCTGCGCGCGACGAGCCGCAGCCTGGCGACGCGCATCCACCTGGGCGACAACCCCACGCCCGCAGGAAGGCTGCCATGCGAGGCGCTGATCGAGCGCCACACCGCGGTGACCGATGCCCGCCGAGGCGGCAAGGATCTCGCCGGTGGCTTCTATGCCGGCGGCACCACGGGCGTTCCCAAGGGCGTGATGCTCTCGCACGAACACGCTCGACTTCCTCATCCGGCTGCTCGACGGACCCTTCCAGTCGAAGTTCAAGCAACCCCTGATCATCGACAACCGACCGGGCACGGGCAGCAACATCGCCGCCGCGGCAGTGGCAAGGTCAACGCCTGATGGCTACACGCTGCTGGTCACGACGGACACCGTGGTCACCAGCAACCCGCGCCTGTATCAAGAGCTGGAGTTCAAGGCTGACAGGGAGCTGGTGCCGGTCATCTATCTGGCGAACACGAGCCAGACCCTGATGTGCCATCCCTCGCTGCCGCTCAGGTCAGTGGCGGATCGGGTGACCTACGCCAGGTCGCACGACGTGTCCTATGCATCGGGTGGCAAGGGCGTCCCTGTCCACCTGGCGGCCGAGATGTTCCAGGCAGCGACGGGGCTGCGCATGACGCACGGCCCCTTCAAGGGGCCCAATGCTGCCATGCAGGGCATGATCGAGGATCACGTGCAGTGCGGCTTCCTGTCCACAGCGGTCGTCATGCCCCATGTCAAGAACAGCAGGCTGAGGGCTCTGGCGGTCACCACGGCCAGGCGTTCGCCCAATGCCATGGAGTTGCCGACGATGAGTGAGGCCGGCATTGCAGGCTACGAAGCCACGTTCGGTGACTTGGTCCTGGCGCCCAGGGGTACACCGCCGCACGTCGTGGCCACCTTGAACGAGACCTTCAGCGGGGTGCTTGCGCATCGAGCGGGATGATCGTTGCCAGCGTGCCGCCGCCGCAGCCAAGCGTCGTACGGCTCGCCGACTTGCTCGGCAGCTTGACTCTCCACAGCGGCCGCGCTGTCGTCTTTGGCTGAGCCGGTGTTGCGACTGCTCCACTGGAACGGCTGCCGGCGGAGAAAGCGAGCTCTCCGGCTGCCGGAATGGCGCGTATGATTCAGCGTCAGAGCGATTGCCCAGCCAAGGAGGCGAGCGACCGATGAAGGCAGATTGGACGACCCTCGACGCCGTACGGCGACCGGTGGTGCCCGCGGCGGGCAGGCAGCCGTTGCCGTGCCACCACGACCCCAGGGGTGCGGCATGACCACCTGGTGGGGCACTGAGAGCCTCGATGGCAACCCGGCGGACCCTGCTTCGGCCCTTGGTGCGATCGATGTGCACCTGTTCGCTGAAGGGCGGCATTACCGAACCTACGAGCAGCTCGGCGCGCATATCGTGCGCCGCGGCGACGAGCACGGTGTCCGCTTCGCGGTGTGGGCGCCGAACGCGCGCGGTGTCAGCGTCGTCGGCGACTTCAACCACTGGGATGGCCGCTGCCATCCGATGCGCGCACGCGGCAAGTCGGGCATCTGGGAGCTGTTCATCGCCGGGCAGGGCCAGTGGACCGTTTACAAATACGAGATCCGCACGGCAACCGGTGCCCTGACGCAGAAGACCGATCCGCAGGGCTTCCATGCCGAGAAGCGTCCGCAGACCGCCTCGATCGTCTGGGACACCGGCTTCGGCGCCCGCGGTCTGTGGGGCGACGACGAATGGATGGCCGGTCGCGGACGGAGCAATCCCCTGCAGCGGCCGATGTCGATCCACGAGGTGCATCTCGGATCGTGGGCGCGCGTTCCCGGCAGCAACGGCTACCTGAGCTATCGCGATCTCGCTGGTCCGCTCGTTGCCTATCTGCAGCGGCAAGGCTACACGCACATCGAACTGATGCCGATCACCGAACATCACCTGGACGCGTCGTGGGGCTATCAGGTCAGCGGCATGTTCGCGCCCACCAGCCGCTTCGGGACTCCCGACGATTTCCAGTACTTCGTGGACCACATGCATCGCAACGGCATCGGCGTCATCCTTGACTGGGTCCCGGCACACTTTCCCAAGAACGACTGCGGGCTGATCAGGTTCGATGGCACCGCCCTTTACGAGTACGCTGACGACCGGATGGGCGAGCACCGGACGTGGGGCACCAAGGTCTTCAACTTCAGGCGCAAACAGGTGGTGCAGTTCCTGATCAACAGCGCGCTCTTCTGGCTGGACCGCTACCACATCGACGGACTGCGGGTCGATGCCGTATCGGCAATGCTCTATCGCGATTACGAGCGCCAGGACTGGCTGCCCAACGAGCACGGCGGCCGCGAGAACCTGGAAGCAATCGACTTCCTTCGCCGCCTGAACGAAAAGGTGTACGAGTTGCACCCCGGCGTCGTCACCATCGCCGAGGAGTCAACGGCCTTCCCGATGGTCAGCCGCCCCACCTACCTCGGTGGCCTCGGCTTCACCTTCAAGTGGAACATGGGCTGGATGCACGATACGCTCGACTACATCGCCCACGATCCCGTCTACCGCAAGTACCACCACCAGAAGCTGACCTTCGGCCTGATGTACGCGTTCAACGAGAACTTCATCCTGCCGATCTCGCACGACGAAGTCGTCCACCTGAAAAAGGCGATGCTCGCCAAGATGCCCGGCGACCAATGGCAGAAGTTCGCCAACCTGCGCCTGTACTACGGCTTCATGTGGACGCATCCAGGCAAGAAGTTACTCTTCATGGGCCAGGACTTCGGACAGTGGCGCGAATGGAGCGAGGATCGCAGCCTCGACTGGCACCTGACCGAAGCCGGCGGCGCGCCGCACGACCGCGAGCCGCATCTGCGGCTGCAGGACTGGCTTGCCGACCTCAACCGGCTCTACACCAGCGAACCGGCTCTGTACGAGCAGGATTGCGAGCGCCAGGGCTTCGAGTGGATCGATGCCTCCGACTGGGAGCACAGCGTCATCTCGTACATCCGGCGCGCCAGGAATCGCGATGACTGTCTGCTCGTCGTCGCCAACTTCACGCCACTCGTGCGCCAGTGCTATCGCCTCGGCGTGCCGGCGCTGACGACCTACCGCGAAGTGTTGAACAGCGATGCTGCCAGGTACCACGGCAGCGACCTGCACAACCGGGGTCCGCTGCCAGCCAGCGACCTGCAGTGGCAATCGCAGCCGTTTTCGATCGAGATCACGCTGCCGCCTCTGGCAGTGGTGATCCTCAGGCCGGAACGTTGACCATGAGCAGGCTGCGGCCGGGGTCGCGCCACTGCGGCCGCAGCGCCCTTCCGGACAGCGGCCGGATTGCCGCAGCCGGGCTCCCTGACCGCCTTGCTGCCCCCCGGAGCTGACCGGAGATGCCGCTAGTGCCAATCGATTCGCTCACGACCAGCAGCGAAATCATCACCGGGCTTTCTGCCGCGCAGGCCAGCATCTCGCCGAAGTACTTCTACGATGCCGCGGGTTCGGCGCTCTTCGAGCAGATCACGCAGCTTCCCGAGTACTACCTCACCCGCACCGAGCGTGCCATCATGGCGACCCACGCCGACACCCTGGCGCTGCGCATTGCTCCCGGAGCAACGGTGATCGAAGCCGGCGCCGGCAGCTGCGAAAAGGCGCGCACCCTGTGCGCGACGATCCGTCCGCACTGCTTCGTCGGCGTCGACATTGCCGCCGATTTCCTGCAACACGCCGTCGCCGGTCTGCGCCGGGAGTTTCCATCGCTCGATGTGCGCTCCGTGGTCGCCGACCTGATGGACGAGATCGTCCTGCCGGCCGACCTGCCATCCGGCCGACGGCTCGTGTTCTATCCTGGCTCATCGATCGGCAATTTCGCTCCGGACGCAGCGCTTGGCCTACTGCGACGAATGCGCCGCCTCACGGAAGCGGATGGCGCGCTGCTGATCGGCGTCGACCTGGTCAAGACCAAGGCCATCCTTGAAGCTGCCTATGATGACGCCGCCGGCGTGACGGCCGCCTTCAACCTGAACGTGCTGCGGCACGTCAACCGCTTGCTGACTGCCGACTTCGATGTCGCGCACTGGCGCCACCGTGCCTTCTTCAACGCGGAGCAGTCGCGCATCGAGATGCATCTCGAAGCCCGGCGCGCGACCCGGGTGTCGTGGCCAACCGGCTGCCGCAACTTTCGCCGCGCCGAGCGCATCCATACGGAGAACAGCTACAAGTACCGCGTCGCCGATTTTGCCGAGTTGCTCAGACGCGCCGGCTTTGCGCGGCAGGTGTGCTGGACCGACGCGCAGCAATGGTTTGCGGTCTTTCTCGCCGAGCCCTGAAGCCAATTCCCGGAGAACTGCCCGATGACGCCTGACGAGATCTCCGCCCACTACCGGCTGGTGCGAAACGGCAGCGTCGAGCTGAGTGCTCCGCTGTCGGCGGAGGACTGTTGCGTGCAGTCGATGCCCGACGCCAGCCCGGTGAAATGGCACCTCGCCCACACTACCTGGTTCTTCGAAACGTTCATCCTGGAACGTTGGGAGCCCCGCTTCCGGCCGTTTCACGAAGCCTTTCGCGTCCTTTACAACTCCTACTACAACGCCGTCGGCGACAGGCATCCTCGCCCGCAGCGCGGCCTTCTGACGCAGCCGACGCTGGCTGTCGTTCTCGCCTACCGCGCCGATGTCGATCGCCGCATGGCGATGCTGCTCGCCGAAGCGGAAGGCGGCGCCGAACTGCTGGCACTGGTTGCCCTCGGGCTGCAGCATGAGCAGCAGCACCAGGAACTGATCCTGACCGACCTCAAGCATCTCTTCTCGCTCAATCCCCTGGCGCCCGCCTACGGACCACCGCCACCTGCGGCCGCGGCGGCTGCCGCGCTCGACTGGCGCGCCTTTGCCGGTGGCGTCGTCGCCATCGGCCATGCCGGCCGTGACTTCTGCTTCGACAACGAAACGCCGCACCACCGCGTCTTCCTCGAGCCTTACGAGCTCGCGTCACGCCTCGTCAGCAACGGCGAGTTCCTTCGGTTCATCGAGGCGGGCGGCTATGCGGACCCGACTCACTGGCTGGCCGAGGGGTGGGACTGGCGACTGACGAACGACCGCCAGCATCCGCTGTACTGGCGGCACGGACACGACTGGCAGGAGTTCACGCTCGGCGGCCTGGTGCCCCTCGACTGCCAGCGGCCGGTGGTCCATGTCTCGTACTACGAGGCCGATGCCTATGCACGCTGGGCCGCGGCGCGGCTGCCGACCGAGGCGGAATGGGAAAACGCCGCTGCCGACCTCCCCGTCGCCGGCCACTTCGCCGGTCGCCGGCAGTACCACCCGTCTGCCGCCACGACCGGCGGCCTGCAGCAGTTGTTTGGCGACGCCTGGGAGTGGACCTGCTCGAGCTACGCGCCCTATCCCGGCTTTCGTCCGGGAGCCGGCGCGGTCGGCGAGTACAACGGCAAGTTCATGGTCAATCAGTATGTGCTCAGGGGCGGATCCTGTGCCACCCCCGAAGGCCATCTGCGCGCAACCTACCGCAATTTCTTCCCGGCCGCGGCATGCTGGCAGTTCTCGTCCATCCGCCTGGCGCGCGACGCTGACGCCGTCGAACCCGGCGCGTGACCGGGAGCGGCGGCAGCGCAGGCCAGGCGCCGTTGCGTATCCGCCAGCGGACGGGTCGCCCGGGAGGTTTCGGCTTGCCGATCCTCAGGACGCGCCGGCCTGCTGCTGCCTTGCCAGGCGGGGCGCCCGCAACGCCTGGCCGACGTGGCAATCGTGCTGGTGATCGTTCACCAGCCCCATCGCCTGCATGAACGCGTACACCGTGGTCGGACCGACGAATTGCCAACCCCTCTGCCGCAGGTCCCAGGCGAGCGCCAGCGACTCGGGGCACTGGGTGAGCGTTTGCAGGTACTCTCGGGTGAGATCCTGCGGCCTGCCGCTGACGTCAACCTCGAAACGCCAGAAGTACGCCGACAGGCTGCCAAACTCCTCCTGCAGCGCCAGCGCTCGCGCGGCATTGTTGATCGTCGCGAGAATCTTGCCACGATGGCGGACGATCGCCTCGTTGCACAGCAGCTGCGCCACCTCCGGTTCGCCGAATGCCGCCACACGCTGCGCGTCGAAACCCGCGAAAGCCTGGCGAAACGACTCGCGCTTCCTGAGTATCGTCAACCAGCTCAGGCCGGACTGGAAACCCTCGAGGCAGATCTTCTCGAAGAGCCGGCGGTCGTCGGTCACCGGCTGGCCCCATTCGTGGTCGTGATAGTCGATCAGGAGCGCGGACTGCTGGCACCAGAAGCAGCGCACGGGTTGCTGCCCCGACGACTCCTCCGCGCTCGCTGACAACCCGTTCTGCGCCGGCAGCGGCATGGCCGGCTCAGACAACCCGTCGCAGCAGCGCTGCCAGGGCTGCTGGATCGGTAAGCGGCAGATCGCAGCGGCCCTGATGGCAGACGTACGCGGTCGCGCGACCCGCCCGGGCACGCTTGCCGCGAACGAAAGGGATACTGTCGGCGAGCGAATCGATCGCCGACTCGGCGCCGCCGGCAAACGCGTGCGCCGGCAGAAGGGTTCGCCGCAGGACGTCGAGCAGCGGAGCCGCCGTGGCCGCCGCACCATCCGGCCAGACGATCACGATCTCGAGCGCCGTCGCGGCGTGGAACTCGACGGCGAGCAGCGCCTCGCTCATGCTGAACGGCCGCTCGGTGAGCACCGCCGCATGGGCCAGCAAGGCACGTTCGGCGAGCTGCCGCCAGTGATCGGCGCCGGTGAAGACGGCCAGTCGCAGCACATTCATCAGGGCAACCGACGTGCCTGATGGCTCGGCGCCATCGTAGGCAGGTTTCTCGCGCGCGATCAGGGTCTCGTGCTCGTGGCTGGTCATGAACCAACCGCCGGCCGGATCGGCGAACAGAACCTCGGTGGCGTCGGCAAGCAGCAGCGCCTGGCGCAGGTAGCGCGGCTCGAAGCTCGCCTCGTAGAGATCGATGAGGCCAGCGACGAGAAAGGCGTAATCGTCGAGGAAGGCATCCTGTCGCGCCTGCCCGTCCTTGTAGCAGCGCTGCAGCCGCCCAGCCGGACCGCGCAGCCGGGTCAGCGCGAAATCCGCCGCCCGCGTGGCAGCCAGCACGTAGGGTTGGTGGTCGAAAATCCGGCCCGCCAGCGCCAACGCCGAGATCATCAGGCCGTTCCAGGAAGCCAGAACCTTGTCGTCACGCAGGGGCCGGACACGCCTGGCGCGCACCTCGTGCAGTCGCGCGCGGGCGCCGGCGAGCGCTGCCCAGGCCTGCTCGTCGGGCTGCGGAACGTGCAGAATGTTGCTCCCCTCCCAGTTGCCGCCACGACGAACACCGTAATGCGCGAGGAACCGGCGGGTCGTCGCCTCCCCCAGGGAAGCGAGTTCGTGCCGGATCTCGCTCTCGCTCCAAACGAAGAAACGCCCCTCGACGCCTTCCGAATCGGCGTCGGTGGCGCTCTGGAAGCCGCCGTCCGCGTCGCTCATCTCGCGCAGCACGTAGTCGCAGATTTCCCGCGCGACGCGCGCGAAATCCGCGCGGCCCGTCAGCTGGAAGGCTTCGGCATAGGCGACGACAAGCAGGGCATTGTCGTAGAGCATCTTCTCGAAGTGTGGCAGCAGCCACTCGCCGTCGGTCGAATAGCGGTGAAAACCACCGGCCAGCTGATCGTAGACGCCACCCGCCGCCATTCTCTCCAGGGTGAGCACCGCCATGTGCAGCGATGCGGTGTCGCCGCTGCGCCGGTGGTGCCGCAGGAGCAGCCGCAACGGGAGATGGGAAGGAAATTTCGGCAACCGGCGCAGACCACCGTGGACCTCGTCGAAGAGCGGGCGGAAATGGCCAACCGTCGCGTCGACCAGGTCGCGGCCCGGCAACGAGCTCTGCCCCGCCGCTGCCGGCGAGGCGGGGCTGCCGTGCAGGTCGAGACGAACCGCCTGCACCATCGCGGCGCACGCCTGGCACACGCGCTGCGGGTCGCGCAGAAAGATGTCGGACAGGGCGCGCAGGAGTGACAGGAACCCCAGCCGCGCGCCACGCTCGCCATCGTGCGCCGGGAAATAGGTCCCGCCGTAGAAGGGCTCGCGTGCGGCGCTCAGCCAGACGCTCATCGGCCAGCCACCGGAGCCGGTGAGTTGCTGCACGGCGCTCATGTACACCGCGTCGATGTCCGGTCGCTCTTCGCGATCGACCTTGACCGCGACATAGTGGCTGTTCAGGAAGCCAGCGATTTCTTCGTCCTCGAAGGACTCGCTCTCCATGACGTGACACCAGTGACAGGTCGAATAGCCGATCGACAGGAATACCGGTCGACCGAGCCGTGCCGCTTCGGCAAAGGCCTCGTCGCCCCAGGGAAACCAGTTCACCGGATTGTGCGCGTGCTGCAGCAGGTACGGGCTGCTCTCCAGTAGCAGCCGGTTGCTGAAGCGCGGTCGGCCCTGCTCGTCGCGGTGCTGCGTGCGCGGCGCACAGTCCGGGCCGAGGTCGGCCAGGGCGCGCGCCAGCCTCTGCTGCAGAGGCAGGGCAAAGGGTTCGCTTCCGGGCAGCACGGCAGCTTGCACTCGGCTCTCCAGATCAGGCGCCCGACTACTCCGCACGGCCGGATGTCCGGTGGCGAGGAACGGACATCGAACGCCGCCGGTGTGGCCCGCGTCGGCCCCGAAGCACAGGCGGGCCCTGCAGCCACGTCCGGCCGCGGCGAGCGGTGGATCGCTCCACGCCATGCATTGTGCTGCCACTACGCCCGTTTCAGCAAGAGCGGCTGGTGGCAGGCGTCGATCAACTCGCCAGAATCGGCGTGGTCGCGTTGCAGCAGGTAGCCCAGGCGCTTGTAGACGGCGCCGACCCCCAGCTTCTTGGCTTAGAGCAACAGCTTGGGGGCTTCTTTGGGCTGGTCGCGAAGCAGGGTGGTCAGCATCTCCGCCACATGGCGAATGCCGCCAGCCGGCGCGAAGCGGCGGCCGGCGGCAGCCCCGGCGTTGACGCCGCCAGGCTCGTGGTGACGAGGGGCGAGTTGTCTCGCAGCAGGCGACTGAGTTCGCGACGCGAAGCAGCGCTGAGGCCGGACGGGGTCATGCACTACATCTTGGGCGAGATAACGTCCGTCTGGAAGATGTTTCTACGCTTTCGCTGTAGTCAACGTCGTCACCTTCGACGACGCCTGCGCGCGGGAGCCGTCGCCGCATTCAGTACGGCGCGAAGACGTGGACGTCGATGCTGTGCAAGGGCGCAAGCGCTGGACTTTCCGGTCACTTGGGGTGGCAAGACAGACCCTGAAACCCCTACTCCAGATTGCACCTGCTCACGCAGTAGGCCGGATAGCGCCCGCCATTGAGGCATCCGGCCTACTCAGATTGCGGCTTGGGTGCACGCTTGGGTGCACGGGTTTCAAGGGTGTCGGCGTCATGGGTGAAAGAATACCACCGCACCGCTCAGTCACGGACGGTTCTTGCTTTGGGCAAGGCCCGCGCCAACCTGCACCACACCAGAGCTACGCCCCTGGTTCTATCGCCCCCGCTGCGCCACTGCGCCGGCCAGATTCAGCTATCAGACCGCCGGGATGGTCTATTCCCCTTCGCGTGAAAAGCCATCAGCCACCCAACGGAACACCAGCCGTCCATAGATAAAGGCGGCACCGACAAAGCAGAGGGAGACAATGCCAGCCACTAACGCCTCTCCACCGTCTTTGCCCGCGTGAATCCGCCAACCAGCGACGGCAACTCCGGACAGGACAGATGCAACGAGCGAGAGGCGTTTCCACCCCGAGTGACCTTCTGTCAGAACCCTCTTGGAGAAATCGCCGAGCAGCAACAGGACGAACGTTAACCCCACAAAGAAAACGGGGAGACTCAGAAGGCCCATCCCTCTCGACTCAAGTGCGTAGACGGGCAACGCCCCGGGGGGAAGCTCTCGTTCTAGATCTCGATCTAGAACGGGAACGTCACCGATCAAGAATGTTGGGCAGTCGCTCCCGTCGATCAAATCCAGGAGTTCGGCTCGTCTTGCCTTGTCCGCCTCCTCGCATTGAAAGTATGCCGTGGCGTCGCCCTTGGAGAGGCATCTGCCACGGTCTATTGCCGCGATCTCTTTCTTGGCCTCGGAGAACAACCTTTCGCACGATTTCCTCTGCCCCGAGTTCCACTTCCTGAAATCGTCGGTAGCCGTGTTCCATTCGTCGATTGACAAGAGGACGGCGAGCGCATACCACGCCAGGACGAGCAGGAGCGACACGAGCGAAGCCACCTTCGCCTGGTGCTTGAAAGGGGAAAGCAGGAATGACCGCATGACTTCATTCTAAGCTAGGGGTCTGACTTGGGCCAGCCCGCAAGTTGTGTTTCGCGGCCCCGGAGACTCCCCCCGCCAGGTAGTCCCCAGGAAGTTCCCAGGAAGCCCCCAGGAAGCCGCCAGCTCGAGATCCGCGGGGGCGCGCTACCCCCGGCAATATTGGTCCTCGCGCCGATGGCCGTCACCTCATCGTTCCGGCAGCAGGGCATCCGGCGACATTCCCCGCCGGGCGAATTCCTGCCGCAGCTTGCGCAGCGCTTGCGCCTCGATGCGCCGCACTTCATGGATTGAAACCGCCCGGCCTTCCGCTGCAGAAAGCCAGGCGGCGACTTCCTCGACAGTCGCCGCGACCAGATCAGTGGACCTCGATCTGGGGTCCATTCTTCAGGCGGCCAGCAGTTGAGCAAAGGCCGATTGCATCGCGGCCTGCATTTCGCCGTCCGGTGCGATGCCTTCGCGCATGGGCTTGAATGGTTCTGCTCCCGCCATCCTGCGCACGTCCGCCGGGTCAATGCCGTTGTCAGCGCAGATCGCCAGCAGGGCGGCGTCCAAGGCCAGCAAGCACCCTTCCGCCTGTTCATGGGCGTAGAGAAGATCGTCAGTCTTTTCGAGTTCCTCCCCGCGCCGAATGGCGGCCAGCGCCACACCCAGCATTTCCGCTTTGCGGGTGCGCATCCGCCAATGCTCAATGGCCCAATACGCAGCAAACAGCGTGAAGCCATCCAGCCGCGCCTGATAGGCCACGTCCGGGGCGCGGTAGTCCTTCAATGGCACGGCGGCCGCCACGCGCTCGAATTCCAGCGCGTTCGCGCCTGTCAGGTAGTGAAACGCCAGCGCCGCCAGTTGGTCGGCAGTCAGGCCACGGTAAGCCCTTGTCAATCGGTCATGGTGTTGCATGGTTCAGTCCTTTCGTGGGGTGATGGTGCGTTCTAGCAGTTCCAGCCGTTCGGCCAGCACTGCCGTTTCGTAGGCTTTGCGGATCATGTCCAGAACGTAGGCAAGGCGCGTCCCGTCCTGGCTCGCCAGCCGCCCCGCTCGCATGTCTCGATAGACGCTTCCGAGTTCGCGCCGGATTGCATGGGCGTCCCGTAGGTCGATCTTCGGCAGGGGGGTAAGGGTCAGCACAGTCCCGCTTGCTGCTTCGCATTCGGGCGCATTCTTTCCGCCGTGTGGGCGGGTTCCGTCAATCATTTCAGGTCATCCTAGTTTTTCGCGGGGACAGCGGGGACAAGTGGGGACAGCCAGTGTTTAAGGGGCTTTCAGGTGTCCCCACTTGTTCAAATTTAGTGGGGACAAGTGGGGACAAACTGAATCTGCATTTCTTGCGCGTTCCGGGACAAGCCCGCTGTCCCCACTTGTCCCCGCACTGTCCCCGGTGGCGGGGACGCCTGAAACCCGCATGGATACTGGCTGTCCCCACTTGTCCCCGCTGTCCCCGCGATTTTCTAGATGAAGCTGGATTGTCACTCGTCACCCTCCCACATGCGCCCGGTGAAAACGTAGCAACGGGTGGTCTGAGTACGGTCACTGCTCGTGATGGTGTTTGGTGGTTTTCTGGTCACGCAGG
>ERZ761609.431-NODE-431-length-49381-cov-13.515205_pt1 | contig 49381 bp, 33 predicted proteins | sample MGYA00511163_ERZ761609 | MGnify/ENA primary metagenome ERZ761609 (study PRJEB28899, sample SAMN02445070) | bioreactor sludge metagenome | biome: EBPR sludge | place: Australia: Brisbane, Thorneside Wastewater Treatment Plant | collected 2011-12-16 ... | reverse complement strand
TATTAAACGGACAGCCTTATTAAATTTTGCTGCATATTTAATTTCCCATAAAAGCAAAATCCAAAAAGCATTAAAGTTGTATCAAGATTATTTTCAACTTTTCAGAAAAGACCCTGTTTATATTCAAAACTATTCAGCATCAGCTTGGGTAGACACAACGCCTGCTTCTAAATATCTTGCAATTCAAATAATTCAAGACTTCTTTACAAGTAAGCCTAAGCTTGACCAAGAGACGTATCTCGAACTTCTCGGAATGTTAACGACTTATAAGTCAATAATGGTGGTAACAGAAAGAGATGAAATAAAAAGTAAAATTCGCTTTAAGGAAATTACAAAAGAGAGATATGACATACTCCATAATGAGCAAAAGGAAAGAATTAGAGAAATATTTAAATATCCAGCAGGACACTTATACAATGTAGTTAAAGATATCGACTTAATGAGCCTATCTCCAAGTTGTAGAAATTTAGTTTTGGACGGCTTGACACATTTCGTTGAAATTGCAATACGCAACAACAAAAGGGAAGTTGGTAAATCTGTGTGTGAAAAAATTATTGAGGAAATGCCACAGAATTACCGAAATCCATTTATCTATAAATTGAATAAAATATCATACATTGAAAACCCAGACGGTTTTGACAATGATATTACTAAAGTTATGACGCAAACTACAATTACGGATCTTGGACAAAAATTAAAGGAAGCACTATCAAAAAATAACGGCACATAACACGGGTTTTGCGCCAGACGGGCTAACGTGCAAACTTGGAACTTTGTGCTTCTATTGAACTGTAGTAATAAATTGAAACTTTGCGCCCTGAAACCGGCCCGAACGCAAAGCCCAAAAACGTTAGGTAGCATTATGAAGAAGCGTACTTTCATTATCAGTATTTTGACGCTAATACATTTGACTTTATTTTGTCAGGTAACGGTAACTGGCTATATTAAAGAATTTTATTCCATTGATTCTATTACCCCAATAACAAATATTTATTCAATTGAAACATATAGTTCTTTCGGAAATTTACTTAGTCGCCAACAGAATCGTATCTATGAACAAAATGCATATCACTTAACAAGCTTCATAGGAGACTCAATTAAAATTCATGTATATGTAGATAGTGAAACAGTGGATTCCACTCTCTTTTATTTTCCTTCTCAAAAAAATCTTGTATATGAAATATCGAACTCGGATACAACACGAATAATTAAATCAATATTTTCAAATGGACAATTGTTGAAGGATAGTTGCATATATGGTTGTGACTATTATACTACCTATACCTACGAAAACAAAAGGGAAATTGAAACATTAAAATATAAATATGGAAAAACCTACTATACCATCCATGAATATGATGAAAAAAATAGAGAAATTCTGTTTGTGCTGCAATTAGACTCATTGAATCAAACAAATTATAACCTTATGAAAATATCTTATAATGATGAAATAAACTCCAAAACAATATCCTATTTAAATAATGGTGAGGAACCTTACCAAATTGCAACATATTATTATGATCATAAAGGAATCCCCATAAGAATGGAGTCATATTGTTATCAAAATGGAGTTATTACACAAAAATTAATAGTTATGTATTTATAACGTTCCCTAATCGAGTAGTCGGCCTCACTAAAATTCTCTAGTGATTTGTGCACAAAACCGTGATTCTAGTAAACCTCTCAGCACTTTTACCTACAAATAGAGTGTGTCACATAAAACTTTGGCAGTACTTTCATATTTACACAACAATCAAATAAATGACCGACCGAAAAGCAACATACGAATCTTTAAGGCATAAAATGGAAGAAGCCGGATTTGTATTTGAAAGAGAGCGAAGACCACACAAACAAAACAGAAAAGAATCCGAATTAGTTTTTATCCATCCTAAACTCATTAATAAATTTGAAAGAGAAGGTTTCAGAGTTAATGCAAATAAATTCTATATAAAACCACTCTCAGACAATATTGATTGTGAAATCGGACTTATTACCGGTATTTCTTCACCCATATACAAACTTCCTGAATTCATTAAGCCAAATACCTCTGATTCTAATAGAGACAATCCTGCATGGACGAATAAGAAAAACGATTCTGCTTTAGATAATCTTCTGACTCAAATTAAGACCTACGTAGGCTCAAACGAAATAACTGTAGACAAAAACACTAGCACATTTCTTTTTGCTTGGAATCCGTCAAAATGGGATTGGAGTGATTTGCAAGAAAACATTGACCATTTAGATAATGTTGGTTACGTTGTTCGACAGTGGAGTTGTGGTAATTCAAAGAATATCAAAAAAGGAGACAGAGTTTTTCTAGTCAGACTTGGAGAAGAACCAAGAGGAATTATGGGTAGTGGCTATGCAAAATCCTCTTATTATGTTGCCCCACATTGGGACAAATCAGAAGGAAAAACCGCAAATTTTATTGACATTGAATTTGATATCTTAATTAACCCTGCAAAAAACAAACTGTTAGGTAAAGATTCATTAGATAAATGCGATCCTAATAAAATCCAACAATGGTTTCCGCAACAAAGTGGAATATCAATTAAGATTGAACTTCTTTCTTCACTAGAATCAATTTGGTTTGAATTCATCCGAAAGAATAAACATATTGGTAATGGGTTTGTATCTAATGACGTAGTTACAAAAGAGACCGAATCTTTCATGGAAGGGAAGTCAAAAGAAATTACTCAAACCCGATATGAGCGAAATCCTCAAGCAAGAAAAATTTGCTTAAAACACCACGGCTATACTTGCCATGTATGTGAGTTCAATTTTGAAAAATACTTCGGTGAAATTGGAAAAGGATTTATTCACGTACATCACATCAATGCGATTGCAGACATTAGAAAAGAATATGAGATAGATCCAAAAAATGACTTGATTCCTGTTTGTCCAAATTGTCATGCAATGATACATTCTAAAAGACCTGCATTTACAATTGATGAAATACGAGAAATAATAAAAACCACCGCTAACCGAATCACCGGAACTGAAAGTCAACCGTTATAATGTACTCCCTTTCTACATTTACCAATATTCACTATCTTAGAACAATATTCTTAAACTGGAAATGGGTCCGTCACAATACTTTTACTTAGAACGCGGATTATATTTTTATTTGCTGCAAGTAAAAATAAAATTCACATAACACCGACAGCTACATAATTTTAAAGTTGATATAACCAATAAAGGCGAAAGCATTTTGTCAAAAAGCTGAATACAACAAATGATCAAGCAGAAAAGATATTCCTTCCATGCTATAGAGAATTGCAATATGTGTGGTTCGAAGTCGGACAGCCACAAAATTCTGGGTAAACGGCTAAACGCTTCGCAGGGGAAAAACCCGAAGAAAAAAACCGGCATTACTACCACTGTTGTAAAATGCACCAACTGCGGACTCATCTACGCCAATCCGCAACCCGTCCCCTACGATATCCAGGATCACTATGGCGTTCCACCGGAAAGCTATTGGAATGAAAATTATTTTTCCATTTCGGACGATTATTTTCAGGGCGAGATTGAAAAACTAAAAACGCTGCTTGATTTCAAAGAAGGCATGAAATCCTTAGACATAGGCGCAGGTCTGGGCAAGCAGATGATCGCATTGAGCAAAGCAGGATTCGACACCTATGGCTTTGAACCCTCCAAACAATTTCACGAAAGAGCAATTTCTAAAATGGGCATTCATCCGGAGCATTTAAAACTGGGGATGATTGAAGAAATAGACTATCCTGAAAATCACTTTGACTTTATTTCGTTTGGTGCAGTTTTAGAACATCTGTACGATCCTTCGTCCTCTATTCTAAAAGCCATGAAATGGCTAAAGCCAAATGGCATCATCCATATTGAAGTCCCCTCCTCAGATTGGCTGATTGGTAAAATCATCAACCTCTACTACAAACTAAAACGAAGCGACTACGTAGGAAATATCAGTCCGATGCACGAACCCTACCATCTCTACGAATTCGCGCTTCAATCCTTTAAGCAACATGCCCAACAACACCATTACGAAGTAGCATTTCATGAATACTACGTATGCCAAACCTATATGCCCAAAATCGCAGACTACATCTTAAAACCCTATATGCGTTGGACAAATACAGGCATGCAATTGTGTGTATGGTTAAGGAAGCGATGAATGCAAAATAACAAACCGTTGGACGAAGATGTTGAAAGGATTCTAATTAAATGTTGGGTGATGAGGAAGGGTTGGGATATCTTCAAAAACTAAATTCGAAAAAGGTGATCCTGAAAAAGTCAATAAAATACATCCTCATTGCGGCAATCAATCTCATTGTCTTAACCGCCCTCCTTGCGCTTTGGACAGACAAGCTTGAATTGCTATTTAATGATTTGGTAAGACCAATAGAATTTTTAAAAATCCTAAGCTTTACGGTATTATCGCTTTTGGGGATGAGACTTTTAGTTTACTATTTCAGAAAGAAAAACATACAGAATCTGTCAACTAAAATGAAGATGGCAGCCCTACTTACTTTCTTAACCTCATCCTATTTGTATATCGATTATTCAGTTAAGTTGATAAACAACAAGGTGGTAAACCGTCACTTCAGGGAACAAATAACAGCCAAAATTAAACCGGTAAACGGGCTTGCTCATGGATCAACTGCTGAAAACCTAACTATTGAAGAATACCATGAAATAGCGAATATGAATTGGTTTCCAAAAATACCATTAGAAGCAACACAAATTATGTACAACTACCAATATGACGGTTTTCTTCCTGACTATTCATTCATTTTGGTCTATTATTTACCAATAGAAATGAAGGTTGAAAGAATAAATCATACAAATGGAGACTTTTCTAAAAATCAATCCTATGAAATTGTAGGTAATAGGAAAAGAGTGGTCTATGAAGAGGTTGAACATTAAAAACTATTCCCGAATGGCAAAATGTATAGCCTTACTTACTTTTCATCGCTATGATGCCAAATAAATCCTCCAACATAAAGACATCCTTATATCTGGTGTTGATTCTTTTGACATTGGCATGTAACAAGCGAATAGCTACAGACGAACAATTTGCCCGCTATGAATCTTACCAAAAAGTTTTGACTGAAACAAAAGAACTACTCCCCTTTGCAGTAAACCAAAACGACAGTGCAATGCTTGTCATGATTGATATTGTTAACTTAAACCTTCATGATCTTATCGAAAAACATTCAATTGGAAAGAATGAAATTGATTCTCTTTTAAATACACTAGCTATCACTGTACAGATTGTTACTTCGTATAGACGACTGAATTCCCCAACTACGAATCATGCAATTAAAGAGAGTTCAGAAAATAGATCAAATTCCGAATCAAAGTTCACATTTGAAAATGTGATTATCGATACAAGCAAACAAAAAGTCGTAGTTAGGTCCTACGATTCAAGCGCTAAAAAATAGATTTTTATTGTTTCCGTTTTCAACTTAAACTTTATTAGTATATTAGATTATGACACGATTGATAACAGATAGATTTTTGTGAGAAAATAAGCAGTGGAAATACAAATAAATGCGAAAATAGGAAGTTTTACCGCAAATTATCACGATGAAGTGCATTACTCTTACTCATACTAAAATAATCCTTTTAATTTTTATGCTCGTTTCATGTAGCGAAAAGCATAGTATAAATTATTGGGACAATAGGATCATTGAATTGCTATCAGAACTTAGGACTGATACGAATTGTTATAACTGTTGTTATGATAAGGAACCGGTAATACAATTCTATGAATCAATTTCTTTTGATTTGGATTCGATATTAAATGAACAATTAGATTTTCTTACTTATTTCGATACATTATCAGGAAAATTACCCTGTCTAAACAATAATGAAATCAAATCCCAATTTGGCTATATGAATTCAAAAATTTCTTCCAAAAATAAACATGAAATCTTATCACAAACGAAATATTTCATTTTAGATCTGTTAATAGAAAAATATAAATTCCCTTATAAAGTTGACTCATTTGAACCCATTATATGGAGTGACAAGGAAAACATAAAAGAAGGAGATACTGTTCACTTTACATATCTTTTGGCACCCAGGAATATCACTAATATAATTGACCATGTTTATGCTGTTAACAGTTTTGAAAAAGATGATCATGACGTTTCATTAAACCAACAAAATCTTGTCCCCGTTGTTAATGGCCGCTTTCATGACAGTATTATAATTTCAAATAATACGACTGTATACAGACAAGCGAGGTATTTGCTTCGCCATCCTTGGCGAAAAGTATATAATCCAGCCAGAAGAATCTTAAATTTCGAATAGCTGGCACAAATCGAGTTAATTATATCAATGAATTCTACCCGGTGATGCCCAATCCAATCTAAACATCCAACCTTAACCTTTATTTCAACTTTAAGTCTGGACTTAGCTGCTTATTGGTAAGCTTTTGAAATTGAGAATAGCAAGCAAATCATTTATCAAATGTTGTTTGTAGTTGAATAGAGATGACGATAGACTTCAAAAACAATGATAAACTACCTCACCTTACTGTTGCTGGTTAAACCCTAATTTCCGCTCCAAAACACTCCCTATTCCTGATCCGAAGACAAACAGTCTTTATACTCATCGGTGCAAACCATTATTGTCTTCCATTACTTGAGTTTTCATTTCCATTTTGCACCTCGGGAAGAAAAATTTATCTTTAAAGGAACAAAACTGAATAGTCATCAAAAATGACAGTGATACAACAGAAAAAAAAAGAAGTAAGCAAATTAACTCTATTAAAAACGCAATAGATCATATCAGATGACCAAAGAAAACGCCATTCAACTATTTGAAGAGAAACAAGTACGTAGTGTTTGGGATACCGAGCAGGAGAAATGGTATATATCCATTGTAGATGTTATTAGTGTACTTACGAATAGCATAGACCCAAATGCATATTGGAGGAAGCTGAAACAACGATTAAAGGAAGAAGGAAATGAAACCGTGACGAATTGTCACGGTTTGAAAATGCAGGCTTCCGACGGCAAAATGCGAGTGACAGATGTGGCAGATACCGAGCAGCTTTTCCGATTAATACAGTCGATCCCATCGCCCAAAGCAGAACCCTTTAAACTATGGCTGGCACAGGTAGCAACAGAACGATTGGATGAGATGCAGGACCCTGAGCTGAGCATAGACAGAGCATTGGAGCAATACCTGAAATTGGGTTATTCTGAAAATTGGATTAATCAGCGTCTAAAAAGCATTGAGATACACAAAGAACTCACTGACGAATGGAAAAAGAGAGGATTGAATGAAGGATTACACTTTGCTACACTAACGGACATCATTACCAAAGCCTGGAGTGACAAAACGACCAAAGAGTACAAGGTGCTTAAGGGGTTAAAAAAGGAGAATTTAAGAGACAACATGAGCAACACCGAATTAATTTTGAATATGCTGGCCGAGGCATCAACAAAAGATATTTCGGTTGCAACCAATCCCAAAAATTTTGAAGAAAGTAAAAAAGTGGCCAACCAAGGCGGCAATGTAGCCAAAGTGGCAAGACTGGAACTGGAAGCAAAAACAGGTAAAAAAGTAGTTACGTCCTTAAACGCAAAAGACACCTTAAAAGCATTTCCGGATAAAAAGTAAACAAACAAAAAGAAAAAGAGGAAATAGCAATCCATGAATGCAAAGAGAGTCGTACTCATTATTCTTTCATCATTGGCAGGTATTATTTTTGCCTTTGTGTTCAATTACGGCATCATCGAAAAAATCCTGATCCCAAACCCCTGCTATTACCACACCCACGAAACCAACAAGGTATTTGACCTTTTTTACGGATTACATGCAAGCGAAGGCTTTCATCCTTTTCCAACATTGCTCAATTTCACAATTACAGGAGCGCTGGGCGCAGTTTTGGGCGCGGCACTACCCATTTGCTGCTTAAATAAATTGAATAGGCGTAAAACAGCTTAATACCGGCCGAGTGGTCTAAGCCTCTCAACTCCCCTTTAAAATGGTACAATTGCCTTAGGCAAGAGTCCGAAGTTTTTCATACAAAATTAACGCTATATGAAATTAAATGATTTTTAGCATCTACATTGGATTATAAGACCAAAAAATCTATTTTTGACCTTCAGATGTTAACCTAAAAAATACTACCATGAAATCTGCTTATTGTTATATAATCTCTTTTGTATTTATTACAGGTTTGTTCTCAGATGCACAAGCTCAGATCAACGTTGGGAAGCTGAAAGAAAAAGTTCCTGTAAAAAAAGAATCTGAAAAAGAAAAACCAAAAGAGAATGCAGAAAAAACCACACCGAACAATTCAAACGTAGGTACTACTACTGCAAGCGCAATCAATAGCAAAAAACTGGAGCAGGTAAATGCATTGCGCACGAAGTTAGCTGCTGAGAACAAGTTTAAGATCAGCACCTACATTGATAACAAAATGTCGGCCGAAGAGTTTGCAGGTGGCGTATTGAGTTTTACAAACGATTATGAAAAACCCCAGGAAGATAAAATTGAGTTTGGAGGAAAGGATTTTGTGTACGCCCGGCTTAAACTCCCAAAAAAAATAACGGAGTATCTTGATAAATCGATGCTGAAGAATTTGATTTATTTCCGGGTAAAGAATAAAATAAATGTTTTCGAAGAGTATGGCGAAAGCGAAGACTTTATGCAAACCATCGTTTTGGACCAGTTTGATTATGCTTACAATACAAACGATGTATTAATCCCCATTGTTCCTGAAAGAAATTATTACGATGATGTGATCGCTAAATACAAAGTAGATCAGAAATTCGAAAATGCAAAAACCAAGAAAATGGCCTATTTAGACGCATTGGCACGCATACGTCCTGCAGATGCTTTACAGTTTTTAGCAAAACAACAAGATGGCCAGTACATTATTGAGGTAAGCACCGAAATCACTGCTAAAATGAAAGGAAGCGATTTTAAAAAGATCGAAAACCTGAAAGGATATTTTTTGATTACGCTCGACAATGAAACCAGAGAGCGCTATGAAGCATCGTATAACATTCTAGCCAATCGTGCGCTTTACAACGAGTACGAACAAGCGGTGAACAATTGTGATCTTGAAATGCAGGAAGAGGCCGAAAAGAATGCGATGGCAAAAATGACCCCGAGAGAAAAAGAACTTTATTTGGCGCAGAAGGTAAATCCGGAGTTTGGTTTGATGCAGATGTATGAAGGAGCGAAAGCCGAAGTGAAATTTACAGTTGATCAACGGAGAACAAAACCTGCCACAATTGTTGTTAAATGGCCTGATGCAGGTCCGCGTAAAGAAGGCGGCGCAGCTGTTTTTTCTGTTGGAGGAAATATACACGGCAACAGAAACGTTCAAATTCCTGTAGGAGCAAAAGTTTCTGTCAATGGCCGAACTTTAATTGAATCGGTAAAAGGTGGCGAAAATGTAATGATCTATTGGTGGCACTGATCAAGCAGTTGTTTTGCAGGTGTTAGCTTAGACTCAAACGCATTCAAATCAGTGGCTCTTTAGATACGATTGGTTTCGAGAAGTTCCATTAGAGTTTCGCTTGAATGATTATTGCTGTGGTTTTTACTACATGGAAATTGTTCTTTTAAAGCAATATTGGTTGAGTTGCGAAAAAATGTAATACCGAAATACGATGGCAACCAAAAAAAATGAAAAGACCTGCGAAAATGGACACACATTCCACAAAAGCAGCGACTGTCCTGTTTGTCCGATTTGTGAGGCTATCAGAAAGCCACAAGATCATTTTCTATCCTTGATAGCAGCTCCGGCGCGAAGAGCATTGGAAAGGGAAAATATTAAAACACTCAAGGACCTAAGCCAATACACCGAGAAAGAACTTCTCGCATTACACGGCATGGGAAAAAGCACCCTACCTAAATTGAAACAATTGCTCGAACAGGCAGGATTGTCGTTTAAATGGTGAACAGTGATCCCGACACCATTGGTCAGGACAGGCCAGTGAATTTGAAATTTTATTTCCTTAAAATACCTAACCTAACAACTAATAGCTAATAGCTAATAACTATTTACTCCTAACTAATAACTGATAACCAATTACTCCAAAATGCAGTACTATCCGTTAAACATGAATAAATGATATTGAACGGTGTAAAGTGAACTTTAGAATGAATACTATTAAGATTTGCTAATCAATTACACCTTCACCGCAACAACCTGGCAACATACTGCACCGGGAGGATGGTATTTTGTATCCATGCCCGTAGAAATGGCAGCAGAGATCCGCGAACACCTCAAATGGCAGGAAGAAGGCTGGGGAAGACTAAAAGCCATTGCAGAAACCGGAAACAGTAAGTGGGAAACCGCCATTTGGTTCGACACCAAACACAAGACCTACATCCTACCCCTTAAAGCAGAAATCCGGAAAAAGGAAAACATCGTATTGAATCAGGAAATTGAAGTGATTGTTTGGATTTAAAGAACTTCGCTTTAGCCTACCCACACTCTCATTAGTTAATGCAATAGTTCAAAGTTCGTTCCACCAACTCCAAAATAGAGAGACAAAGCAATAAACAACCGGAAGTTGTCGTAAAACAACCAATTGTAGCCTAAAAACAACTGAAAGTGGTGGGAAAAAGTTGCAAGTCCAGGATGGTGCGGAGTAATTTTGCAGTATCACCAAACAAACTGAGATGATGTCTACCACGAAATCCATTGGCAGTAAAATTGCCGAAGCGCGCAAGAAAAAAGATCTTTCACAGGCGGAACTGGCCCAACACGTTTCAATCAGTCCACAGGCCGTGGGCAAATGGGAGCGTGGCGAATCTATGCCTGACATAACAACCCTCAATCGCCTTGCCGATATACTAGGGGTTGACCTTAATTACTTCTCGGAAGATTTTCCCACAAAAGAACCTGTGAGGCCTGAACCTGTACTTAACAAAAAAAGAGAAGGAACACCCGTACCAAAGCCAGACTGGAGCTGGGATATGTCGCAAGGCAACTGGACAGATGCAGATTTTTCGGGACTAAAGAATCTGAAAGAAAAATTCAGCTCATCCAATCTTAAGAACTGTCAATTTAAAAACTCCGAACTTTCAGGACTCGTACTAGGGAAAAACAATATTGAGCGGTGCGACTTTTCGGGTTCTGATCTTAGAAACAGTAAAATTCAATCTTCCAATCTGCTCAACAACAATTTTGGTAATTGTTCGCTCATTGATACAGTGTTTTACAAAAGCAATATAGAAAAATGTGACTTTTCATTATCTGATTTTTCCGGAGCAGAAATTACAGAAACGAACATGGAAAACAACATGGTAAATGATGTTGTCTGGAAATTCACCAAATTTTCCCGCACAAATATCAGCCATATGATTTTCACCGGCACAATAGAAGATTGTCATTTTGAACACTGTTCATTCTACGGAGTGAAATTTGAGAACGCAACAATCCTTAATACCTTTTTTAAATACAACGAACGATTTAAGAAAGTTCTGTTTGTAAACTGTAAAGTGGATAAAATAACTTATGCATTCTTAAAAAACAATAGTGCTAATTTGGAAGGCATTTCAATTATAGAATTCAGTGAATAGTGAACGGTGAAAAGTGAACAGCAGCAACTCCTAACTTATAACTCCTAACTTTTACCCGCTAACTACTCTCCCCCGAACCGAACAGCTACTGAAGTCGTGATAAAGAAATTGTTCCGCACAGGTGATCCATTTCTCTCAAAAATTTCATCACGCGCATTGAGCATTCGTCCTTCGATTCGCCACATCACGTTTTCGCTGCGCACATAATCGAAATTCAGGGAAACACCTGAAGTCTGAAAACCATTGGGTGTTCCCGTATAAATCATTACACCGTTCTCATCATGGTAATATTCCAATCGCAGGGCAGAATTCCATTTCGGGTGTAGTTTTACCTGCGCAATCAGAACAGGACTCAGCCACATATGATAATTGGAAGCATGTTTTTGACTTTGCTGCATTCCGATATCAAATCCTGCAATGATTCCCAACTTTTTCGAAAGCTGAATTTTGCTGTAAAAATTATTGAACACCCTTAAACGTCGCGTACTGTCGGGATCATCAGTACCGGTGAAACTGCTCCAATTGAACGAAAATTTATCTGTCGGCGAATACGTGATTTGTGTACCGAAAGAAGGCAGTGAGTTACCGGGAACACGCTGAATGCGCTGCCAACCGTTTAAAAGCATTCCGGAAATTTCCAATCCTTTATCGTTGTTGTACGTTAGCTTTATTCCCGACATAAAATACGGTGAATTCTCAGCCAATAGAGACCTTGTAAGTGTGGTATTGTCTAAGGAAACCGCCGACTCAAATCCGATGTGTGAAGGCAAAATACCTGCATCGATCCATACTGTTCTCTTTTTATTCAGCGAAAAGCCAATATTCCCTTCGAACAAACTTTTCAGCAAACCGGGTTCAGCGGCATAATTCGCGTTGACATAAGTACCGGTGTGCAATGCAAGTTTTGCGCGGTAATTTTCTTTCTCCAACCCAACACGAACAAAACCAAGGTTCAGATTGACCTCGTTATGTCGGTTGTGATTGAACATAAAAGGCTGTCGGTTCCCGGAAGCAGGCTGATTAAAATCGAAGGCATAATACACATCCGCAAATCCATCGATCACAAGGCCACCATTCGTCTTGCCGGTCTGCAAACTATCTGATCCTGCATTCAACTGAAGTGCGGAACAAAACAGAACGATAAAACCAAAAAATAATCGCATACGGTTCAGACTTCAACTTTACAGGTAGCAGGCACTACTGAATTGGACATTCAAAACTACGACAAAATTTCAATTGAAATTGCATGATAGTTGTCAGGAAAACACACCAAAAACCCGAGCAATAGTGGGACTTCCGGCTTGATAATTAGGATTACGCATTCCACTATAGAAACCCTGAGTCCCGCCTTGAGAAACAAACAATAAAAATGCAGAACACAAGGAGTACTCACAAGTTCATCTCAAATGCTTTTCCCTCATTCACTCATTGCATTCACAGTAGTTTTGAGTATTTTCAGTTTTCAAATTCCGCATAAAATCATCTAAACCAAATTCTAATGTTTACCGCAGAACACATCAAAAACGCTCACAGCAAAGTGAAATCAGGTGCAGATTTCCCGATGTATATCAAGGAAATAAAAGCAATGGGTGTGACCAGGTACGAGACCTTTGTTAAGGATGGTCGAATTGATTTTTTCGGAGCTGATGATCATTGCGTTCAAATTCCTGAAAAATACAATTCCATTACAATTGCAGACCATGCCAACACAGAAGGATTCAAATCAGGACTACTAGACCATCAGCAGGGAAAAACCGATTACCCGACATTCATTGCTATGTGTGCGAATACCGGAATTGACAAATGGAAAATCTGCATGAATAAAATGACCTGTACTTATTTCGATAAATCCGGAAACATTGTTTTGGAAGAGAAAATACCGCAATAATTTCAGGATAGAATGCGGGTGAACGGTGATCAGTGATCCCGACGCCATTGGTCGGGACAGGCCAGTGATCAGTGAACGGTAATTGGTGAACAGAAAACAAACAATTTGCCGCAAAGTAAAGATTATTGATGGGTGGATAATTTCGGATTCGCAGTCACCCCGATGATCACGGCTTCCGGAAGATCTTTTCAAAAGGTATTCCAGCAATACTTTCTACACAAGATGAATTATCCATTCACCACCACAACCTAAGCGTCAGTACTGGCATACTAGCACATGATTCGACCGAAGGAAGAATCATCCCGACCGACTGAAGGGAGCGTCGGGATTAGCACATTACCCCACTAACTCCTCCACTCTCTCTAACACCCGCGCAATCCCACTCGCATCAGTGCCACCTGCAGTTGCAAAGAAAGGCTGACCACCGCCACCGCCTTTGATTTCTTTTGCAAGCTCGCGCACAATATTTCCCGCATGCAGTTTTCGCTCGTTCACCAGACTCTCATCAATCATCACCGTAATACCCGGTTTACCATCCTGCTCATTGGCGAGTAAGAGAAACAATGATTTTACTTCGCCTTTTAACTGATAGGCGATGTCTTTTATATTGGCCGTATCGAGATCTACTTTTTGCGCAATAATATTTACACCATTCACCGAACGTACCTTTTTAAGCAATTCGGATTTTATGCTTCCTGCTTTTTCTTTCGCCAGCAGTTCCATTTTTTTATTCAGCTCTGCATTTTGCTGAACAAGATCGGTCAGTGCTTTTACCACATCGGCCGGACGCTTCAACAAATCGCTTACCTGATTCAATAAGTCTTCCTGTTTGCGGTAATGCTCGTCAGCTTTTGTTCCGGTAATCGCTTCGATACGACGAATTCCTGCAGCTACAGCACCTTCCGAAACAATTTTAAACATACCGATTTCACCTGTAGAACGAACATGTGTTCCACCACACAATTCAACGCTCGAACCAAAACGGATCACGCGTACTTTGTCGCCATATTTTTCTCCGAACAAGGCCATTGCACCCATTGCTTTCGCATCATCAACAGGCATTGCACGGTGTTCGTCCAACTGAAGATTTTCGCGGATGCGTTCATTCACCTGCTTTTCTACATTGCGAATTTCTTCATCGCTCATTTTCGAAAAGTGAGAAAAGTCGAAACGCAGATATTCCGAATTCACAAGTGAACCTTTTTGTTCAACATGTGTCCCCAGAATATCGCGCAGTGCTTCATGCAGCAAATGTGTTGCCGAGTGATTGCAGGCAGTATCTTTCCGCTTGCTGCGATCTACCACACCAATGAATTGCGAAGAAGGATCTGCAGGTAATTTTTCAGAAAAGTGAACTATGAGATTGTTCTCCTTCTTCGTATCGATGATGAATACTTTCTCGTTTCCACTTTGTAAATATCCTTTGTCGCCAACTTGTCCGCCACCTTCAGGATAGAAAGGCGTATAATCGAAAACAAGCTGAAACAATTCTTTTCCTTTCTGTTTCACTTTGCGGTAACGCACAATGGAAATGTTGGTTTCAAGATGATCGTACCCAATGAACTCTTCCTCCTGATCTTCGCGCAAAACAACCCAATCATCGGTTTCGATACTGGTTGCTGCACGCGAACGTTCTTTTTGCTTTTCCAGTTCCTTCTGAAATCCGGACTCATCAATACTCAATCCATGTCCACGAGCAATGAGCGATGTTAAATCGACCGGAAATCCAAACGTATCGTACAATTCGAAAACGGTAGATCCATCGATCACTTTTTCTTTTCCTGATTTCAATTCTTCACACACATTCTCGATACGGCGAATCCCGTTTTCCAGTGTGCGGTAGAATGAAACCTCTTCTTCGCGAATCACTTTTTCGATCAGCTCTTTCTGTGAACGCAATTCAGGAAATGCATCTCCCATTTCGGCAGCCAGTACTGCTACCAGTTGAAAGAAAAAAGGATCGCGCATTTCGAGCGACTGGTACCCGTAACGAATGGCACGACGAAGAATGCGTCGGATGACATATCCCGCACCATTGTTCGAAGGCAATTGTCCGTCGGCAATACTGAATGAAATCGCGCGGATATGATCGGCGATAACACGCATTGCAATATTTATTTTTTCCTGCGCATCAGAAGTATCGGCACCATTGTACTTTTTACGCGACAAATTTTCGATCTTACGAATAAGCGGCATGAAAACATCCGTATCGTAATTGGAAGATTTCCCTTGCAAAACACGAACAAGACGTTCAAACCCCATTCCTGTATCGACATGTTGAGCAGGCAATTTCTCCAATGAACCATCAGCCTTGCGGTTGAATTCCATGAACACATTGTTCCAGATTTCAATCACCTGCGGATGATCGTTATTCACCAGCGAAGCACCGTCACCTTTGGCGCGTTCTGCATCGGGACGGCAATCGACATGAATCTCACTGCAAGGGCCACAGGGACCGGTATCACCCATTTCCCAGAAATTATCTTTTTTATTCCCTTTGAGGATGCGGTCTTCTGCAATAAATTTTTTCCAATGATCATACGCTTCCTGATCGAAACCCAAACCATCGTCCTTGCTTCCTTCGAATACGGTGACGTACATACGATCTTTATCGATCTTGTACACTTCTGTCAGTAATTCCCATGACCATTCGATCGCCTCCTTCTTGAAATAATCGCCGAAACTCCAGTTTCCCAACATTTCGAACATGGTATGGTGATAGGTATCCACACCCACTTCTTCGAGGTCGTTGTGTTTACCGGAAACGCGCAAACATTTTTGAGTATCTGCAATACGCGGATGTTTTATTGGAGAATTACCAAGAAAAAGATCCTTGAACTGATTCATTCCCGCGTTGGTAAACATGAGTGTAGGATCATTCTTTACCACCATTGGTGAGGAAGGAACAATTTCGTGTTGTTTCGACCGGAAATATTCCAGGAAGGTTTTGCGTATTTCGGCAGCTGTCATCATAGGGAAAAACTTGCGAGGCGCAAATGTAGGAAAACAGCCCCATCACAAGGGTGAAAAAGGGGAATAAAATGAGGTAAGAGAATGGGAACGGGAACGGAGACTAGGACGAGGACGAGGACAATTATAATTACCTATTACCAATTACCCAGACACCAAATTACCCTATACCCAATTACCAATTTACCAATTACCTAATTACCCAGACACCCAACCACCCCCTCCCCCTTGCCAATCAACGTCTTACATCATCAATCCCAACCCAATAACTCCAAACATAAAACGAATATCTCCCCCCTCTTCCCTTCCATTTCCCGCTGAATCGTTAACTTAGACGCTCATGACCAAGGTCAAATACAAATACAATCCGCAGACCCTCACCTACGAAAAGGTAGAACCAGGGATTCGCGACCGGATCAGGAAAGCACTTCCTTATCTGGCGGGAAGTATTGTTTTTGCTGTTGCGATCATTCTGATTTACGAAAATCAATCCTTTTTCAAATCACCCCGCGAGCAGGCCTTTGAGCGGGAGAACGAACAACTGCGTCAGCAATACGATCTCCTGAAAAAGCAAATGCGCGAAATGGAAATTGTGCTCTCCGATATTCAACTGCGCGACGATAACATTTACCGCGTTATTTTCGAATCGGAACCCTATCCCAACCACAAACGCGATCGTGCAACCGGCGGAAGCAACAAATACCGTCAGTTCGCCGAATACGAAAGCGGTCAGCTCATGACCGAAACCTGGCAGGCGCTTGATCGCATAGAGAAAAAACTATACGCACAATCGAAAAGTTTCGATGAAGTGATTAAACTCGCCAAAACGAAAGAAAAGATGCTGAGCAGTATTCCTGCTATCATCCCTGTAAACCGAAAAGATCTCAGGGCAGGAATTGGTCCTTACGGCTGGCGTATCGATCCGATCTACAAAACAAGAGCCATGCACACCGGAATGGATTTCCCCAGCGAAACAGGCACACCGGTATATGCAACAGGCGACGGAAAAGTGATCAATGTGGAATCGAACTACTGGGGATACGGTAACATTGTATTGATCGATCATGGTTTCGGTTACCAGACCATGTATGCCCACCTCAGTGCATTTAAGGCGAAAATCGGACAGGTAGTAAAACGCGGAGAAGTGATCGGACTCGTGGGTAGTACCGGAAAATCGACAGCTCCGCATTTGCATTATGAAGTACTGCGCAATGGCGAAAAGGTAAATCCCGTGAATTATTATTACAACGATCTTTCGCCTGCAGAATACGAAGAGATGTTGAAGGCAGCATCTTCATCCGGAACCTCCTTCGACTAATCATCACCATGCCCTACAAGGAACGCCCCACACAAAAACTGTACTACTCCATTGGAGAAGTTGCAGCTATGTTTGGCGTGAATACATCACTGATCCGCTTTTGGGAAAAGGAATTTGATGTAATCAAACCCACAAAAAACAAAAAAGGGAATCGTCTCTTTACTGCGGAAGACATTGAGAATTTCAAAAAAATATTCACCCTGGTAAAAGGCGAGGGTTATACCTTACAGGGCGCCAAGGAAAAAATAAGAGAGTTGGATCACAAGGAAGAAGAACTGATCAATGACGAACTCGACAAAAGAGCCGTCATTGAAAAGCTGATCATGCTCAAAGATAAATTACGACAGATCAAAGATCAGTTGTGAATTTCTTTTTTGTATTTGACTGTCTCAAATATTGTTTCCTCTTTTTTCTTCTCACCGGGAATAAGGCGCTTGATCATTTCATACCTAATGTAATAATCCCCGTACCAATGCTGTGATTTTGCTGAATAAACCGCATCTAGAGAATCTGAATCGGTCCTGACTTTTTTGATCTCTGTTAATTGGTTATTGGACAAACGCATGCATTCTAAATCTTTAGGATACTTGAAATAAATATCGACAGCATCATCTTTGCGTATACTTCCAAGTTGACGTCTGGCTTGATAATCTTTTAACAGCTTTTTGGGCAAATCGAATGTAAAGTCATATACAACATTCCCTAAATGATCCAATCCAAGGACTAGTGCATGGGTAAACACATTACCATCAAAAACTGATCTTGCAGTACTTGCATTTTGGTTCGTCATACTACTGTATTCAGTTCGGAATGTTGGATAATAGCATTCAATAATGTAAACATAATTACCCTGAAACTTGAACAATGAATGAATCAGGACATTGGCCTCCAAAAAATCCGTTTTTCCCTTTTGGGTTTTCCGATTGGTCTGGCGCTCAACATTTCCCCAATTATTAAATCCGGTTCTGCCATCACCAACTTTTTTGCTGAATTCAGGGAAATCTGAAAAACTGTATCGTTTATTCACAACCTGATTATCGTTTTCGTAACGCGCAAAATAAACTCCATTTGTTGTTACAGCTTTTCCCTTCGAATAAGTCCCCACAAGGATATATTCATTCTCTGACAATTCTGTCATTGATGCGGTACGACAATAATAGCCCGGTTCCTCAATTACCCTTTGGGATTTTTTTGCAAACTCCCCATTCTCATTAAAAAAATGGCTGTAAAATTTAAATCCTTTACCTTTTCCTGCAGAAAGGGCAACATGTAAAATAGAACTGGAACCGTCTGGAACATAAAATAGAAACTTTGCGTCCTGAACATTACCCGGTAGAGGAATTGTCTTTAAAGTGTTGCTCTCAAAATCATACTGAAGTAGTTGTTGATCTCTGCGGGATCCACCACGAAAAAATAATTTATCTTTCAATGAAGCAACCTCAATTATTAGGTAAGACTTTGGTAAAGTGCCCCGCTTTAGTTCAACCTTTTTTTCCGGTATTCGATATCTGGCAATAATATATACCGGTGTCTTATTATAGGTACTAAAAACAAAATAAATATCATCTTCAATTTTCCTATTTCCAAATAAAGCGAAACCCATTGGGACTTCAAATACAACTGAATCTGTTAGCTTTAAATCAGTATTGTAATGTTTAAATGCATACGTCATGGGTTTCTTATCTTCAGCAAAAACAAGACCTCCAAGAACAATTCCATTTTCACGGTTTAAAAACATATAATCTGCGCCTTGCCTATATTTATTCTCCACCCGAGCCACCTCTCTCATCTGAGACCGGCCAGGAAAAACAATCAGGAATAAACAGGTTAGAAAAAACAGTTGCTTAATCATAATAATAAGTTTGATTGCAACTAATATAGAAAAAAATACATTAAATAAAAACAATTAGCCATTGGTGACCATAAATGGTCCCCTTAATTATTCAATGGTTTCCACCGAATTAAACAAAGCTCGAATTTGCTCAATGTTGCTCCCTATATATCTTTTTCAATACTTCCAAAGCAAAGGATGATTCTTGCTCTCCAATCTTTTCGTTATCGGGTTAACAATTTAACATACATAAAAAAAGTTCAATCGAGGGATCAAAACTGCATCTTCGTCACAAAAAAGACAGTACGCCTTTTCTTTCCATTTTCATCGGAATTCTTAATGGACTGGCTACCGTAAGAGATGAAATAGTTATCGTACCAATACGAAGTCTGAGTCATGGATGTCCAACGAACTTTATCGTTTTCATTTCCGGTTTCAATTTCTCCATAATTGAGTTCGGCAATATTATTACCGGTGATCCGCATCCCTTTAACAGTTGAGCCATTCCCAAATAACAAATCAGCTTGATCGCTTCCAACAACAATTCTTAAAAATCGACGAACTGTCATTGGTTTAAATCCTGACCACATCGGAAAACAATGATCGTACACTTTGTTTCCATCCTTATCCATTGCCAATACAACAGCATGGGTATACTGGTAGCCATCAAAAACACGACGAGTCTGACGCATCATTTGGCCGTTTGGTCCAGTTGTATAATAAACCTCTGTACGGTATGTGGGGTAATAAATTTCACCCACATACATATAGTTTCCATTAAATGTAAAAACCGGATGACTTGCGATATAGGCTTCAATGAACTCTTCTTTCCCTTTCTTCGCTTTCTTTTCCGCCTTTTTTTCCATTCTTTCTTTTTGACGCGGATTCAGGTATTCATAGAAATTTTTAAAGCCTGAAAAACTGTGGTATTTCAACATTATTTGCTGGTCGTTTTCATAGCGTGTAAAATACACCCCGTTTGCAGTACTTTTTTTTCCTTGGGAATAGGAGCCTGTCAAAATATACTCATTACCACCCAACAACGTTAAAGATGCGCTTCGGCAATAATAATCGGGTTGTGAAATAACAGCTTGTGGTTTAAATGTGGGAATTCCCTTCTCATCAAAAAAACTAACCCGGAAAGAAAAGCCCTTACCCATTCCCTTTGCATCGGTTACCATTAACATGGGTTCTTCGGCAGGCACATCCATCCCTATAACGCTGTATTTTTGAAGAGGAATATAATTGACATTTGTAAAGGAACCTGCTTCGAAGTCGAAAAGGAATAAAGCTGTTTTTTTATCTAAAGTGCCCGACAAAAAAATTGAATTCCCTACAACACTCATCTTATTAAAAAAGGTTCCTTTGGGTAATTCAGCTTCTTTAACAGACATTTTTCCGGTTGGAGTATCGAAGCGGAGTAGTTTATAATAAGTTCGCTTTGCCTTTTCGGTAAACAAAAAATACAAGGCCGAAAAATCATCTGTTAACCAACTTTGGGTAAGAATCATTCGTTCACTAATCGCAAAACCGGTAGAATCGATAAGTTTTAAATCCGTATTGAATCGGCGGATCGACCACAGGTCACCTCTCCCTTTAATATTGATACGTCCGTGAACAATAAGACCATGAGGTCCCAGTATATCGGTATGATCGGCTCCTTCTTCATACAATTCAAGTTCCAGTCGCGCTACTTGCTTTATTTGAGCCAGGCAAGACCCTGAAACGCCTAAAATCATGATTATCAGAACAATAATTCTCATCGCAGTTTTTTTATGCAAGATAAAAAGGAAAAATTTAAAATATACAAAAAATCTTAAAACACTAAAATTCAGCTATTTATAAAGCTTACCTATAATTTACTTCAAAAAGATATTAACAATTCTGAAACCTATGTTAAAAACCTGCGTTAGACTACCTGTTTTCAACAAGCAATCAACAAACAATAAACAAACAAGCAATGAAATCACTGGTATTCAAATCGTTAGCACTGTTCGTGGCCGGAATATTCCAAATCCAGGCCAATGCACAGCCCGCGGAAAGAAGGATTTCCAGAAAAGAGTATGTATCGCAATGGGTGGATGAAGCTCAGCGTCAAATGCTCGAATACGGCGTGCCCGCATCCATTACACTTGCGCAGGGTATTCTCGAAAGCGGAGATGGAAATAGTCCACTCGCACGTTATGCCAACAATCATTTCGGAATTAAATGTCATGATAACTGGAACGGAGAAACGTTTATACAGGACGACGACCGCAGGGATGAGTGTTTCCGCAAATACAATACAGCCGGTGAATCGTATCGCGATCATTCTCTGTTTCTGAAGAACAGAAGTCGTTATGCTTCTTTATTCACACTTGATCAGACCGATTATCGCGGTTGGGCAAAAGGATTGAAAAAAGCTGGTTATGCAACCAATCCGCAATACGCAGATATTCTAATTCAGATCATCGAAGACAATGGATTGAATCATTATGATGTGGTAAACAACATTGCCGCAAAAAAACCAAGTGTTGCGCGTCAGGAAGAATTCAACGGGATCAATCAGATTCAGCACAAGGTTAAAGTACACGATAACCACATCAAGTTCATCATTGCAAAAGATGGCGACACGTATTATAAAATTTCAAAAGAATTTGAATTGGGTTTGTGGCAGATCTACAAATACAACGATCTAAGTAAAAAAGACGTTCTGCAACCCGGGGATATTATTTATCTCCAACCCAAAAGAAATAAAGCTCAGGTTGAAACGCATCGTGTTCAGGAGGGGGACACAATGCATAACATCTCCCAGAAATACGGGATAAAACTGAGCAAACTTTATAAGCTCAACAATATTACTCCAGGCACAGGAGAACCCGAACCGGGAACGCTCCTTCACCTGAAGTCAAGGAAAAAGGCTTAAGCCTTAAAGATGCCAATACACACAGGAGGTAGCAAAGTGTGGCTTAGTTTGGTTTGTTGTTTGTTCGGAATCGCCCTGCATTTATGCGGGGCTTTTTCGTTTAGTTATTTTAGGATCTTCTCCTAAAAAAACTCGTACGAATATTTAAACACATAAATCAATCCCGTCTCGAAATCTTTCATCACCTGGGCGGTCATCAGATACGTTGTTTTATCGTACAACATCGACCGTAATGTTTTCTGCTTTCCATTATGGAAAATAGCCTGCTCATCCAAATTCCCTAATTTATCGTAGGTGTATGTATTGCTGATTTCGTTGAATCCGAAAACATAACTGATATCGTTCTTTTTACTTATCCTTCCCTTCTCATCGTATTCGTACTGAATTTTCGATTCTTTCCCGCTTAAAGTAAGACGCAAAACTTCCTCGGTGAGATAACCCAATTCGTTGTAATACGAAAATTCTTCCTGGTATTGGAGTCCGTAGTTATTATAAAATTTCTTCACCTTCTGATTCTTTACATATTGGTGATAGCTATAAGTTTCAGAAGAAATCACAAAACGTTGTCCCAGCTTAAAATGGTAGCGGTCCACCCCGCAATTCTCATCCCTGCAATAGGTTTCTTTGATCAATCTGCCCAGCGAATCGTATTCGTAGTTATAGGAATAAAATCCGTTGTTATCATTTCTACGTTTGGTCGCCAGCAGTCCTTTGTCGTTGTACTCAAACTGAATAATGGTAGTATCGCGATTGCTGCTGTACGAAGCAAAGGTCGACATCATTAAAATAATTCTTCCCTTGGTATCGAATTCGTAATGGAAAAACTGACTGCGTTGAATCATGGGTTCTCCCTCGCGTTTGGTGCTTACGCTACCGCGGATAATCTGCACCTTGTTGGTACGAATAAAGGAAGAATTAAAAAAGTTATCGTCGGTAAATGCCGTTCCGCCCGCGTTATCGATAATCTGCGCAGGCAAATGCACCGACAGTAAAAAGAAAAAAAAGATAATTCCGCTTGCTTTCATGTCAATTGTTCCAATGCTTCTTCCGGACTTTGCACCGGCAAATTACAGGATTTGTTGCGGCAAACGTAAATGAGGGATTGTCCGGTTTTGAACCTGTTTTTGAACAAAGGCAAGTCGCTTTCCGCTATGCAGACATACACCCGCACATGCGGCGGAACATCCTGTAAAATCCTCAAGGCCATCGTGTCGGCATCCTCACCACAAACCACCACTTCTTTCGGTTCCTCCAAAAGATCGAGCAGGAGCATTCCCCAATTGGAATATCCGGCACCATAAGCTTCCATATGCGAATAAACGGTTTGCAGCATTCTATTGGCTCTGTGTGTATATTCAATCTTACCCATAATACCGCCCAACTCATGCAAGGAACGCGCCATAACAGAATTTGAAGCGGGAATAACATTATCCGACAATTCCGTTTTGCGTGCTATGAGTGCTTCCGATTTTGAAGAGGTAAAATAAAACAAGATGTCATTTTCATCAGAAAAATAATGGAGCACATACGTTGCCCACTTATCGGCATAGGCCAGCCAAAGTTCATCACCTGTAATGGAAAACAATCGGGTAAACGCCTCGATGCAAAACGCATAATCCTCCAGAAATCCATCCACATACGCTTTTCCCGAATGGAAACAATGATACAAGCCTCCATCTCCCTTCAGCATTTCACGCAGAATAAAATGTGCTGTTGAGATGGCTTTATCCCGATATTCATTCTTTCCACTGCATTTCCATGCATCGCAAAGCGCAGTGATCATTAAGGCATTCCAGGAACAAAGAATTTTATCATCCAGCAATGGAGAGATCCGTTTCTTTCGTACGGTCATTAACAGGTGATGCGCTTTCTTTTTTTTCTGAAGAAAATCATCGATATCCATTTTGTGTTTTCGTGCAAATGCATCATCACGTTCTCTGCGAAGTAGAATATAATTTCCGTGCTCCCACTCACCCAGATAATTGATGTTGTAATACTCCGAAAACCAACTGTACTCTTCTCCCAGCAATCCCTGCAATTCGTCCTTTTTCCAGACGTAATATTTCCCTTCTTCACCTTCGCTATCGGCATCCAATGCGGAATAAAAACCACTTTCCGGTTTCGACCATTCCTCTATACAAAAACGGATACTTCGCTCTGCAATTTCCAGATAAAGCGGATCGCGCGTAAACCGAAATGCTTCGCTGTATAAGGAGATAATTTGCGCATTATCGTACAACATTTTTTCAAAATGCGGAACCTTCCAGATCATATCGGTGGAGTACCGGGTAATACCACCACCCAGCTGATCGTAAATTCCGCCTAACGCAATTTTATCCAGTGTTAAACGAACATGCTTCATTACCGAATCATCGTTTCTGTAAATGGCATAACGCAACAAAAATTCGTAATTGTTCGGTAATGGAAATTTAGGCGCACGATTGGGGCCACCTTCGATCGAATCGAAATGATTCTTCCAACGCTGAACCACCTGATCCGCATATGCTGCAGAAAATGTATTCGACCCTTCTTCAGGAATGGCGAGATCACTTAACTGAACTCCTTCGGTTAAGCGCTGTGCATAATCTTCCACTTTTTCGGGTTCGTCCTTCCAAATCGCATTGAGATGCTGCAGCACTTTCAGCCAGTTTTCCCTCGGGAAATACGTTCCGCCGTAAACCGGACGACCATCCGGCATCACAAAACAATTCAATGGCCATCCCCCTTGTCCGCTCATCAGCTGAACGGCATTCATATACACCTGATCGATATCCGGACGCTCTTCGCGATCTACTTTAATACAGATAAAATAACGGTTCATCACCTCCGCAGCAGCAACATCCGAAAATGTTTCATGCTCCATAACATGACACCAATGGCAGGATGAATAACCAATGCTGATCAATACAAGTTTTCCTTCTGCTTTGGCTTTGGAAAATGCCTCCTCGCCCCAGGGAAACCAGTCGACAGGATTCTCTGCATGTTGCCGTAAATACGGACTACTCTCAGTCGAAAGACGATTGGGCATATCAATTCATCTTGAACTGCTTCGGATCGATCTGCTCTTTGAAGGCAACATCAAATTTCTTTCCGAAAATAAACACCCTACCCTTGATCCAACCCTTTACTTCAACCGGAACTTTCCCTGTAAAAAGCAAATTAATTCCGGAAGCCATCAATGCTTTGGTTACTGCAGAACGATCGATGGAAATATTGATATCGTACACTTCTTCCTTTCGCTTGCGCAGAATCACTTTGTCTTCGAGAATCGCTTTTCCTGCGCTTGTACCTGAAATCGTTAAATCGAGCTGACTTTTAATCACCTTGATTTTGTACCCATTGGGATTGTACAATTTCACTCCGAGATTCAGCACCATTTCCTTGTTTGAATCACGCTTGATATTGACGCGTTCAACATTACGGAATTCGACCTGCTCGTAGGAAAGACAGGAACTCAGTAAAACAGTAAGACTAAAAAGCAGTATGCGCATTCTTTACTTGTTGTATTCCGCAAAATAACGGAAGAACAAGGGAATAGTTTCAATTCCTTTCAAATAGTTGAATACGCCATAGTGTTCATTGGGTGAGTGAATAGCATCACTGTCGAGTCCAAATCCCATCAGAATGGAGTCAAGACCAAGTTCCTTCTTGAACAAAGCAACAATCGGAATACTTCCACCCCCGCGCGTTGGAACGGGTTTCTTACCAAAAGTATCAGTCATGGCCTGACTCGCCGCTTTATAACCCGGAGAATCAGTGGAGATAACAATTGGCTCACCACCGTGATGTGGACGAACTTCAACTTTCACACTCTTAGGTGCGATACGTTGAAAATGATCTTTGAATAATTTGGTGATCTCATGCGAATCCTGATTGGGAACCAGACGCATTGAAATTTTTGCAAATGCCTTTGAAGGAAGAACGGTTTTAGCACCTTCTCCTATGTAACCACCCCAAATTCCGTTTACGTCGAGTGTAGGACGAATACCGGTGCGTTCGATAGTGGTAAATCCTTTTTCACCATGTTCCTGATCAATAGCAAGATCTTTTTTGTATTCATTCAGATCGAAGGGCGCCTTGTTCAGTTCTGCACGATCTGCAGTGCTCAGTTCATTTACTTTATCGTAAAAACCGGGAATGGTAATGTGATTGTTTTCGTCGTGCATCGACGCAATCATTTTTGCAAGAATATTGATTGGATTTGCAACGGCACCACCGTAAACACCACTGTGAAGATCACGGTTCGGACCGGTAACTTCCACTTCCAGATAACTCAATCCGCGCAATCCGGTATCGATAGAAGGAATATCATTGGCAATGATCGCCGTATCGGAAATTAAAATCACATCCGCTTTCAGACGATCTTTATTTGCTTTTACGAATGGACCAAGATTATCTGATCCCACTTCCTCTTCACCTTCAATCATGAATTTGATATTGCAGGCAAGCGTACCTGTGCGCATCATCGTTTCGAACGCTTTCACGTGCATGTACACCTGACCTTTATCATCGCAGGCACCACGTGCGTAAATTTTTCCGTCTTTGATCACAGGCTCAAATGGAGGTGATGTCCAAAGTTCATAGGGATCTGCAGGTTGCACATCGTAATGACCGTAAACCAATACGGTTGGCAATTTGGAATCAATTATTTTTTCGCCGTACACAATTGGATTTCCCGGTGTAGCGCAGAGTTCTACTTTATCCGCACCAGCTTCAATCAATCGGGCTTTGATCGCTTCAGCTGTTTTTAGCACATCCGCCTTGAACTTCGGGTCAGCACTAACACTCGGCATCCGCAAAAGATCGAGTAACTCATTGATAAAGCGGTCCTTGTTGGACTCGATGAAGGCAGGTATGACGCTCATTTTAGAAATATTTCGGGCAAATATACGCTTTATCCCCGCGCTTCATTTTTGGCAGGCATTGCCGTCTGATTTTTCGGAATAAACCAAGATGCAACCTTTATAGGCCTTTCTTAGTCTTTGTTCCGATATTTGTGGTAAATCACTCTTTTTCAAATTTTAACATGAAAAACACATCCATTTTCCAGTTGCTCTCCATGGCAACTCTCCTTCTGAGTTTTAGTCCGGCCATTGCCCACAGCGATGTAATTGATCCAAAACCTCCGATGGTGGTGAATAAGGGTCAGTGGGACAATCGCGCGCTCTACAGAATGACCATAGGCGGAGGAGAAGCCTGGCTCGAAAACGGCGGGATCACTTTCCATTTCCGCAATCAGGATGACATGGAAAAATTGCATTTGCTGCATCACAATAAAATTCAGGCCTCGGATTATTCAGGGATCAGAAACCATGTTTACCGTCAGAATTTCATTGGAGCGAACACCAATGCACAGGCCAACGGAACAGAGTGGGCGAATTTTCATCACAACTATTTTTTGGGTGATGATCAAAGCAAATGGAGAGGTCAGGTCCCTGTAGCCTACACAGTACAGTACAGCAGTTTCTATTCCGGAATTGATTTACGCATAGGAAGCAAGGATGGTTATTTCAAATACGATTTCATTGTAGCTCCGGGAGCAGATCCTGCGCAGATCAAATGGAGTTATTCCCATATCGAACCAAGGCTGGTGAACGGCAAACTGATTTTCTCCACCCATGCAGGAGAAGTTGTGGAATACATTCCGGAGGCGTACCAAATGATCGATGGTCAGAAAAAATTAATATCCTGTAACTATCAACTCAAAAACGGAATTGTTTCTTTTCAGCTGGGAAGAAATTACAATCCCAATTTGGAATTGATCATCGATCCAACATTGATCTTTTCCACTTTTACCGGATCAACTACAGACAACTGGGGATTCACGGCTACCTACGACAACAGCGGAAATCTATACGCCGGAAGTGTTGCATTCGGAACAGGATATCCCACAACAGCAGGAGCCTACGACAACAGCTTTAACGGAGGAACAACCGATATTGGAATTACCAAATTTTCTGCAACAGGAAACACCCGCTTGTATTCCACATTTGTTGGAGGATCAAACAGTGAAGCACCGCATTCGCTAATGGTAAATGCCGCAGGTGAACTTCATATTTTCGGAACAACCAGTTCTAGTAATTTTCCGGTAACAGCAGGATCGTACGATAATTCATTCAGCGGCGGAACAAATATCACCATCAACGGAATCTCCTATTCGGCCGGTGTCGACATGATCGTTGTAAAGATGAACGCAGCAGGAAATGCATTGCTAGCCTCAACCTTTGTGGGAGGAACAGCCAACGACGGAGTAAATACAGCTGCAACACTTAATTTTAATTACGCCGACCAGATGCGCGGTGAGATCATTCTAGATGCCGCCGGCAATGTGTACGTTACTTCTTCTACCCTATCCAATAATTTCCCCACAACTGCGGGATCACTTTCACAAACATTATCCGGAACACAGGATGGATGTGCTTTTAAACTCAACGCCGGCTTAGCAACACTTGTGTGGAGCACCTACATTGGCGGAAGCAGCACCGATGCCGGTTACGCAATTAAAGTCGCCTCCAACGGAAGTGTATATGTAGGCGGCGGAACACGAAGCACCAATCTTGCCGTAAGCGCAGGAACACTGCACGCCACCGCACCCGGAGGAACAGCCGACGGTTATATTTTCAATCTCGATGGAAATACAGGAGCATCGATCAGAGGAACTTATATCGGAACAAACAATTACGATCAGGTTTACCTTCTTGAACTCGACGATGACGATGATGTTTACGTAACCGGACAAACAAAAGGAACCTATCCAATCACTCCCGGTGTTTACAGCAACGGAACAAGCAAACAATTCATTCATAAACTCACTCCTAACCTCAACACCACTGTTTACTCGACTGTAATCGGAAACACAACAGGAACAACCATTAACATTTCTCCCACGGCATTTCTGGTTGATGATTGCGAAAACGTTTACCTGAGCGGATGGGGTGGAAACACCAACAACGAAGGAACCACCACCGGTTTGCCGGTAACATCCGATGCTTACGATGCAACAACCGATGGAAGCGATTTCTACTTTTTCGTTCTTGAACGCAATGGTGGAAGTCAATTGTATGGGACCTTTTTCGGCGGAACATCAGCTGAACACGTTGATGGAGGAACATCACGTTTTGATCCGAACGGAACCATTTATCAGGCTGTGTGTGCCGCATGCGGAGGTGGAAATACTTTTCCAACAACACCGGGTGTAGTTGCGCCTAACAACGGAAGCACCAATTGCAATCTTGGAGCCATCAAAATGGAATTTAGTTATACAGGAATCGTTGCAGATGCAAATGCTGCACCAAATATTGTTGCCTGTGGTGCTCCCTACAATGTAAATTTTCAGGGATCATCTTCGGGTGTACATCACATCTGGAATTTCGGCGATGGTTCTCCCAATGCTTTAATTCAAAATCCGATTCACACATTTAATGCAGTTGGTCAATACGATGTTATGTATATCGCTATCGATTCTTCAACTTGTAATATCGCCGACACTGTTTTTCTTTCGGTTGAACTTTTACCAAGTGCAATTTTTGCAGCCGAATTCGATATTCCTCCATTCGATCCCTGTCAGCCCGGCGGTTTAACCGTAGATCTTCAGTTTACCGGTAGCGGAGCAGATTCGCTATCGTGGAACATGGGCGATGGAACCATCATTGCAGATAACCTCGCTGTATCGCATACCTATTCCACACCCGGAACATTTATCATAACGTTAACAGCCTGGGATTTTCTCTGCAACCGATCAGAAACGTTTACCGATACTGTAGTGTACAATGCAAACACCGTTTTTGCGAACGCAAATGTCTCTCCCAATATCATTGCATGCGATCCGCCTTATAACGTAAGTTTTGTAAGTACTTCAACTGCCCCTCAGCATTTTTGGGATTTTGATGATGCTGCCAACAGTACTTCAACACAACAGAATCCGAATTTCACCTTCGTGGATGTAGGTAATTACAATGTGATGTATATCGCAATAGATCCTACTTCATGTAACCTCGCTGATACTGCTTATTTGTCGGTTACTATTCTTGAACCAAAAGTGTTCAACGCAACATTATCCAGCACTCCTGTTCCTCCTTGTACCGATTCTGTTTTCATGAATATACAATTCACCGGAACGGGCGCAGATTCCATTATTTGGAACATGGGTGAAGGAACCATTTTTGTTGACGATACACTCATCGATTTCACTTACACCACTCCGGGTAATTACACCATCACCATGACAGCATTCGACTTGTTGTGTAACCGCTCCGAAGTGATCACCTTGAATGTTGACGTACAGGGAAGCGCTGCTCAGGGTGTTCCTGTTATTCCCAATGTATTCTCCCCTAATAGCGATGGAAAAAATGATCAGTTCGTAATGTTCTATTCTAACCTTCCGGGCGTTGATGCTTTAGCCAGTCTTGATGTTTACCACATGGAAGTTTACAACCGCTGGGGCGTGAAAGTTTTCGAATCCGACGACAGCATAAAACGTTGGGATGGAAAGATCAAAGGTGATCCCGCATCCGAAGGAGTTTATTTTTACATCTGCACCTACCAGCGTAAGTGTTGGGATCCTGAACCGACCACCGTTAACGGTCATGTTACAGTGACTAAATAATCGATCATTCTTGCATTCCTTCCATTCAGCGGATTTATACCCTCATCCGCTGAATGGTTATTTTTTTAACATGCCTCTAGGTTAAAGCAACCATATGCGCTTATTTTGGGTCTACTACTTACACCCAATACAACCGCATGAAAAAGCTCTTACTTGCAACCATCACGTTGTTAAGCTGTTCTAACGCATTTAGCCAGCTTGTTGTCAACAACACCACACTTACCCCAGCCCAATTGGTGCAGAATGTACTCGTTGGAACAGGGGTTACGGTTTCTAACGTAACGTTCAACGGTGCTCCCGGAAATACAGTAACTGTACAGGCGGGTCAGTTTAACGGAAGCAGTTCGAACATCGGTTTGGCCGGAGGAATTATCCTTGCTTCAGGAAACGCACAGGTTGCGGTTGGACCTAACAATAACGGAGGTGCTTCTCAGGGTCCTCCGCAGGGTATCATGGCAACCGATCCGGATCTTGCCGCTATTACCCCTAACCAGATCTACGATCAGGCTGTTCTCGAGTTTGACTTTGTTCCCATTGGTGATTCTATTTCGTTCCGCTATGTGTTCGCATCAGAAGAATACAACGAATATGTATGTGCTTCGGTAAACGACGCTTTCGGATTTTTCATCAGCGGCCCCGGAATTACAGGTCCTTACACCAACAATGCAAAAAACATTGCAACCATTCCCGGAACCAATACTCCGGTTTCCATTAATACCGTTAATCTTGGAGTCGCGGGATCTGCAGGATCTCCAGGAAATTGCAACTCCATCGATCCGGCATGGGCCTCTTACAATGTTTTTTATGCCGGTACAAACACCCAAAACAGCGTGCAGTACGATGGCTGGACAGTTGTGTTAACTGCAAAAACAGCTGTGCAGTGCGGACAAACCTATCACATCAAACTCGCTATTGCGGATGCAGGTGATGGTGTTTGGGATTCGGGTGTGTTCCTCGAAGGCGGATCACTTACTTCTATTGGTGTTGATGTAACAGTTGCAACCATTACCGGAAACAATACTATCATTGAAGGTTGTTCCGACGCGACATTTGTATTCAGCCGTCCTTCTGATTCAACTGATCTTACCATTGCAATTGCCATCTCCGGAAATGCTACCAATGGTGTCGATTTCAGTTTCCTGCCCGACAGCGTTTATTTCCCGGTTGGCGTTGACACTGTTAACCTCATTGTAAACCCAATTGCCGATGGTGTAATTGAAACCACCGACACACTGATTATTACTGTTTACACCATTACTCCCTGCGGAGATACGGTAATTAAAACTGCAGAACTTTACATAGTAGATCCTGTACCCATAAATGCAGAAGCAGGGCCCAATCAAAACCCGACCTGTCCGGGGCAGGCTGTTAATCTTGCAGCATCTGCTACCGGAGGAAATCCACCGTTCAATTACACGTGGTCAAGCGGTGCTGCCACACAAAACACAACCGTGAATCCCATGGTTACAACAATGTATTACCTTACAGTAACCGACATCTGTAATCTTGTTGGAACCGACTCTGTACTGATCACTGTTCCCATACCCACACCCTGGAATATCAGCTCGCAAGACGAAACAACACTTTGTCCGGGCGATCCTGCAAATTTAAGTGTAACCGTAAACGGCGGTGGTTATCCTCCTTACACTTACAACTGGAGCAGCGGAGGAACAACAACCTCTACCACTGTGAGTCCCGTTACCACTACAACGTACAATTTTACTGTTACCGATAACTGTAACCTCGATACGATAATTCCTGTTATTGTAAATGTTCCGGTTTACCAACCATTGGTTATCACCATTTCCGATGAACAATTATGTCTTGGTGAAGGACTGCAGGTAACCCCTGTTGTAAGCGGTGGTGCAGGAGGAAATTTATTCGGCTGGACAGGCCCGACAGGTACCAGTTTCGTTATTGATCAAGGTGCAGGCACAACCTTCTTTACCAATCCGCAGAATGGCGATTACATCATTATGGTAACCGATCAGTGCAGCACCATTGCAATGGATACAGCAGCTTACACTTTTGTTGGTTGTGAGATCATTATTCCGAATGTTTTCTCACCAAACAATGACGGATCGAATGATCTTTGGTACATCACCAATTTAGAATACCATCCCAACACTGCCGTTAAAGTTTACAACCGCTGGGGATTGGTAGTATTTGAAAGCGATAATTACCAGAACACCTGGAATGGCGGAGACGTACCCGACGGAACTTACTTCTATATTGTAGTTCCACAGAGGGAAGGATATGGTCCTTACAATGGAACTGTAACCATATTGCGCCATTAATACTCAGAAAATAAAACCGGAAAAAGGATTTCAGAAATGAGGTCCTTTTTTTTATGCCTTAGAATCAAACTCAACAACAAAACGCGAACCATTGGGCTGACAGTTCTCGATGAATATTTTTCCGTTGTGCGACAAAACAAAATGACGCGTGATGTAAAGCCCCAATCCTGTTCCCTTGGCAGAGCGGGTATTCTCATCACCTGAACGAAAGAAACGGGCAAATACTTTTAGTTTCTCTTTTTCAGGGATTCCATTTCCCTCATCTTCAAACGTTAACCGGATGCGTTCATTTCGTTTTTCCAGCGCTATTCTGATCGTTGATCCGTTCGGAGAATATTTAACAGCATTTTCATATAGATTTCCTACTATGGAATTCATTGCATCGGCATCAAAAGAAAAAATCACAGCAGGAGAAACGTTTACTTGTGTAGTATGATCTTTACCAACTGTTGTTTGCAAATGTTCTATAGAAGCAACTAAAAATGCAGAAAGATCTGCGGTTGACCGAAACACAGGAAATTCATTTTGTTCGATGCGTGAAGCAGTAAGAATATTTCCGGTCAAACCATTTAACCGGTCGATATCCCTGATGGCGCGTTCAAGCAATTGTTTTTGTTTTTCCTCATCCACCTTTCGAAGCAATAATGTTTCCAGTTGCAGGCGAATGGAGGCAATAGGTGTTTTAAATTCATGGGTAACCGAAAGCAAAAAATTACGCTGAATACGCGCAAGCCGCAATTCTTTCAAATAGGAACGATAGGTGAAAATAAAACCTGCCAATAATAAAAGTGCAAATACCAAACCTTCACCCCAAACCATCAAAATTCGCTGTTCCAATCGCGGATGATCGGCATGCACCACACGTGTGAGACGTGAAATCAAATAAGCCCACCATCCCAATTGCGCAAGGATGTAAAAAAACATCAAAAAGAGAAGTAGGATCAGTCGGTTACTGCGTCTGTTCGTCATACTGCAAGATAAACACGATTTCGCAGCGAAAAAAACGATGTGATCAGGATTGGCTAAAGGACTCCCATTCTCGCAGCAGAGAAAGAAAGCGTTCGCCGTATTTTTCCATTTTCCGATCCGACAATCCGGAAATGGAACGCAATTCCGATTCGCTCAACGGCAGGCGGTCGCACATTTCCCTTAGACTTTTATCGTGAAACACGATATAGGGCGCAACCTTTTCTTCCCTGGCAATTTCCAATCTCAGTTTTCGCAATGCCTCAAATAGTTCGCCGGAGTCTGCATCCCGCTGATGTGCAACCAATATTTCAGGAACCGGTCTGTTCCTTTCTGTTTTCCGCGAAGGGATCTCTGCCAGCTGCACGCGTCCCTTTCCTGCCAACACCTCTTGAGCAGAAGGATTTAAACGAAGCGCATGATGATCATCGTAGGCCACTTCCAAATAACCAATCCCGGTAAGCTGATAGATGACCTGTCGCCACTCGTGCTCCGGTCGCTCTCGTCCGGCACCGAACTGTTGCAACAAATGAAAACCACGTGACCGTATTTCTTCCGCATTCGATCCGCGAAGTACACCAACCAGAATACCAAGCGATAGTTGTTCGCGACAACGTTCGATCAGTGTAAAAACCAACTGTGCCGTTTTTGTATGATCAGAAAAGCGTGGCGGATGAAGACAAACATCGCAATTGCCACAATCACGGGTCAATTTCTCTCCGAAATACGAAAGCAAGGTTCGTTTGCGGCAAATTCTGGATTCTGCAAAATATTGCATGCGGTGCAATTTCTCCAATTGCAATTCCGGCTGTGCAGATTGTGTTGCAAAGTATCCAAGCATACCAAGATCCCGTGCACCATACAATAACAGCGTGTCACCGGGCAAACCATCACGACCGGCACGTCCAATTTCCTGATAGTAACTTTCCATGTTACGTGGCAAATTGTAATGCACCACCCAGCGGACATTCGATTTGTCAATACCCATTCCAAAGGCTATAGTGGCAACAACAACCGAAATCTCATCGTGCAAAAAAGCATCCTGCACTCTTGCCCGCTCTACCGACTCCATTCCTGCATGATAAAACGCATTGCGAATTCCCCGCTCAAAGAGCATTCCCGACAAAACCTCGCACATTTTTCGTGAGATACAATAAATGATTCCCGCATCATTGCGTCGTGCCGCTAAAAATGAAAACAACAAATCATTCTTTTCAGCAGAACGCAATCCGGAGCGAACGGAAATGCTCAGGTTGGGACGATCAAAAGAAGAAATAAAAACTTCCGGTTGATGTAATCCAAGATGAGTGAGAATATCCTTTCGGGTTAGTTTATCGGCAGTAGCAGTAAGCGCCACCATTGAGACATCCGGAAAATTTGCACGCAGTTCCCCGATACGTGTATATTCCTTTCTGAAGTCATGTCCCCATTGCGAAACACAATGTGCCTCATCTACTGCAATGAGATTTACATTCACCTTTTTCCAAAACGACTGCGGCATCAATAATGCTCGTTCCGGAGAAGTATACAACAACTTCAGTTTACCTTCACCGCACTTCTGTAAAATGGAATATTCCTCTTCAGCACCAAGACTTGAATTTAGAAAAGCAGCTTCAATTCCGTTAATACGTAAAGCCTGAACCTGATCCTTCATCAATGCGATCAATGGCGAAATAACCAGACAAGTGCCGGGCATGACCAGCGCTGGAACCTGATAGCAAAGTGATTTTCCGCCGCCTGTTGGCATTAACACAAATGCATCCTTACCGGCAACAATCGTATCAATGATTTTCTTTTGCTGACCACGAAAACTGTCGTAACCAAACCATGACCGCAAAATTTCTTCAGGAGAATGTAGGGTAGAATGCATTTTACAAAACAAGCCTCTGAAAAAGAAAATAACAAGCGAACAACTACCAATTACATTGTTAAGTGAACAGTTCGGTCAATAAAAAACCCCCGACAATTCTGCCGGGGGTTTTTCAAATATTCTGTTTTGCTTATCGCTGAAGTTGAATACGGTGAACAGAACGTTGTCCTGCAGACCAAACTTCAACAAGGTAAAATCCTCTTTCTTGTGTATCAAGATTCAACGTAATGCGGTTTTGCATAATGTTCTCCTCAAGAACAAGACGACCAAGAGCATCACGTACAAAAATGCGATCACCACTTTCGGGCTGACCATTCATCTCAATATAAAAGATACCATTGGAAGGATTCGGATAGATATTGATTACACGAACACCAAGTTCATTTACACCAACCTGTGATCCAACAGTGATGGAAACAGTAGCAGTACATCCGTTAGCATCCGTAACTGTTACAGAATAATTTCCTGCAACAACTCCGGAAAGATCTTCGGTAGTTGCGCTGTTGTTCCAAGCAAATGAATAAGGTGTAGATCCACCGGTTACAGTAAGGTTTACACTTCCGTCGTTACCATTGATCTCATCTGTGCTGGTTGCAGTAGCACCAAGAACAGTAGGTTCAGTTATGGTAAACGAAGCAGTTGCAACACAAGCATTGTCATCAGTTACGGTTACAGTGTAAGAAGCAGGAGCAAGTCCGCTAACATCTTCGGTAACAGCACCGCTCGACCATAACACATCGTAAGCAGGAGTTCCCCCTGTAATGGTGAGGTTGATTGAACCATTACCCAATCCGTTACAGGAAACATTGGTAACTACACCAACAGCAGCAAGTACAGCAGGTTCGGTAACTGTAATAGTTGAAGTTGCAGTACAAAGGTTATCATCAGTAATTGTTACTGTGTAGTTTCCTGCAGCAAGTGCAGTGATATCTTCAGTGATAGAACTGTTGCTCCAGCTGTAATCATAAGCAGTTGCAACAACTCCACCGGTAACAGTGATATCGATTGCACCATTGTTATCGCCATTGCAAAGTGTTGATGTTGTTACAGAAGCTATAACAATTTCTGCATTCTGAGTAATTGTTGCACTTGCGAAAGTCTGGCAACCATCATCTGCAGTTACGGTAAGTGTATAAACACCTGCTGTAGCATTGCTCAGGTCTTCAGAAGTAGATCCACCTGACCAGAAGTAGGTGTAAGGACTAACACCACCAGAAACAGTTACATCAATACTACCTGTAGCTGCACCGAAGCAAAGTATATTGTTAACCAGGTCAACAACAGCAACAGGAGCGTTGGGGTCTGACAAGGAAGTGTTAAGTACAACGAAACATCCATTGTCATCAGCTGCAGTAAGCGTGTAAAGACCGGCTCCGATGGCAGAAATGTCTTCGGTTGTTTCAGCATTGCTCCATGCAAAAGTATATGGAGCTACGCCGCCGGTTACAGCAACATCAAGTGCGCCATCCGTAGCACCACAAGCAGAAGGTTGAGTTGCAGTTGCAACAACAGCAGCCAACACTGCAGGCTCAGTAATGGAAACAGAAAGCGTTGAAGTACACGCGTTATCGTCGGTAACGGTAACAACATAGGCACCTGCAGCAAGTGTTGAAAGATCTTCAGTAGTAGCACCATTACTCCAGCTATACGTATAAGGAGCAATACCACCGCTTACAGAAAGATCAATCGATCCAGATGCGTCGCCGTTACAGTTAAGGTTATTGTGTGTTTCAGCAATAACAACTGCAGTTGGCTGAGTGATATTTACACTTGCAAATGCATTACAACCGCGGTTATCTGTAACTACAAGGTTGTATGTTCCTGCAACAATTCCGGTTTGGTCTTCACCAATTGCTCCGTTCGACCAGGTGAACGCATATGGAGCAGTTCCCCCGGTGATGGTTACATCAATAGATCCGGTTGCAGCACCGTTACACAATACATCAACATGCGTTTCAGATGCGATCAATTGTGCAGGCTGTGTGATTGTAATAGAGTAAAGTGCGGTTTCAAAACCATTGTCGTCACGCACCATTACAGTATGCGCACCCGGAGTAAGGTTTGCAGGAATCGTGCTGGTATATGCACCACCGTCAACAGCATACTCGTAAGGAGCTGTTCCGCAGTTAGGAGCAGTAACAGTAAACGTACCGTTATTTGCACCGTTACAGGTAACATCTACCGCAGTAACCGTTGCAGAGAAGGGATTGATTACAACATCAACCTGCGCACGAGTTAAACTTGAGCATGCTCCGCTTTCTGACTGAGCATAGAAACTGTAAGTACCCGGAGTATTTCCGTTGGGTAAAGTGGTAGTTCCAATTGACTCAAGTGCGTTCCCGGTTCCAATTTGAGAAGGGCCTGAAGCAGCGTCGTACCAGGTAACAGTACTTACAGGTACAGTATAGGCGACTTCAACAGACCAACTCGTCAAGGTTCCTAGATCTCCTCCCAAATCATCTGCTACACGTAGTGTCCAGTTTCCATTAGGTAAAGAGAACAATGTGGTGAGATCACCTTCGGGCAAAAACAATCCGGTAAAAGGACCTGTACCACCGGTAATTGGGTTAATGGCAAGATTTGAAAAAACAGTATTTGTATAATTATCAGAAGAACCACCATTATCAGTTGATAGTTCAATAGTAGTTCCATTTGGACCTGTTAAATAAATATCCAGGTCTGCATTAAATGTATGCGGAATATTAACGGTTACTGCAACAGAAGCAACAACAGCTCCTGAAGGAACACCTGAAATTGCAAGTACATTACTAATTCCGGTTAAATCGTTGTCAGGGATTGGAATTGAAATTGTTCCTGAAGTTGCTATTTGTGAAGAAGAAGACGGAGCAGTTGCTGAAATTGAAGCTGAAGCTGCACCTATGCAAAAATCAAAAGGTGATGCAGCTGTTGGTGCATCCGGAACATAGGTATCAACCAGAACAGCAACACCAACTCCTTCTGACCAGCAACCGGTGCTAACATCAAAAGCACTGACATAATAGGTTCCTGATGCAGTAACTGTAAATGGACTAGCAGCATCATTGGAATTATCAATACCATTTGCTACAGTTCCCTGCCAGAAGTAAGTCACGTTAGGATCTACAGGTGCAGCAACAGAAATAGTGGTTGTTAAACATGCAGGACTCGCTGCTGCAACAGGAGCAGGAGGAGCAGCTGCAACCGGAATATTAGAAACAGTTATTGAAGTACTGTTTACTGACCACAATCCTGTAGTACTGTTAAACGAACGTACGTAATAGGTTCCATTTTGAAACACGGTGAATATACCGCTTACAGGACTTGAGGTACTTGTACCATTTGCAGCAGTCTGCCAATACCATGCGTCCCCTGCAGGAGGTGTTCCTGGAACCGAAAGATCTGTACCTGCAATACAGCTTGGCATTGCCGGATCCTGTACAGGTGCGCTAGGATCTGTAGGGGGAAGAATACAAGAAATTGTAGCATCCCAACCTGCGGGCGTACCTGAACCATCAGATGTAAACTGAAATGTCAATGAGCCATCTGCGGCAGTAGAAGTAAATACAGTTGGATTAATCGATGCTCCATTAAATCCGCTTCCCGTATGCAAAGCAGGTGCAGCAGTGCTGTTCCCATTGTAAATGCGGAGGTAATCCCAACCAGCTTCGGTTGCAAATGAAACAAATGTCGCAACGACCACTCCTCCGGGCGTTCCGGGGAAAAACGTAAATGTTCTGTTTTCGTTATTTCCATAGTTACCAGCAGGACCACCACTATCGTAAAACTTGGCATCGCAGGTTGCAAGTGAACCGGATACTGGCATGCTTAAACAAGCAGAGTAAGTATTTACCAATACAGGAACAGATATGGTTGACTGTCCCGATGGACCGCATGTAATTATACACTGGTAATAAGTTGTAGCTGTTTGAGATGTTGAATAGGTTGCGTTGGTCGCCCCTGAAATATTGCTGAATGTGATACCATCAGGAGAAGACTGCCATTGATAAGTTATACCAAAAAGAGAAGTATAGTCTTCAGAAAGTGTAAGGTTAAAGTTAACACCACTACAAACAGATACGGGACCATTAGTGGTTGCTGCAACCGGAGATCCGGCACAAATTATCGCATCAATTAGGTTTACATTATAATCTTCGGTTTCACCCCATGTAGAGGATGAAGCTCCACAAGGTGTATTCAACAATTGAGTATCATTTCCACCGCGGATTCTCATTCGGGTAACACCGAGCGTGGCTCCAGCAGGAATAGCAATGTTAAAATTCACCGTTCCACTTGCGCCTGCTGTAACTGTATTAAAGGCAACAAATTCACCCGGATCGCTAAACAATCCATTTTGATTAAAGTCAATCCACACTCCGGCAAACTGACTTCCATCGCTACCAAATGATACGGACAAAGGCATCGTAGCGCCACGAACTAAATCAGGAACAGTAACCGCATTGTAATAGGTGTAATAGGGTGTGGCTGCACAACCAGAACTATTATTCAAACCGCCAAGTGTTACGTTGGTAATTGCATCAGCTCCGGTACCACCACATCCGTTCGAATAAGTTGGTGTACAGTAACAAGTCTGGAAATTATTTTGCAAAACCTGAACAGGGGTTGTAGTTATAGACTGACCTGAATTAACACAGGTTACGATACACTGATAAAATGTTGCAGAAGTCTGGGTTGCTACATAGGTTGCGTTGGTTGCTCCTGAAATGTTACTATATGTAACACCATCGGGAGAGGATTGCCATTGATAGGTAATCCCTGTTTCAGTATAAGGTATACTTAATGAAAGATTAAAGTTAACTCCTGAACAAACCGTCGCAACACTGGAAATTGAGTTGGATGAAGTAGGTGCTCCGGAACATGGTTGGAAAATATCTGTTGTGTTGGCACCAATATAAATCCCTGTTGGGATAGTTAATTCAGCTGTAGATAATCCAATGCGCTGAGCAACAGGACCGCTAGTTCCGTTCTGATGAGTACCACCAATTACTGCATTTGATGTCAAGACTCGTGAATTTCCGTTGGCAGCAGGATAAGCGCCTGTAGCAATCGGAACAACTGTATGAGTACCGGAAACATAAACATATCCGTTCTCAGCAGTTACTAACCATGACCCATCAAAACGATCAGTTACAATGTAACCTGCATCGTCAATATTAAGTGACGTTGTTACAGTTGCAGCATCTGAATAAACAACTGCCAACTCCCCTGCTACATTACCGGTTACGGTAGATGAAGACCTGCTAATATAAATCGCACGAGATTGACCAGCAGCGTTGATAAAAGGATACCTGCTTGTAACAGTAGTTGGTTCAGCACCAGCTGTAATTGCAGAACCGGTCTGTCCAGTAGTCCACCATCTTGAAAACTTTCCGCCGGCAAGAAAGCCTGTACCTGCAGGAGCAGTGAAGGTATTTCCTGCTGCATTATTTCCCCAAGTCAGTTTGTTTGTTCCTAGATTAATTCTTGCCCCGGATATATTGAGGTTATAAGCTATTTTAATATCATTTACCAGCCAATTGATATTTGGAGTTGCAGTATTTGTGTTACTGCAAGTTAAGTTCCGGATAATACTATTTACAAAAGTTCCCGTTCCTGAAACTGTTTGCACTTGCGCTCCATTTAATGTGAGGTTTCCACCGGTTGTTCCTCCAACTGAAATATCAATAGAACCATTGTTAACAATATTCCCACCCACTAATAAGGTCTTTCCTGTTGTTCCGTTAAATACATTAACCACCCCTAAGGAGCTAACTGAAAGATTATTTGTAATTGTAAAATTCGTTGGTGTAGCTCCATAAGCCAAAATACCGTCAACAGTCAAGGCGTTTATAATTGTTCCCGATTGATTAACTGTAACAGTATGTCCAGCTGAAACTATAGCATTATCAGCAGCTGTTGGAACAGCATTTGCGTCCCAAGTTGCTGCTGCTGACCAGTTCCCAGTAGCAACTGAAATAAATGTTCCGGGGACATTGGATACAACAGATATGTCATCAACTGAGGCTGCTGGTGATGGTCCGAGTGATCCATCATTCCACCATTCAAAAATAATTCGATAAGATTGCCCCGGAATTACAGGTAGAGTTGAATTAAATTGTTGATAGACCGTTTGAGCATTCAGATTCCCGCTAATGTTTGTTCCGGTTGCGGTCTGAGTACCTGCCGTAGGTGTAAACGAAACTGGAGCAAGCCAAACCCTGAGATAATCACAACAAGTCTCCCCAGCTGATTTCCAACGGAAACTAATCTGAAGCTTACTTTCACCAGCTGGTATAGTTATATCTTTATAAAACGAAACCCCACTCGCTGAATTCACGTCATAATCATAAGTCGTTCCGGTTGTGTTTGATGAAATATAGGCGCTGTTTGCTCCTGCAAAAGAAGTAGCAACACCACCGACAAACCATTTATTGGTTTGTGCACCATTAACTGCAACCCAACCATTATCGGCCAAGGTTGAACCCAACTCAAAACCTCCATCAGTTGAAGGATTGATCAGGGTGGTCTGCCCCCACAGAGGACTCATCCCTCCGGTTGCCAGCAGCAGCATTAAAGCCGCTAAACTTTGGTAAAATCTATTCATTTGTTTGGTTTTTGCTAATTCAACTTAAACATTAAGCTCCTCCTCCTCAACACCTCAATCTGATTTTGGTTCAGGCTTGAGAAAAATAGGAGCGTCAAAAGTAGCCCCATCAAACCCATAATTCCAAAAAAAGCACTTTAATGATGTCAACAATCGCTTAACAATCAGGCTGAATTTTAATAATAAATGTGCTTTTGCTTTAAATTTTTGTTGTTTATAAAAAGAAACCGTGAAGTCGTGATGAAAAATAACATTTTGTTAAAATATCAATATAGCGGTTCGTTTATACGATTGTAGATTGGCCCGCTCAATTTTGCCCGCTTCAGGCTCTGCCGCATAATTCCTTGAAATTGCAATACGCACACAAAGCCGGGTTAGACAACAGTGGGAAATGCTCCTTATTCAAAGGTATATTCCGATTTACGTCTTTGGTAAATGCCCACATTTCTTCGGATTCAGTCTTCACTTGTTGCTGGAACTGACTCAACTCATTTTCTGCAATGGCAATTTGTTCCTCATGGTAATTGTCCTTTAAATAGGCAAGCACCGGAAAAATGGTTTTGGGATCGTATCCATAATTATGATTGGCAAACAAAGCATAACCAATCACTTGCTTTCGGTGTTTTTCCGGCTCGGGTTTTCCGCTCTTCCAATCAAAAATGTACACCTTTCCGCGATCCGGCAACATGAAATCGACCTTACAATAGGCCTTTAAACCCGCAATACGTGTCTCCCCAAATCCTTCCGGTTCAATGATCCAGGCATCGCTTCTGTTTTGCGCACGTTCAACAATCCAGGCGAAGCGATCGGAGTCCAAAAACTGAAGAATGGATTTGAGTGCGATATCCACCAATTGATCCATATCCACCCGATCGATCCGCTTGTAATACACTTCGAAGAATTCCTTTTTTGAAACTGTCTCTTCAACTATCCCGGATAAAAAAACGAATAAGCGTTGCCTATTAATTGGCATTGAAGATTTCTGAAGACGATGAAGTACAGCCGCAATCAATTCATGCGCAAGTGAACCTGCTTCCATAGGAATAGTGGTGAGACTGCGTAAGCGATTGATTCGTTCCTTTGAAAATTCTTTATCGTGTTTGCTGTAATAGGTGTAAAAATAATTTCGCTTACAAGACATAAACACATCGTACCGCGATGCCGACCAGCCCAAAATTTCTGTGTAGGGAAATTTTCTCATGCGATCAAGATAAACAAAATGTCATTTCCGCAACAGAATGAAAAAAATCGAATCCTTACTTAAAGCTTAACCTGCATTCTTATCCTTACCTTTGCCAAATGATTCAGGCAGGTACCATTCAACAGATGCGTGTTTTACGCATAGAAACAGATAAACTAATTCTTAAAAGCGAGCAGGGACAGGAAGCTGTTCTGTTAAAACGCGAGTTGAAAGAAATTCCGCAGCTTAACGACGAACTTGAAGTTTTTATTTATTCAGATTCCAACCACGAACGACTTGCTACGGTTAAACGTCCGAATCTTTTGCTTCATGAATTTGGTCTTTTGCAAGTGAAGGAAGTCAACGACAACGGCGCCTTCCTGGATTGGGGTATTGGCAAGGATCTTTTTGTTCCTTTTGCCGAGCAAAAAAACAAAATGCAGGAGGGCAAATGGTATTTGGTTTTTCTTTATGCTGATGAACAAAACGGACGCTTACTTGCTTCTGCCAAACTGAATAAGTTCTTAAGCAATGATCAACCCGAGCTTCAAGCCCGCCAGGAAGTAGATCTCACAGTGATGGAAAAGACAGATCTGGGAATAAAAATGATCATCAATAACAAATACACCGGACTTGTTTTTTACAGCGACCTTATTCGTCCGCTCAGAACCGGAGAAAAACTAAAGGGATACGTTCACCAATTAAGAGAAGACGGAAAGATCGACCTGCGACTGCGCAAACCCGGAGCACAGGAAATCAGAAGCAGCGAATCCATTCTCCTCGAAGCCATCAAAGAAAACGACGGCTTCCTCCCACTCCACGACAAAAGTGACCCGGACGATATCAGGGACACGCTCAACATGAGTAAAAAAACTTTCAAGCAAGCTGTAGGTGCGCTTTATAAAAGAAAAATCATCACACTCAGCGATCAGGGTATTCACCTGGTAAAGGAATAGGTATTCGGAAATTTGTTTTATTCTCAGGTAAATCAAATCACCTGCAGTAGTTCATCATTGTGAATTTTTTCAGGAAAGGCCGACTGGAGTAAATGCATATTGAATACATCCTCTTTTAATTTTTAGGTAGAAATTTCCATCTTAACTTTCCTGTTCTTTATTTTCTCTTCCTTAATCAATTGTAATGTTTTGACAATTTTATTTGCCTTCACAGCAGCATAAGCTGAATAATCAAGAACTTCAATTTTACCTAACTCCTCCTTTTTCAATTGCCCTTTTTGTAAGAGCATTCCAACAATATCCATTTTATTAATCTTATCCTTTTTTCCTGCGCCAATGTAGAGTGTTCTCCATTCGCAAGGAACCGGTAATTCTAATTTATCGGGCAAAGGCTCTTCTTTAGGGGTAACCTTTAAAAACTTAGGCAAATGATCATTTACACCCAATAAAAAATACGCAGTGCCTTGCGCGCTCATTCGTGCAGTCCGGCCATTACGATGTACCATTGTGTCTTCGGTGGTCGGCAGTTGATAATGAATTACCGCTTCAATTTCCGGAATATCTAAACCACGAGCCGCCAGATCAGTTGTGATTAACAAACTAATACTTCCGTTCCGTAATTTAATTAGTGTTTTTTCCCTGTCGATTTGCTCTAACCCACCATGATAAAAACCATGATCGACTTTGTACGATCTTAATTGTTCAGAAATACGATTTACTGCTTCGCGGTGATTACAAAATACAATGACTGACTTAGCTTGAATCTTTCCCAACAACAACATCAATGCATGTAACTTATCATCACTTTCTGCCCGAACAGTTTTAACAACTAAAGCTGATTGTAAGTCTTTGTGGTCAGTCGTAAAGTTTAACTCAACGCTATGTTTTAAACCAACAAAAGCAGGAACATTTTCTAATGCTGTGGCAGATGTTAAAATCCGCTTTTTTAACCGCTTGCACTGCTGAATGATAAATTCCATTTCCTCTTTAAATCCAAGCTCTAATGATTTATCAAATTCATCCAGTATCAAAGTGTGAATAGTATCCACCAAAAAATTTTTATGTGACAGGTGATGTGATATTCTTCCCGGTGTTCCTACCAATACTGCGGGTGGATGCTGGAAGTTATTTTCTTCAACACGAACAGAGTGACCACCATAGCAACAATTAATTTTAAACGGTGTGCTCATTTGTTTAAACACTTTCTCAATTTGCAGCGCTAATTCACGCGAAGGAACAATAATTAACACTTGAACACCCACCTTGTCCTTATCGATTAATTGAAGAATAGGGAGCAAAAACCCAAGAGTCTTACCTGAACCTGTTGGAGAAATCAACACCACATCATTTTGCTTTAAGATGGCTACTGAGGTGGCTTTCTGCATTTCATTTAGCTCTTTGATATTGAAATGTGAAAGGATTGATGAGAAGTTCATGGGATGATTTATTTCAATTGGATGCAAAGATACGCTATTCTACAGGAATGGATTTTCTCAATATTCATGACTGAGCAATCCGTATATTTGAACTCAAAACCTTTTCATATGCCTTTTTCAAAACTTGGCTTATCCGATGCCTTATTAAAATCATTAGCCGAACAAAATTACACAGAGCCCTACCCTATCCAACAACAAGCTATTCCGGCAATATTAAAAGGAAAAGATATTTTAGGAATTGCTCAAACAGGCTCCGGTAAAACAGCTGGTTTTGTTTTGCCAATTCTGCAACAATTACAAGATGGCGTATCTACCAAAAACCGACATGTAAGAGCATTGATAGTTGTTCCTACGCGTGAATTAGCAATACAAGTAAATGAAGTGTTCACCACTTTAGGAAAACATTTACCAAGACCTATTAAAACCATGGCGGTTTATGGCGGTGTATCCATTAATCCACAAATGATTGGATTGCAAGGGGTAGAAATATTAGTAGCAACTCCAGGACGATTATTAGACTTAATTTCCACCAATGCGGTATCCTTATCCGCTATTAAAATTTTAGTGTTGGATGAGGCTGATAAAATGTTGAATCTAGGTTTCAAGGAGGAGATGACAAAAATATTTGAGTTGTTACCAAAACAACGTCAAAACTTATTGTTCTCCGCAACGCTAAGTGATGATTTAAATAACATCAATCGAAATTTATTACGTGATCCTCTTGTAATTAAAGTTGAAGAAGAAATACAGAATTTAGATTTAATTAAACAGGTTGCTTTTACAATAGCAGAAGAAAAAAAAGGACCATTGCTACGTTATCTCATCCGGGAACAAAACATTGAACAAGTATTAATTTTCACATCCTCGGTTCATCGCACAGATGCTGTTACATTAAAATTAAATCAAAACGGAATTAACGCTATCGCAATTCACAGTAAAAAAAGTCAGGATGCCAGAAATCAGGCTTTAGAACTTTTTAAATCAGGAAAAGTAAAAGCATTAGTAGCAACTGATTTATTAGGTCGTGGTATTGATATTAAGTATTTACCCTATGTAATTAATTATGAATTACCACGATCTCCAAAAGATTATATACATCGAATAGGAAGAACAGGAAGAGCAGAATCTTCCGGAGAAGCCATTTCTTTAATTAGCCCTGAAGAAGAACACCATTTTAAAGTGATTCAAAAAAAGATGGGTAAAAGAGTGGCATTGACTGATGGAAATGAAATTAACTTAAAAGGATATTGATCCATCAGTTGTTTATGTTTTTACCAATTATATGAATCGGTAAACCTGTTATGTCTACAATGTGAAGACTGAATAAAGTACTCCCTAAAACATAAAGGATAACCACCATCAAAGAAAAAGCCCGGTGCTTTCGACCAGGCCATTTGCTCTTGTGGACTCCACCGAAATGATTCGAATTTGTTTCAGGAAGTCTAGCAGCTTATTGTCAATTTATTGAATACAGAGGCATAATTTATGATACCCTATGTTAAAAGTCTTGAGTGATTATACTTCTCCAATTCAGGATCTCTATTCCGATGCTTCTTTTTTGATTTTGTTCACCTGCATATAAAAGTATTGATTTTTTCGCATCAGTCAATTTTGACCAATAGTAAATATTTTTAAAAAATTCGGTATTGACTGTTTTGCCTGACTTAATTTCTATTGGCAATAACTTACCCATGTCATCAACAATAATATCGATCTCATGGCCTGTTTTGTCTCTCCAATAAAACAAATTAATTGGCAAACCCGAATTGGTTCTTTTTTTGATAAGTTCGGTTACAACCATGCCTTCAAAAATAGCTCCTCGTAATGGATGTGTATTAAGTTGTGAGGTATTTCGAATCCCTAAGAGATAGCAAACTATTGCTGTATCATAAAAATAAACTTTTGGTCTTTTTACAATTGTTTTATTAAAATTTTTATGATGTGGTTTTAAGAGATATATTATGAAGCTACTTTCTAAAATCCCTATCCAAGACTGAATTGTTTTTACATCAACTCCTGTTTCAACTGCCAAAGCGCTGTTATTCAATTCTTGTCCTGTTCGCCCTGCCAGTAATTTTATGAATCGTTCAAAAACAATTAAATCGGTTATGTTTTTTATTTGCCGAACATCTTTTTCAATGTATGTTCTAATGTAATTTGGGCACCAATCTAATGGAGGAATATCCTGATCATAAATTGGAGGATAAAACCCTTTCAACATTAAGTTATTATCATCAGGTGTAAGTAATTTCGCCTTTTTTAATTCTGAAATAGAAAATGGCAGTAGATTGATATATCCAACCCTGCCGGCAAGGGATTGAGAGATTGTTTGCTGTAGCAGAAAATTGTTTGACCCGGTAAGAATAAACAGCCCTTTCACTTTTGAACTATCTAATATTTCCTGCAAGTATGAAAACAAATGAGGAACGCGTTGTACTTCATCTAAAATTGCTCCATTAGGGTAAGATTCCAAAAAACCACGAGGGTCTTCTAATGCAAAATTGCGTGTATCAGGATTTTCTAAAGAAAGGTATGTCTTGCCTTTAAAGACCTGCTTAACCAAAGTTGTTTTACCGGTTTGCCGGGCACCTGTAACTGCAACAGCTTTAAATTTAGAAGACAGATCTTTTAATTTATCTTTTGCGATTCGTTGAATCATTAAGCAAATATATGGAATTATTTGGAATCTAATTCCATAAAATTCTTAATTAGGAATCTTTAGTTGGGCTAAAAGTTCGAATCCCTTTGAAATGCCGGGATAAAAGTACTGTTCTAAAGAAAATGTTCGAACTCTCCAAGTGAATGAAGTGATTGACCGGATTCTCCGGTTGACAAGGGTTTCTGAGGGTCTAAAAAAAAGAAAGTACACTAAATTTGGTGTGCTTTTCCTAAGAGTGGTGTTAGAGGGAATCCCCGCCTGACTGACTAACGTCAGTTTGTCGGGCAGGGAACCCCGTCAATTGAATTTCCCTTTTCCAAAAGATTTTTCAGCCACCGCTTTCCAGAAGACGATTTCAAATATTTTTCTCTTCTCCGTGCTTTTC